>Ga0209554_1001470_pt1 | contig 17808 bp, 12 predicted proteins | sample MarorgKNORR_S2LV_5_FD_188221 | JGI IMG/M metagenome (GOLD analysis project Ga0209554, IMG submission 188221) | Marine microbial communities from the Southern Atlantic Ocean, analyzing organic carbon cycling - Bottom_A/KNORR_S2/LV (SPAdes) (version 2) | ecosystem: Environmental > Aquatic > Marine...
TGCGCTCTTTCGCCAGTCGTGGCTCAGGGCGGGAAATCGCCGATTGCCTCGGCCGGGCAATCGAGGTCTGTCAAACTGTAGGATTCGACCTGATCATGGTTGAAACCAGCGGCATCGGCCAAGGTGATGATGCCATCACCGAGGTTGCTGACGTATCTTTGTATGTCACGACAAGGGAATATGGGGCACCGAGCCAATTGGAGAAATTGGCGGCACTGGATTATGCCGACCTCATCGTGCTCAACAAATTCGACCGCCCAGGGGCCGAAGATGCATTGCAGGAGATACGCAAACAGGTGAAGCGCAACCGAGAGTTGTGGGATGCTGATGACGCATCCCTGCCGGTCATTCCGACTATAGCGAGCCAATTCGCTGATGCTGGCGTCGACCTGTTGTGGCAGAAATTATCGAATATAATCAACCACCGCCATGCAACCGAATTTGTCGCCGCAGAGGCAATTCTGGGCAAGGATGGACTACCTGATAGAATCCTACCGATTCCCCCCGTGCGTCAATCCTATCTGGTGGAAATCTCTGCCGCGGTGCGAGATTATCACCAATCTACCTCTTTGACTGCCAAGAAGGTTCGGCTGGTCCAGCAACTCGAAGCCGCGGCTGAGAGAATGGCCGAGGCCGGCAAGCAGGAAGCGAGCAATGACCTACAGGCAGAAGCCGGAGTGGTAAGTTCGGAAATAGAACATTCGGTATGGGATGCCATCGCCGACCACAAGGAACGAGAAGTCGCTTACCGCAGTGGCCGAACAACCTACCAGGTGCGTGGAAAGGATATTTCGGTGGAAACCATGATTACGACACTGTCGGGGACGACTCTGCCGCGTGTGGCCCTACCCAGGGGCGATGACCTAGGGCAGTTGTACGAATGGATAGCCAAAGAGAACCTCCCGGGATTTTTCCCATTTACCGCCGGGGTCTTCCCGTTCAAGCGTGAAGATGAGTTACCGGTGCGCATGTTCGCCGGTGAGGGTAGTGCCGAGCGTACCAACAAACGCTTCCACTTCCTCTCTCGAGGCCAACCGTTCAACCGCCTATCCACAGCTTTCGATTCCCCCAGCCTCTATGGGCGCGACCCGGTCAGGCGGCTCGACATCTTCGGCAAGGTCTGCGAGTCGGGGGTCAGTATCTCAACCATAGAGGAAATGGAGAGTCTGTTCAAGGGTTTTGACCTGTGCAGTGCCAATACCAGTGTCTCAAAGACCATCAATGGTAATTATTGGTGGCATCTGGCGGCTTTCTTCAATGTTGCAATCCGCCAACAGGTCTCCAAGTTCGTCAAGGAAAGCAGCCGCCAACCCAACGATGCGGAAATGGCCGAGATCAAGGCGACCACCCTATCGACGGTGCGGGGCACGGTTCAGGCCGACCAACTGAAGGAGAGCATGGGGCAGAACACCTTGGTATTCAACCTCGATACCGCCCTGAAAATGATGGGTGATGTGGCCGAGTACTATGCCGACAACAATATCCGCAACCACTACTTCATCTCGATTTCAGGCTATCACATCGCCGAAGCGGGCGCGAATCCGATCACTCAGGCTGCGCTCACCCTTTCCAATGGACTGACCTATGTCGAGTTGTTTCGCGCAAGAGGTCTTGAGGCCGACAAATTCCTGCGCAACTTCAGTTGGTTCTTCTCCAATGGGATGGACCCTGAGTACAGCGTTATTGGGCGGGTGGCACGGCGGATTTGGGCGATAGCGATGCGCGATATATACGGCGTAGGCAAGCGCGGCCAGCAACTGAAGTATCACATTCAGAGTAGCGGCCGGTCGCTGCATGCCCAAGAGTTCACCTGGAATGATTATCGCACCACCCTGCAGGCATTATATGCATTACAGGATAACGCCAACTCACTGCATACCAACTCCCGTGACGAAGCATTCGGCACGCCGACCGAGGAAACCGTGCGCGATAGTATGGCGATCCAACTCATCTTGGCGCGAGAATACGGCTGGCTGAAGAATGAGAATCCTCTACAAGGCTCATTCATGGTCGAATGGTTGACCGATAATGTCGAGCAACAGATTCTACAGATATTTGATGAAATGAACAGCCGAGGAGGGGTGCTGGGTAGTCTCGAGGTGAATTATCAGCGCAATCGAATCCAAGATGAATCGATGCTCTATGAGCATATGAAGCACGATGGCAGCCTTCCCATAATTGGCGTCAACACCTTCACCGACCCAGAGGCAAATGTGCTCAGCGCCGACCGCGCTGATGAATTCGATATCGCGGTAACACGCTCTAACAAGGTTGAGAAAAATTTGGTTATCGAGCGCAACACGGCCTTCAAGGAGGCCAATTACGAGGCCGCAGAGGCTGGCCTTGCACGCCTCAAGGAGGCGGCTAGAAACGGCGACAATCTGTTCGCTGTGCTGATGGATATCGTCGAGTACTGCAGCGTTGGGCAGGTCACGGAAGCGCTGTTTGAGGTCGGTGGTAAATTCAGAAGGAATATGTAGGGAACACCGGAAAAAACCCGTTGGCATCACTCTACCCTGCCCCTATTGGGGGCGAATCTATTCGTATCGTTTATATCGCAGGATTCAACGAGTTTTTTTCGTACTACCTATTCCCCCGAAGGCCGAAAGTTGAAGCGGTTCTCAGTGGCCTTCGCTATTGTCCGTCGACGAACTTGCTGAACCGGAATCGCTCATGCTAAGATTTCAGGACACCGCTTGCTAACGAATATGGCCTCGACTTTTGCACTCGCGATTCCTCTCGGACGACATAGTGCTGTTTCATATTGTCCGCTCGCCCTCACAAAAAAAAACCCGACCCGGGCGCACCCGGGCCGGGGAAATTCCGCGCACTCAGACCTTTAGGCCAGGTACGGGTTTAGACTGATCTTGTTCGGATTACTCTTCTGAATAACTCTTATCTTCGCCTTCTCCCATTATTTCATCCCACATCCAAAAGGCCATGAGTGAACCGAGAGCAGTTGCTAACCAGAACATCCAGAAGGTCGAAAAGTCGAGTGATGTGTTTAAGATGCTGGCAGCGAAGTGAGGTGCTGCGTTCATCGTCACGTCGGTCGCTTCAATCATCAACCAACTGAAGGCACCGACAACCATTCCTCCAAAACCATCGACGGTTCCTTCTCCGACTGTGGCATTCCAGACAATCGTGAAAAACAGCATCGCTACCATCATTCCCGCAATGTCCAACCAGATGGCGTCCGCAGCCGTGTTGGGCGGCGTCAGTACCGAGCCCCCGTACACGTGCGCGAAGATGAGCAGCCCACCAAATGCACCCGCTAGTTGAGCACCTAGATACTTGAGGCCATCCTCAACTTCCATCTTTTGCATAGCCATCTGGGCAATAGTGATCGCCGGGTTCAAATGAGCGCCTGAGACACCCATAGCTAGCGTAGTCATCAGACCAAGGGCAATACCCGTAAGCATTGCAGACTCAGTCGTGCTCGCAATTAGAACCACGACCATCACGCCGAGCATCTCGGCACCCAATGTTCGCATATCTTCTTCCATTCCCATATTTATCCATCCATATCTCCAATACGCCTCTCGACGATTAATCGGTGGTGATTCGGGCAGATTATAACTGATTCCCTCATGAAATCTGCTCGCGACGGTGTTTTAGGGGGTTTTTCTTAAACCGGTTTACCTTACAACACCTAATTTCATTAGCCACACTAGGCTTTCAGTACCCCGTTTAGTGGTGATAATCTCGGTTTTCAGCATGAAAAATGCATCTTTCGCGTAATTATTATTGCCATATATCCATTATTTGTTGATGCCCCACAGGCTGAATTACGGCTATCCGAGTTGGAGAAATGATTCGACGATGTTGCCCCTTTCCGGATTATTGTTACAAATCCATCCACGGTGATTCATGCTTCATAAGGGGCTGATTCCTTCTAACTCCTCGGCAGCGCCGGCGCGGGCCGCTAGGTGATAATTTGACAAACCACACGAATATAAGCAAGGGCGCCATCAAAGCAGCCAATATCGCAGGTGGAGACACTGGAAACAAATCTGCAAAAAATCATCAAACCAGCAGAGATGCACGGATTCACCGTAGAGCAGTGCAAATTGCCAAGGTGATCGAATCTCAAAGGATGACTCGGCAGAAGGATGATGATGAAGTAACCACCACCCCTTCCACCGCGGCGCAGAAAACTCAGGACGATGGTAACATGAATAACGATACAGGTGACACAGAGGAGATTGAGACCATGATTGAAACCCCTTTCGGTGAAATGGAAATCGGTGCCATCAATCAATTTATCCAGGCCATACGCGATGGCTGGCATGGCACTCCACCACCACATGTTCCGAGCCAACAGCAACGTGAGGTCGACCTCTTCTTCGGTGATGATACTGAGGTCCACACCGATGGACACCATATGAGTGCGCGCCGAGGCCTACTATACTTCTATTCGATTTCACGAGTCTTCGAGGCCGAGTATGAAGTTCATCGCACCACCAATTATACCAGTGGCCCAGAGGGTGAGCGTCCCTGCACTTTCACCGAAATCCAGGTCGGGCCAAAGCAGACTGCCGAGGTACTGAGTCACGGCGTGAGGTATATTTCGCACAAGAGAACCGGGCGTAAGTTTGTCGTCATGGTGGGTCCCAATGATTACGATGGCGACCCTGAGATGACCATCATCGGCGACCGAAATGACGGCAAAGCCAACGAATTGTGGAAGGATATGCTTAGGTGGTTTCATAGTCAAGGACCCCTGAAAGGCCAAGTCGTCGATGCCAAGTGGAATTTCATCAACCACGAGGATGTTGACCTCGACGATGTGGTGCTCGACCACAAACTTCGCACTACCTTGGAGATAAATGTCTTTGAATTCCTCAGACGGATGGATGAACTTGAGAAGCGCGGCCTAGCCGCTTCACGAGGGATTCTCATCTCGGGTCCACCCGGAACCGGGAAGACCCTGTTCTGTACCTCGATTATGGCCAATCGCGAAGATGCTACCGTGATTTACATCACCAGCGAGGATATCGAGCGCCCTTCTGACATCGCAAACGCATATCACCTCGCCCGCAACCTCTCTCCGTCAATCGTCATCATCGAGGATATCGATACCCTGGGGGGAATCGACCGCACCCAGGTACACGGGCATCCCCTACTCGGCGAATTGCTCAACGCCCTGAGCGGGGCTGAAAGCAATGCGGGAGTGATTACCATCGCCACCAGTAATTTCGCCCACAGTTTGGACGCAGCTCTGCGCGACCGCCCCGGTCGCTTCGACCTGATGGTGGAATTAGGGCCTCCCGACAAGAACCTGCGAGAACACCTACTCAATTCGGCAATTTCGCGCATGGGAATTGTCGCCGATTTCAACGTCGGAGATTTCGCCAAGCGCTGCGACGGTTACACCGGAGCCTGGTTGATTGAATTGCTTACTCAGGCATTCTTACTCAATCACCATCACCTCGGGATGAGTGCGTCAATGAAAAAGCGCCAAACCAAGAAGACCCGGGAATTGGTTGCCCAGCGATGTGAGCGTTTCACCACCGAGTTGATGGAAGAGGCGTTCACATTAGTCGAGTCTCGGCGTGAATTTGCCAGTCAGGGGATGGATAACGTTCAGCATGATAAATTCATTCAGAACTCGCAGGCACTATATGGGTGATTCTCTGAATACAATTGCCACCACGGCAAAGATATGCAAATGCTGTGGCCTTGAATGGGAGCAAGGTTTTGACGGATATTGCTTCGTCTGTTATTGCTGGCAAAAGCCGCAGATGGTTGCCAATTCACAACCGGAATTCGGTTGGCATCGTAACATTTACCGTTGCTTCGCAGAAGAGTTGGTAGAAGCCGAAGAATTGGTCGCACAACTAGGCGATGATATCGATCATTGTACCCTTACCTCGCTGATACTAAATTCCATCAACAGTGGAGGTACTGCTGCTGATACCGCCAGCGGAATTGCAGGCCCAGAGGTTGCACCCCCGAGGTCAGGCTCAGAGTTGTCTGACTCGGAGTACGTTTACTCAAGGTTTGAAGAGGCCGTTGTCGAACCGATTCTCCACAGTTATTTTCGTGCCGGACAAAGTATCTCCGGGGATGTTTTCTCCCCACCGGTCTCAGCCAGCCCACCGAGATTGGTGACGGTGCCGAAAGGAAGTGTCGAATTACGTAGTTTCGAACTTGAGGGTCATGATGTGATCATCGCTCCAGACCGCTGGAGCATCGATGGCGAATGGGTGCGAGGCGGAAATCCGATTTTGATGATACAAGCCGCAATAAGTTCGTTTTCATATGAAGCTGAAATGGCACCGATGACCCGGGTGATAAAACTGCACGACCGCTTGGTCGGTACTGCTGAGCAAGGTGAAATTGAACATAAGGCAAGGATATTGAATGAGGAATTAAGCCTAAGGGATAGTTTACTCCTCTCGCCACGATTGAGCGCTGTTGAAGGCGGATATCAATGGGGTGAATTTCATCTCGACCTCAGTTTTCTCGCCCTTGAGAAATTTGCCGAATCGTGGTATGGATTGGCCGGCAAATCGGGTCCTCCAGACCCCGTTGGCCGTTCTCTGCAAAATGTCCAATCGAATAAGTCAGTTACCACGGACCGGGCCATCGAGGAGAAAGCGATAGAACTCAGGGCGGCTTGCATGGCGGCTACAGGTCTTGGTCGGCGCGCTTGTAAACTCAGTACTCCAGCGATGCGCAGTTTCCGTTTTCTCCGTGAAATCGTCGATGGCAGTGATCAAATCACCGCTCATCCAAACCATCTCCTCATCAAGGGTAATAGCGGACAAACTTGGAAAATCGTCGCCGATCAGATTGGGTTTGGCAGCCAGATCTGGAAGGTACTGCACATCTCGGACGAGGGTAATAGCGAGAGTGTCTGTATCCATGCTGAGAGAAAACAACACCTACCCTTAGGTGACCAACTGGCGGCGGTGGCATTGGCGCTGGTCGATGATGGCGAGACCGCAAAGCGAATCCAGACCGTTGCCAAGGCGATGAATAACAAATCTCGTGGTACGGCGGAAATATTTCGATAGAAGGAAAAACAATTTTCTTCTCGACCAGGGCAGTGATTTCCATCATCAATTTTCCCTTTGCCCTACCCGGTCAGCGCTGACAACGCGGGCAGTAGAATGTCGAGCGCCCGCCCTGCACTATCCTGGTGATCTTGCCTGTGCAGGATTCCCGCTTGCATTCCTGCCCGGCACGATCGTAGACTTGGAAGAAGTGAGTGAAATATCCCAATTCACCATCGACCGCTTGAAAGTCGTTCAAGGTTGAACCACCTGATTCAATCGCTTCGGCGAGTATTTCCTTGACCGCGGTCACCAATAGTTCTACTCGCTTGGTCGGGCGGCGCTTCCCGGCCAAAGTTGAGGAGATGCACAGCGGTGAGATTCTGGCTCGGAATAGCGCCTCACAGGCGTAGATATTACCGATGCCGACCACCACCTTTTGGTCTAGCAAGGCGGTTTTTATCTTCACTCTCTTCCCTCTAAGGGTAGCGGCTAGAACTGCCGCAGTCCATTCTTCCACCAACGGCTCGGGGCCGAGATGACGCAAAAGGCGATGCTCTTGTTCAGCACTGGTATCGAGTAAATCCATCACTCCGAATCGACGTGGGTCGGTATATACCACCCTCGAGCCATCGTCGAGATGGACGACCACATGATCGTGCCGACCTTTCCCGACCGGCAGGCCGAGAGAATATGCGTGTAGAGAGGCGCGCTCTTCCCCGGCACTCAGGAGACTGAAATGTCCCGACATCCCGAGATGTGTCAACCACGTCAACCCCCCGGAAAGACGAATCAGCAGATATTTTGCTCGCCTCTCAATCGAAGTGATCTTGCGCCCTTCCAAGCGCGGCCCCATCCCCTCGGGAAAGGGAAATCTGAGTCCCTCTCGACGTAGTTCAACCTTGACCAGGGTACGGCCATCGAAGTGTTCCATCAAGCCGCGCCGAACGGTTTCGACCTCAGGCAGTTCGGGCATACCTCCACCTAACCAGCGATGACCGTGCGCAGGTCTTGCAATAACAGGTCGACCGGCCAATCGACTTCACTCCATACCACCCGGAGGTAGCCGTGGGAATCGATGATGTATGTTGGTTGAGGGTGCGAGAAACCGTATCCCTCGCTCGAGTTATCCTCGTAGTGGATCGGGTCGACATCATAAGCATCCAATACCGGGTTCACCGCACTGTCTATTCCGGTCAGATGCACCCAATCATAGCCCCGGTCGGAGGTCCAATTCTGCAATACTGAGGGTGAATCATGATATGGGTCGATGGTTATGGAAACCCAGACCACACTGAGGTTTTCCTCGCCGGTCAATTTTGTCTTTGCATGGTTTATCGCGGCTGAGATGACCGGACAGGTTTCGTAACATCGGGTGTAAATAAAGGCCATAACTACGGTTTTTCCGCGCTGTTCCTCAAGCGACCATAAGTCGCCGTCCATCGATTCAAGAGTGAATAACGGAGCGTACATGCCGTTATCGAATTCTTGGCCGTTGAATGGACTGGCAGGTGGTGGCTCCTGAACACAACCAGCGAGTACCAAGAGCCCTACCAATGGAATCGCCAAGAGCACTCTGGGCATGGCGCGCACACGCGGCCTCCCCCTTTCACTATGGCGGAAATCAGATTATCCTTCGGGCGACGAACAGGGTGTGCTGTTGTTCTAATCCAGCCAATGAAATCGCCTCGACCAGTTGGTATCCTGCAGCCACTATTCCTTGCCCGACCTCGGCGAAGACTTCGTCCTCATCTTTATCGGAAAAACGCTCACTGGCGGCTTTCAAGGACAGTAATGCCAAGCCACCGGGAGCGAGAAAACGAGCACAGGCTGAGAGGAAAATATCGACTTGCCCGGCTTGGGCAACATCTTGGAACAGCCACCCGACCCGCCTCTGAATCAAAGCCCCCCAAGTTGTGAATTTTCGCGCATCACCTAAGATTGGTACCAGGCCTTTGCGAGAACGCGCGAGGTGGGTCAGGTCACGTAGGCAACGCGGGGCGATGTCAATCGCCACCAGTCTGCCGCCCCTCTCATTATCCTTACCGCACAGATGGTCGTGGAGATGGGAGACCGTCGTGCCATGACCGGCGCCGAGATAGAGAATCTGAGTCCCGGCCTCGGGCAATAATATGCTGGGGTCGTTATTTGTCAGTAGCATTCCGGCCGCCAATTTAGAGCGGCGAGCATCCCATCTGCGATACTCACTCCCGGAGAACTTGCGCCGTGTCTCACCATAGACTGAGGTGCCGGCGACCGCATTACGGGTCCACAATCCGCGCTTCTCAATCTTCACCGCCCAAGATAGAGATTTCCCACCGCCGTGCCGACCGGACATACTTCCACCGTAATTGCTCTCAACCGCGCTTCGCCCGCGGGTATTTGTCGCGGATCACCTGCACTTTGGCTTCGACTTCACCAATCTGTTCTGCACCCCATACCTCACCGCCGAAAGCATCACTGCGGGCGGCGATTATCGCCTTACTGGCGAGTGTCCGGGATATTTTTCCCCTCTGCCAGCGAGGTGCGCGAGAAATCCATGGATGCATGAAAATATAACCATGCTTAGGTGGTGGAGCACCGGTTTTCAGATGATTAAAGAATGCTTTCTCAGCCCCGAGAACCTGTAGGGTCCCCGCCGGCAGACGTGCCAGACGCATTCGCCCATGGGCACTGACACTGAGCCGGGCCGCCAACAGTGGCCCCAATAAGGCAGAGAGGGAGGGAAGATGCTGTTGCGCTAATTCCTTGCTGGCATTCTCCAATCGCTCCAGTTCGCGTCCGATGGTACGAACCCGCTCCCCCGACTGTTTGAGAACCTGCCATTCGCTTTCATCAGGTCCTACCTCAGGTAGTTCACAACCCAATGATTCTGCCAATTCGGCGAGGCTCGCTGAATCGGCAACCTTTCCGGCTAGGGCCGAGCGGTCGCGTTCAAATCGTGCTTGGGGGATGAAGAGTGCAACCCATTCGACCAACCGGCTCTCGTAAATCAGCCAGGAGGCGCGTAATTCATCGGTTGCCCCCATTAGGTGTTCCAATCGGCGGTCGGGGTCACCGGCTGAGCGCGCCACTCCCATCTCGGCCAATTTCAACGCCGCCTCGTCCGCAACCTCCTGTTCTTCGACCGAAGGGAGAGGGTATTCTGCTTCGGGAAGTTCGACCGCTCCTGCCGGGTGGACGCTGGCCTCGGGAAAACGCTCAGCCAGCCTACGTGCCTCTGGTGTCAGAGCTGAGGCTGCCAGTAACTCCAGACGAGACATCGCCTCCTCTATCGACATTCGCCCCTGCCAGATTTCCAAATCCATTATCTGACCTTGTTCATCGACCACCGCGGCAGCACGCCAGTCAAACCACACCCAGACCATGGCCGTGCGAAAGGTCATTGGCACAAAAGGTGAACCCCACTTCTTTGCGTTCCTCAACGGGTATGAGATACTCTCCCATCGAGGTTATTATAAGCCACACTTGCCCCCTCTACTCCCATGTTCTGCCCAAAGTGTGGCTCGCTTGCATTCCCAGACCCGAGGGGGAATATCAAATGTCCAAATTACAAGTGTGGATATGCCGGTGCTGCCGAGAATAAGATCACCGGCACCGACGGGCAGGAAATCGACCTTTCAAAGGCGACCTCGTCGAGTCGCGTTGAAGAGCGCAAGTACGAGGTCATCAGTGATTCCGACACTATCCGCGGCGTCTTGACCACCGACACCTACATCTGCCCGAAGTGTGACGGACGAAAGGCCTATGCCGAACTTCGCCAAACCCGCGCCAGCGATGAGCCCGAGACCCGCATTCTCACCTGCAAGGATTGTTCGCACGGATGGCGCGAGTATTGATTGACCTAAGTCTTCAAAGCAGGTCGCAGCGATGAGGGGGAGTGTTGGTGACTCATGTCAGTGGTGGATGATTTCACTTCGCCGGGTGTTTGAGTGACCATAGAGGTGAGAGGTTTGAGCGATTCGATATTTTTTTGTGGTTTGACGAAAGATACGTCTACGATATCCATCGCAACGCCGCACCTAATAGTATAATAGCCGCCAAATATGACCGATAAAGAGGGGAAACCTATGCTAAATATCACCGCGCGTTCCGAGTTACTGCGAACCATAGTAGAGACCTTGAATGTCGTCGTCGAAGATGCCCGTATGGACTTCGGAGAAGGCGGACTGGAGGTCCGGGTAGTCGACCCTTCACACGTTGCGATGGTACAGATGAGGGTAGATGCCGCAGCCTTCGATACCTGGGAAGTCGAAGACACCTCCCTCGGCATAGAATTGCTGAAAATGAAGGAATTGCTCAGCCTCGCGAGTCCGACAGACCTGGTGGAATTGCAATATGACGATGCGGTTGGCCAAGTCAATATCAGCGTCGGTAAAATCGACCGGGTAATCCGGCCCCTCGATACCGCTAACCTCACTCCACCCAATGTCCCCGGGCTGGATTTACCCAGTAACGTGACCATCGCTGGAGCAGACCTCGCTCAGGCGCTCCGTGCCGCGCGTCAAGTAGGCGATCTGGTTAACCTCAGTCTCGAGCCCGATTCCTTCTCGGTTCATGTATCGGGTGACCAGGACAGCGTCAATGTCTCCTATGGCAAGGACGAGGTTCTCGCACTTGAATGTGATTCGCCGGTACGCAGTCAATTCAGCCTCACCTACCTCTTACCGATGGCCAAGATGATGGCCTCTACCGAATCGATCTGCCTACGCTTTGGTGAGAATCTGCCACTGAAGATAGAATTTAGTTTCGATAATGATGCTGGCTCGGTGGTCTACTTCCTCGCACCACGGGTCGAAGGCGACCTGTGAAAGGAATGCGTTCATATGTGTCCCTTCGTCGCCCCACCATGGCTGCGCCACGGGTCTGCGTCTTGATTCCAACCCTGCGAAATTCGCTTCAACTGGAGGTTGTGTTGAAGTCTTTGGCCAGCCAAGATCACCACTCTGACTTTGATGTAGCTGTGGTCGGGCCGACCGGCGATACCGGTCAGGAAGTCACCGAGAAATATGGCCGCAGGTGGATTGACGATGCCGGTAGTCGTAACCGTGCCGATGCCTGCAATGTCGGCATCAAGGCCATCGATTGCGACATTCTGCTGTTCACCGATGACGATGTGATTCCGCCAAGTGATTGGGTCGGAAAGTTGGTGCGATGGTTTGAACGCCCAGAAGTCGCAGCGGTCGGTGGACCAAACTTCGCTCCAGATGAGGACCCGAGATGGGCCAAGGCCGCCGATGTCGCCTTCACCGCCAAATGGATGACGGCGGGCACCAGATACGGCAAGGTACCACCTGGTGAATTAGTGGAAATCGAGCATAACCCCGGCTGTAATTCTGCCTATCGCAAGAGTGTTCTCGACCAGGTCGGCGGCTACGAGCCGGGTTGCATCGGTGCCGAGGACGTGGTCCTCGATGAGAAGATTCGTGCTGAAGGACATCGCATTTGGTTCGACCCGACGGCGGTGATGCCGCACCGCCGTCGCCTCCCGGTCAAGCCGTATATGCAACAACTACGCAACTACGGTTATGTTCGCACGCTGGCAAATGCGCGTTGGCCAAACCTTGCGGTATGGTCGCATTCCGTCATCGGTTTCTTTCCCATCTTAGTCATGCTCGGCATCATCACCCTCTTTGCCGGGGGTCTCAGCGGCGGGGCGACCGAAGAACCTTGGTTCACCTTTGAAGGGGAATGGAATTGGGCGAGAATCGCATTTCATGGCAGCCTGGGATTGATGTGTGCATACGTGGTCCTGTGCTGGTCAGGAGCCGCGCTCGGTAATTCTCCGCACCGTAATCCATTCACGGTACTGGTCTCTCCAATCCTCATCTTCCTCGCCCATTGGTCATACGGCGGTGGAGTCGTACGCGGTTGGAAACAAATCCGCTTCGGCGGTGGAGCAGAAGCTGGACTCGGTGTGCAACTCGACGACAAAGACCGCAGCGGACAATAATCAGCACAACCTCAATGGTTCGGGTTGTGCTGGCCACCATCAGGTGGCAGGCGCGTGGTGCGAGAGCAGATACATACGAGAATTGATGCCATGCAGGTTCCAGACGAGCGCAGTGATGTCGAACATATCTGGGAAATCGTTCGCAGTTGGTTGGTTATTTCACGCGTCGTGGCCTTGATTCTGATGGTCTTGCTGTCAGAATTCACCGAAGAATACTTCCTGATGGGTATCTCCGTATCGGCTTGGTGTATCGCCATCGGGATACCGGTGATAATCGCGATATCGGTTTTCATCATTCTCGGTGACCGAAGCCAGAACTCTTCCGAGCAGGCCGAGCCAGGAAATGTATTGAAGCGCCCGATAATGGAGCGGCGCTAATCATCCTTCGACATTTCTCCGGTCTGGATTGCCCATTGGTTGGAATAAACTCCTCCGGCATCCACCAGTTCCGAATGCATACCGCGCTCTACCACCGCCCCATCTACCATCGAGAGGATTTCGTCGGCATTGCGAATCGTCGATAATCGATGCGCCACAGCGATGGTTGTTCTCAGATTACCGGTCTGTAGCAGATTCCTCTGAATCCGACGTTCGGTCTCGGCATCGAGAGCACTGCTGGCCTCATCGAGTATCAACAGACTCGGGTGCTTGAGCAAGGCCCTGGCGAGGGAGACTCTCGACCTTTGACCTCCTGAGAGCATGACTCCGCGCCCACCGACCATGGTCTCAACTCCATTTTCAAGTTCAGACACGAATTCTGCCGCCCCAGCGGTCTCTAGCGCCCACGCCAACTCTTCATCATCAGCCTCTCTGGCATAGATCACATTATCTCGAATCGTGCCATAGAACAGGAAAGGATCCTGGCTGACAAAGCCGAGATGTTCACGCAGCGAATTGAGAGATATTTTCTGGATATCGATGCCGTTGACGAGAACCCTGCCCTGGTTGGGTTCGTAATAGCGCAATATCAGTTTTAGAATTGTCGATTTGCCGGCCCCGGTATGCCCCATGATACCGAGGAAATCACCTTGGTCAACCTTGAATGATATCCCGTTGAGTACCGGGGTTGTGGTCTCGGGATAGGTGAAGTGCACATCGCAGAATTCGATGCTGGTCATCGGCCCCTCAAGAGGTTTGACACCGTCGCGGTCGACGATGCTGGGTTCCAGGTCGACCATCGCGAATACCCGGCGTGCCGCGGCTTCGCCGCGTTGCAATTGATTCACCAATATACCGAAAATAAACAGCGGCATCGACATTCTGGTCATTATCAGCAGGAAGGTGACGAATCCACCGGTGGTGATTTCGCCTTCGCTCATCAGCCAGCCACCGACCGAGACCAATAGACCGTAGACCAGTCCAGCGACGACATATAATCCGGGGATGAAGCGATTGCGGTCTTGGCTTGCACCGATTGCCTGGTCTCGATATCCTGCACTCTCGCGAGAAACTCTCTCGGTCTCCCACTCCTGCGCATTATATGCCTGGACGACGGCGATTCCTGAAATCACATTCTCGAGCACGGCGTTGATATCACCGGTTGATTCGCGCTGTTTCCGGTACTTGCTCTGAACTCTGGTCGAGAACAGGTACACCATCGGAACGATGAGCAGAAGTGGTCCGAATAGCACCGCGGTAAGTTTCCACGACATCAGCATCAGAATGATGAATGCGGTGATGAAGGTTATGACGATACGAATTATTGAGGTCGAAGCATCTGAAATCACATCTTCCAACTGATTCACATCCGAGGATAATACCGACATCAGAACCCCGGTCTGACGCATATCATAATACGAGGCTTCCATCTGTATCAGGTTGCGGGTAGCATCCATCCGAACGTCGTGCTGAACCTTGTAACCGAGGGTCTGCCAACAATATTCTGAGATCCCCTGCCATAGCGCCAGACTCGCGAAGCCGAGAAAGATGAGAATTCCATAACCGATTGCCAGATTGTCGGAGACCATGCTTAGAAGTTCAACCGGGCCCCTCGCGCCGGCGCCGCCATAATAATCGACGGCATAGCCGATGAATACAAACGGCATCAAATCGCTCGCACGAGCCAGAGCATTCGATGCTATCCCGACGCCAGCACGTTTCCGATACGGCTTGATATAAGGTAGAACCCGCCAGATTTTTCGCCCGATGATCTGCTTCTCGTCGTCCTCGGGTTCTTCCCCGCGGGATATGGCGGCGATGGCGCGCGTCATGACTCGGCGGCAGCAATAGATGATATGAAATCTTGTTGCGCCGGACCCGACTTTGTCGGGTCATCCCCACAGGGTAAGTGATAAGTCCTTGCGGAATCCTTGGCATATCATGCGACGCTCTGCAACTTGGTCAGGTCTCCTGCTCTGCCTGCTAATCGTACAAGCGATGGCGCCACTCTCCGGCGCTTGGTCTTCGAGGGATGATATCTCCGTCACCCAAGACGATACCGAGGCTCCTCTCGGGTTGTTGGCACAGATGAACATCCGTCCAATCGCCGATTCCGCTCATGGCTGGGGAGAACTCGACGACGATGTCTATGCCGTCGGATTGGCTCACCGCGACGCCGCTCCGGTGCCGATAACCGAGTGGGTGGATTCAACCGGTCAGAGAAGTGTCGAGGGATGGGTGATATTACAGCATCAATGGCCGGTTCCCACCGAATGGTTCGGTGATTTGGCAAAGGCTGGAATCGAGTGCTACAGTTTCCTACCACCTGCTTCATTCCATTGCAACGTACCTAAAATGAGCCCGACTGAACTCAAGTCCCTCGAGGTGTTGGCGCTGATGAAACTCGACCCGACCGACAAAGTACACCCTAATCTGCCTGCGATGATGCTCGGACAGGAAGAATGGGACACGGTGAAGGAAAACTACGGCACTTTCAATCTCGTTCTGTCTGGAACCGAACTCCCCGATTTAACCGGAATTAAAGTCTTTTCACACAAAGAACGGTGGGCCACCGTCGCCACAGATAATGCCGGAATCGCCAAAATATCCAGCAGCGAAACGGTAGAATGGGTCGAGCCTCTACCGGTATATCAATACACCAACGACGTGGCTGATGGAATATTGAATTCGTCTTGGGTCTGGCAGAATATGTCGGCTCTCAATACAAGTTGGTCAAACCTCGATGGCTCTGGGATAATCGTAACTGTGGCGGACTCAGGAATCCACAATGGTGTGAATAATTCCGAGATGCACGGCGATTTCTCCGACCACATCACCGGTATTGTCTCGTTTCCAATTCCAACAAGTTCCCAGGGTAGTTGTAGTGGTAACTCAGGTTTCGACGACGGTGCTTCCGATACCCATAGCCACGGGACCCACGTCTCTGGTTCAGTACTCGGCGATGGGACTAATTCTTCGGGCTTGATTAAGGGTTCTGCCCCCGAAGCGAATCTGTTATTCCAAGCATTTGAGCAAATTTGTGGAGGTTCCTATATCCTAGCATTACCCAATAATTTTAAAGATCTCATGGACTTGGCTGCCGAAAACAACTCAAATGTTCATACAAACTCATGGTCTTCTTTGACTTGTGGCTCGTGCTTTGGCGAGTATAATACCGGAACTATGGAAGTGGATACCGCCGGCACGACATATACTAACATGACAATCTTATTTGCTGCCGGAAACGATGGAGTCGATATGAATGCAGATGGTGAAAGAGACGAAGACTCTCTGGGTTCGCCGGGAACTGGAAAGAACGTTATCACAATCGCCGCATCAGAGAATGATAGACCTACATTTGCCACTGCCCTAGGACTGATGACAAGTGCCAATACCGACAATATTTCAGGTTTAACTAGTTTCTCAAGCCGTGGAGACACTGATGACGGGCGATTGAAGCCGGACCTTGCTGCCCCAGGTAGTTGGATTCTCTCGACGATGTCTAACTATGCGCGAGCATCTACTGAATGCAGTGGTGCCTCACTATTGCCTGCATCCGACTCAAATAGTGACGATTATTGCTACATGAGCGGAACCAGTATGGCCACGCCACTTGCGGCAGGAACTACAGCACTACTGTACCAGCATCTGTACGAGAATGTCGGACATGAGAATGTCTCAAGTTCTCTCATCAAGGCGATACTTACTGCCAATGCCAACGATATGATGGGGCAGTTCTCTGACGTCACTAACGGCGCTGGAGAAGATGCACCCAATATTCATGAAGGCTGGGGGCGGCTTAATATGCGGGCAGCAGTGGATACTTCATTCGTTGACAACGAAGGGCTGGCAACCGGTGAAGAACGCGGGTATTCATTCGCGGTCCCCTCAAGTGCCCCCGACATGCGTCTGATGTTGGTCTGGACTGACCCCGCCAGCACTCCTGCCGCTGGAACTCACTTGGTGAACCAATTGAATCTGAACATCAAGAAGCCAGATGGCACCTGGGTCAACGACACCAACACCCTCGACAATATCATCGGCGCCGACTTCGCATCTCCGGCAATGGGAACTTGGGAAGTTCACATCACGGGAGCAAGCGTGCCTACCGGACCACAGATGTTCTCTGTGGCCATTTCAGCCAATTACACCTTGGTCAACCTGACTCAGGACGCCGATGTCGATGGGGTAATTGATGGAGATGATGATTGCGTCAACACCTTCGGTAATTCGACCGAAGACAGACAGGGTTGCCCGGATAGTGACGGTGATGGTTACTCCAATCCAGGTGCGGGTGCACCGGCACACCCCACCGGCTCTGCCGATGCCTTCCCGAATGAGCCGACCCAGTGGGAGAATACCGATGGCGATGCCTATGGCGATAACCCGTCTGGCATCACCCCCGACGATTGTATCACCGAATCGGGTACCTCGACCATCGATAGAACCGGGTGCCCTGATGATGATAGTGATGGC
>Ga0209554_1001471_pt1 | contig 17784 bp, 17 predicted proteins | sample MarorgKNORR_S2LV_5_FD_188221 | JGI IMG/M metagenome (GOLD analysis project Ga0209554, IMG submission 188221) | Marine microbial communities from the Southern Atlantic Ocean, analyzing organic carbon cycling - Bottom_A/KNORR_S2/LV (SPAdes) (version 2) | ecosystem: Environmental > Aquatic > Marine...
TGGCGCAAGCTACACGTTGGGATCAGGCGTAACTCTCGTTGGTACGATCGTTCACGTTGATTGGGACGACGAGTTAACAACTGACGCTACCAACAACGATGGCTGGGCAGTTATCGGTGGTATCAATGTAGCCTTCTAAGTTAGAAGAAAACTTTATACAGATTTTAGGGGAGCGGTTTACCGCTCCCCTTTTTCTTTGCATAGCTTTGATCGCCCAGGGTTATGTCTTGATGAGGCAAAAAAGAAGTCCCTTTATTTCAGTGTTTCCATCCATACGCGGAATGATATCTGTAACGCTTTCAACAGAAAACCCAAACCCATTTGCCAATCCATTAATATACTTTTTGCTGTGCGCATATCGGCCAGTTGACTGAAGCTCAAAATCGCCTTTTTCCAACCGCTCTACTGAAAATATAAAATGACCGTCTTGTTGAAGGCGTAACGCTACCCCGGCAAATATCTCGACTAAATTTCCTGTATAAACAAAAACGTCGCCAGAGAGAATGGCATCATAGTTGGCGAGGCCTTGACTAGAATCAGTCAAATATAACCCGATGTCAGAAACAAACGATTGATCATACCTATTTTTCTGATTGGCGATTTCAATCATGCCTGATGACAAATCAACACCATGAATTTCACTGGAAGATTTATCCATTAAATCCCGTACTTCGGCTGCGATAAGCCCCGTTCCACCGCCAAGATCTAAAACTGAATTTAGAATTTTTTTGCCAATGACGGACTTCAATTTGTCGCCGATCAATTTTGGCACCGCATAATTCAATTCATTAACAAGATTGTCATCGAAGCTTTTTGCGTAATCATCAAATAAATCTTGGACATAATCAGGTGGTGCAGTTTCGGTGGTGTTGCCGATGAGAGCATTGAGGAGATGGCGCGCGACACCATGATCTGGATGATGTTCCAGACATTTTTCATAAGCCGTCCTGCCGCCGTCTTTGTCACCGGATAGTTCAAGACTATAACCCAATTCCCAATAAACGGCGCTTCGATCATTGGATTGATCTTTAGCAAGATCGAGTGCTTTTTTAAAAGAAAGCGCGGCATCTTCATATTCATCTTGAGCGCGCAAGCAGCGGGCCAGCCCAATTAATCCTTCGACATGATTGGCGTGGGTTTTTAATCCTATCCGAAAGGCGGCAATTGCTTCTTTATCTTGGTCCAGTTCAGAAAGCGCCGATCCTAAATTGATATGGGCCAATCCTAGTCCCGGATTTAAACGGATGGCCGCTCGATACGCATCGATGGCTTCTTGAGTTTGATCGCTTTTAAATAAAGCATATCCATAATTGAGATGGATTTCCGCTGAACCAGGGTCCGCGCAAGAATATTACTATAAATATCAGTAGCTTCTGCCATATTTTCCAGACATTGGAGAACATAGGCCAGGCGCTGGAGCGTGTCCAAATCAGCTGGATTGCTTTTAGCCGCACGGCGAAGATGATCTTCGGCAACATCGAGGTTGTTTTGCTCAATGGCGAGATCGGCTAAATAGTTACGCGCCTGAGTATTATCGGGATCATAGACCAAAACAGTTTCAAAACATTGGGCCGCATTTTTCCAATCCTGTTTCATAAAATAGGCAATACCAGACAACAGTTGGATCTCTGATCGATTTGGATAAGTGATGTCCAGTTTCTGGCAGGATGCCAAAGCCTCACCGGTAAAGCCCGCGCTCAATTGATCCGAGATTTGTTGCAATTCCCAATCTAACGTGGCGGATTCATTTTTTCTCTTTGGGTGGTGATCGTACCCATGGCGTGATTAAAAAGCATACTGCTCACGTCTTCCGGCGCGCTCGGCTGGCCAGACGATACAGCTGAAGTGGGTTTTTGAGCCTGTTTTTGGGCCTGTTTTTTAAGTCTCCGTCTTTCTTTACGGTTCATGGTGATCCTATTTCATATAATTTAACTATTTCTATTATCGATAATGCCACTGATCCCTGCAATCCCAACCGCCCTACTTTTTAGCAATCGAGATGCATTTGTCCGATTGATCCCGCCTAAGGCATAAACCGGGACTGCCGAGGAGTTGCAGATGTTGGAAAAACCAAGAATACCAAGCGGACTTTTACCAGGATGACTGGCGGTTGTAAAAACCGGCGAAACCAGCGCTGCATCGACGCCAATATTGCTGCATAATCTCAAGGATTTTGAAGAATGAGCGGCGGCGGTCAGCAGTTTGTGTGGCCGTGCTCGCCAAAGTCTTACCGCCAAGGAAGGATTTTGGACCAAATGCTCTGGTAAATGAAGGCCGTCCGCATCCAACTCATAAGCTAAGGAAATGTCACCAGCGATAACAAACAACAATTCGTTTTTTTTACACAACTCTTTGATATCATGGGATAAATGCTCTCTCATTTCCGAATCGTAATGACGAAAAACCACACCGCTTCCGGGAGGCAGCATGGCAATTTCGGCCCTCGGGTCAGGAATGCGTTCGACGTCAGTCATATATAGTATAGGCGGCAAATGAGAGGCCTTCGCTCTAAAATTGAGCAGCCTCGCAATATTTGATACTGTTTGCGTATTCATCTGGGCTCAACACCCTACAATTGGTAAAATTGGGATTAAAACGATTAATGAGTTCATCTTTGGAAGACGCCAAAATTTCATCAGAAAATTTGGCAAATAATTTGGCCGGCGTCAAAGCTTCAATTGGTGCGGCAGAGAAAGAAGCACTGCGAAAAAAAGGCGCGGTTAATCTTGTGGCGGTTTCAAAGACCCATGGGCCGGAAACAATCGAGGATGCCATACAGGCGGGGCAAAAGATCTTTGGAGAAAACCGTGTGCAGGAAGCCGAAGCGAAGTGGCCAGACCTCAAAGAAAGAAATTCCGACATCCGGCTGCATTTAATTGGACCGCTTCAACGTAATAAAGCAGCGCTTGCGGTTAGTCTATTTGATGTCATTGAGACGATTGACCGGCTAAAGCTGGCGACAGCCCTAACGCGCCACATGGAAGAGATTGGCCGCAGACCGAACTGTTTCATTCAGGTAAACACCGGCGAGGAGTCTCAAAAAGCCGGTATTTTGCCCCGTGAAACGGATGCTTTTATTGCCAAATGTCGAACGGACTTAAACCTTCCGATCGTTGGTTTGATGTGCATTCCGCCGGTTGATGAAGAGCCTTCTTTGCATTTTGCCCTACTACGCGAGATCGCTGAGCGCAATGAATTGCCGGAACTCAGCATGGGGATGAGCGCGGATTTTGAAACGGCCATTCAGTTTGGCGCAACCTACGTACGGGTGGGAACTGCTATTTTCGGCCCGCGGTCAGATTATTGGCAATCCAAAGTCGCTTAAAAAGTAAAATTTTCTTGAGCGGGCTATTCGGATAGAATGCCAAATCATTTAGATCGCATCTTTAAACTTTTTCAGGATGTACTCGTGAAATTAAAAGTTGAGTTGGAAAATGGTGTTCGCCTCGCATGGCCGACACCGATATTTAATAAAAAATATGAAAACACGGAAGAGTTGAACCGGCGCCTGGTTGAAATCATTCATGAAAAAGAAAAAATTGATGTTGGAAACGCTAAAAGCATCACCGGCGGTTGGCATTCCTCTGACGATGTTCATTCCTGGGACTATCCTGAAATCAAAACGCTGATCGGGTTTATCACTGATGCGATCACTGAATTAACCAAAGTGTCTGCCGGCGTGGAAAGCGATCAGTTTGGCGCAGACACGACGTTTATCGCCTGGGCCAATATTCTTCGAAAGGGTGGTTATCATAAAATTCACACCCACCCTGGCTGTGCGTGGTCCGGCGTTTATTACATTCAAGCCGGTGCTGATGAACGCGCCGAAGACGCCCCCGAAGACGCCGGACATATTGAGTTTTTTGATCCTCGCCATGGCGTTGAAATGGTGCCGGTTCCCGGAAATCCGTTTGGTCAGCGATTGTCCTTTCCACCGGAAGAAGGCCGACTTTATTGTTTTCCAGCCTGGCTTAGGCATATGGTCAATCCCTATCATGGAAATAGTGAGCGGATTACCATTGGGTTTAATATTCGCATCGAAAATTTTGAAAATTTTGACAACAGCTAATTCGGCATTATTTCAATTTGGCTTTCAGGCGCAAGCTCTTCAATAATTTCTAGAAGATCGTCGCGGGATAGCGCAACACAGCCCTCTGTTGGCGCGAATTTCCCGCCCGTTAAATTCTTGGCAATATGCAGGAATATGGCACTACCTAAACCCTGAACGGGTGGCGATTCGTTATAACCAATAACAACAATCAGGTCATAAACCTCGTCTTCGCGCCACAGTTCCTCACACCGGCCCGCATGAGGGAGCGAAACCTGCCTGTTGTAATCTAAATGCACCGGATCATCACACCACCCATCTGAAGGCGTCAAAGGTGATGTTTGTAGGTCTGATTGAGGGGTCTGTAGGCGGTCAGGACGATAATAAATTTCTCGGAGAGGAAAGCATCCAACCGGCGTTGCACCATCGCCTTCGCGCTTTTCAGTGGAAACACCGGCTTTGCCGATCGCGCATTTATAGGTTTTACCCCGCCATGTCAGCGCGCCGGAGGGGCTCACACAAATCCGATCGGGCAATTTATTTGTTTCGGCCATGCAACAGTATAGAGGCTAAAATATTATTGAACACCTTCGCCGAGCAGTTCAGATGTTGGGCCCGTTAGGCCATCCGTTTTACCCAATTTATCCATTCCGTCAAATATGGAATTCACCAGCCAATTGTCTGCGGCGGAAGATACTTTCTGATAGGCAGCCTCAGCTTTTTTGATGCGTTGATGGGTGTTCTGAGCTTCTAAGGAAGAGTTATTTGCCGCTTCGACATCATAGCGAGGCGAAAGATCAAGCGGTTTGTTTGATGTTGTAAGTGACGTTTGCGGGGCAATAATACCTGCTTTTTCAAGATGTTTAATATCCGTCATAAGACCCAAATCCGGCGCTGCCGCGGCAGGTTGGCGGTGCGGCATATAGGCGGCTATTTGATCTGCATAGGATTTCCGCGCGATCGGAATGCCAGACATGCCAGCATGATTGCCGACCCTTTGAGCCATTTTGGGAGTTGTTTTCGCCTCGGCGCCAAATTCCTGAGCCAAAACAGAGTTGGACATTAAATTGGAGGGCGCAAAAGAGGACGTTTGGATGGGTGCGGTGCTGGCTGTAGCCCTTGCGAGATAAGGGTTTGACGCGCTTGCCGCTCTTGTTTTAGAGGCCGAATTGGCGGCTGTTTCGATTGCCGCTGGCTCGTCTCAAACCATCGCGAGCGCATGTTCGCCGATATCTTTACCCGTTCCGTGTTCGACAGCGACATCAATTAGCGATGCAATTGCACCAATCGGGCCGCCATAAAGCGTTCCTCCGGCAATTTTTGCGGCAGGATCGATTTCATCGCCGGTAATTGATCGATACAATGTCGAAATGACCGGTATATGTTGGAGCGGATTGATGATATCGAGAAAATCTCAAAACGTCAGGCCGTCATCACCAAAGGCCTGAAATTCCTCACTTTTTCCTGTAATATCGTCTGTTTTATTGTCTTTATTGAAGGCAATAGAGTTCTGTTGTTGGGCTTTTTGAGGCTCCAATAACGCCATTTCCGCCGCTGAGACTGGCGCCGATATCAACTATATCGATGGTTATATCTAAACCGAGAATTTTTGTTAGCGAATTCTCTCTTTTTGAAGCTGTCATGCGACCCTCGACCGATGCCTATTATTAATAGTATCACAAAAACATTGCCACCAAATCTATCGTCTTAAATAGTTTCTATTATTAAGTTAATCCAAAAGCAAATGTGAATGTGACCATCTTTATATTTAGACCATGCGTCCAGTCAAAAAGTCTGGCATTTCTGGAATTAAGCGGTAACCTTTGTTTATGAAACGATCTACTCCTAACTCACCGGCAGAACCGCATCACAGCATTGGTAGAATTGCTAAACAGGCCATTGATCCCCAAGTAGAGTTTGCGATTCTGCGTTTGCAAGAAAATGATCCGGCCACAGCAGAGAAACTATGCCAACAGGTTCTTGAAAGTAATCCGTTTGATGCTGATGCTCATGATGTTCTTGGAATTTTGGCTCATCAAAAGGGTGATTGGCAACTCGGACTAAGCCTTATCGATAAGGCCATCTCCCTAAAAAACGACAAGACTGATTTTCATGGTCACAGAGGGATCACTTTAAAGGCGTTAGGACGGCGTCAGGAGGCCCGATTGGCCTATGAAAAAGCCTGTCAACTGTCGCCAAAATCTTTCGAGCCGATCTTTAATCTGGCTATTTTGCTACTCGAAGATGGCAAGTATGACGCCGCCCTTAAACTCAACCAAAAGGCGGTTAAACTAGATCCACAAAACCCACAAGCTCATAACAATTTGGGGACGAACCTTCAAAAAATGGGTCGCTTTGAGGAGGCCACAAAATCTTACCAACGGGCGATTAAAATTAATCCGGATCACCACCATTACTACAACAATCTTGCCACTGCCTTAGCTGAATCTGACCGAATTGCCGCGGCTCTAAAAATTTGTGACGATGCGATTGCAAGGTGGCCAGACTATCCTGAAATCTATAATGCACAGGCAAACGCTTTATTGCGAAAAAATGATTTAGGCGGTGCAATTAAAGCATCGGACAACGTCCTCCAACGCCAGCCCGATCATGTCCAAGCACATTATACCCGCGGCATGATCTTATTGGCTCAGAATAAATTCGAGGCTGGATGGCGAGACTATGCTTGGCGGGAAAGACGATCTGCATTTTGGCCAAAACGCAATTATGATGCACCCGAATGGCAGGGAGATTCGCTCCAAAACAAGACACTATTGGTGCATTGGGAACAAGGGTTTGGTGATATCATCCAGTTTTCGCGCTATCTGCCAATCTTAAAATCGGCTATTCAGTCTGATCCCGATCACCTAAATGCTCGCGTGCTTTTTGATTGTCCGGAAAAGCTTATTGGCTTGTTTGGTACAAATTTTGGCCCGGATGAAATCGATGATTGGGGTGATACGCCTCCTTATATAGACTATTATATACCTCTGATGAGCCTTGCTCAACACTTCACCAAATCTGAGGATAAAATTCCCAATAACATACCCTATCTTAGCAACTGTTTGAGCGAACACCTCAAGCTCCCCATTGAAGATCCTGGAATGCTTAAAATAGGCCTAACCTGGGCCAGTGATCATGGCGATACATATCGGCGCAAGGTCTGTGACTTAAAAAAACTGGCGCGTATTTTTAAGCTGGATAATTGCGTTTTTTACGGCCTTCAATATGGCGAAGATGGAAAAGCGATCAAACGTTATGAAAAAGCCGACAATGTGATCAATTTGGGTAACGACCTTGGCGATTTCACCCATACCGCAGCGATTATCAGTCAGCTTGATTTAATAATATCTATCGATACTTATATTGTTCATTTGGCCGGGGCGATGAATATTCCGACCTGGGTTATGTTGGCATTTTCACCAGATTGGCGGTGGCAGCTCAATCGGTCCGACAGCCCATGGTATCCGAGCATGAGGCTCTTTCGTCAACCTAAACCCGGCGACTGGAACAGCCTGATTAGTGAAATTACACGCGCCCTAGACGACTACCGTAGATAGACTAAAAGACTTCTGTTAGATATCCCTAATATTGGTTACTAATTGAGCTGATGAGAGTATTGTTAAATTCTTGGTTTCCGCACCAAGAATTCTTTTCACCCAATGTCCGCTTATGGCTATTAGCGGACTCTTTTGACCTATGGTTTTGATGTCCGCTTTCGGGGGTAAAGCAGACTCACCGTTCACTCCCTAACTCTCTTCACCACCTGCGAGTTCGCGCTCATAGTCATGTATTTGATCATGCCCGTAGTGTTCTTGTATCATCCTCTCGCTCGTACCCATCTGAATAGCTAGTCCTCTCATAGAGATGCGCTCACCGCGTCTGGTAGTGAGCCTAAACGTTGCGTATGAATGCCTGAGCGATGTTAGTGAATGTTTATCAGCAAAGCGGACATCAATCGCATAGTGTTAAAGAGTCCGCTTTTAGCCAAAAGCGGACATTACTTCTCTAATTTAACCGCTCTTTCCATCTTCGCCGACGTCGTTACACCACGGACATCGCCACGCGGTTATTTTGTGTCTCTGGTTCGCGTGTGCTCAGGTTCTCATGATGACACGCCAGACGAACACGGCGATATAAATCCACGGTATACATCCTCCTACCTTCCATCCCAGGTAAGGATCGAAGGTTAAAAGTGGCAGAGTTTTTATCCGCCCGCAGCTGGGAAAATCCCGCCGCTTCCGTGGACTAGTTTGCCACCGCCCGTCTCAGCCAGAATATATTTAGATAATATGTAATGTTTTCAATGTCTTTTTCTGGTCTGATTTGGGTGGTTTTAAATTTGAGCATTCCCACCGGTAATTTTTACCCAGCAAAACGTGTATTTGTTGAAACTTAGGCACTCATCGCTTTATGATGACCCTAAATGAAGTGATGCTGGTTTGATTTAACCTAGAATGTGGCTGAAAATGATGGTTTTTAATGAATTTTATAATGAATGGGACTTAAAGCATGACCGCAGGAAGAAGAGTTCTCGTAGTTGATGACGACGAAGATCTACGCCAAATGCTGGCTGAACAGCTTGAAATTCACGAAGAATTTGTGACCGACGGCGTTGATAGTGGCGCGATTGCCATAGAAACGGCAAAAAATCAGTACTACGACATGATCCTGTTGGATGTTGGATTGCCCGATATGGATGGCCGCGAAGTTTGCCGTGTTATGAGGCGTAACGGTGTAAAATCGCCAATTATTATGCTGACAGGCGCGGATACCGACGCCGATACAATTTTGGGCCTCGATGCTGGCGCTAACGATTACGTTACAAAACCGTTCCGGATCGGCGTTTTAATGGCCAGGTTGCGGGCACATGTGCGCGAGCACGAACAAAGCGAATATGCCGTTTTCCAAATCGGCCCGTATAGCTTTCGCCCGGCGGCGAAGCTAATGCTGGATACCGAAAATGATAAAAAAGTGCGGCTTACAGACAAAGAAACCGCGATCATCAAATTTTTATATTTGGCGGGAGAGCGGGTTGTCGGCCGTGATGTTCTGCTCGGCGAAGTGTGGGGCTACAATGCCGGTGTGACGACCCACACCTTGGAAACCCACGTCTATCGATTGCGCCAGAAGATCGAGCGCGACCCTTCTAATGCCGTGTTATTAGTGACGGAACCAAACGGCTACCGCCTCGTTCCATAATTTGGGCCATAATTCGGGCCATAATTCGAGTGTTATTTCGAATTTGGCATAGGTATCCGCCGCTTGGTCTTAACTTGATCAAGTGGCGTCGCTATATATAAAGTCCCAATTCAATGGTTCTTCCAGAATTATCCCTGGGGATCCGAATAACATGAGGTGTTTTATGCTGCCGATTTTTGGTCGGATCCTCTGGGCGATCCAGAAAACCAGGGACGCCAGGACCTTCCCGATCGCATACGAGCCAATATTCAACAACAACAACAAGATAGCGAAAAGCTTATTGGCTGGATTCAGCTCGGGATCGTAACAATTTTTTCGACGTTATATGCCGTATCGCCATCAGCGTTTTCCATCAGCGACAATATTCGCCTGGTGCCTTATATTCTGGCGACGTATTTATTCTTTACGTTAATCCGACTTTATCTCGTTTATAAACATCGATTGCCGGGCTGGTTTATCAGCCTTTCTGTGGTTGCGGATATCGCCTTATTGATGATTACAATTTGGAGTTTTCATCTGCAATATGCCCAACCGCCATCGTTTTATCTCAAAGCGCCGACACTGCTGTATATATTTATCTTTATTGCCTTGCGCGCCCTCAGATTTGAAGCCCGGTACGTCGTTTTAGCGGGCATTGTTTCCGCCATTGGCTGGGTTTTGATGTTCCTCTACGTTATTATCGCCGAGCCCGGAAATCCAATGATTACCTGGGACTATGTGCAATACTTGACGTCGAACAGCGTGCTAATCGGCGGCGAGCTCGACAAAATTATTTCTATTCTCATGGTGACAGGCATTTTGGCTTTGGCGATCTCGAGAACGTGCGGCCTGCTGGAACGCTCGCTCGCAGAAGGAGATACCGCGAGAACGCTTTCGAGATTTTTTGCCCCCGCTGTGATCGAGCAAATGGCAGCGGCAGAAAAAGAAGTTTCGTTGGGCCAGGGTATCGAACGCCACGCGGCAATTCTAATGATGGATCTACGCGGTTTCACCCCATTTGCTGAAGATTTATCGCCGGATGATCTAATACATCTAATCGTCGATTATCAATCTCGCATGGTGCCGATCATCCGAAAATATAACGGCGTCGTTGATCGTTTCGAAGGCGATGGCATTATCGCATCCTTTGGCTCGGTGCGAGAGAGCTCAAGTTATGCTGCCGATGTTTTAAACGCCGTAAAGGAGCTTATCGAGACATCAGATGCGTGGTGGGCGGAGCGCCAAGCTGCGGTCCAAGAGCCGATCAACGTCGGAATTGCGGTATCCTGCGGTCCTATTGTTTTTGGCATTATTGGCGATGAGCAACGGCTGGAATACACGATTCTCGGCGATTGTGTGAACGTTGCAGCAAAAATTGAAAAACACACCAAAGAAGAAAACGTACGCTCACTTGCGACCGCCAATGTCATTGAGCGCGCCCGCGAACAAGGATTCGAAATGCGCGACGACCAATTCCGTGCCCTGCCTGGCCGAAAAATTGAAGGCGTAGATTACGCTATCGACCTAGTTGTCTTGGCGGAACAAATCAAAACTTAGCCAATTATTATAATTTCAGTGTGATGGTGACCGGCACGTGATCGGAGGGTTTCTCCCAACTTCGCGCCTCTCTTAAGATATGCGCACCGGTAATTTTGTCTTGCAGTGGTTCTGTGACCCAAATGTGATCTAATCGGCGGCCGCGGTCATTGACGGTCCAATCGCGGGATCGATAGCTCCACCAGCTAAAAATGCTTTCCTCCGGAGGAATGATTTCCCGAACGGCATCAATCCAAGGACCCGCCGCTTGGAGTTTGGCAAGACCTTCAACTTCGACAGGCGTATGGGACACGACTTTCAGAAGTTGTTTATGGGACCACACGTCTGTTTCCAAAGGAGCTATGTTGAGATCTCCGACCAAAACGCGCGCCGCGGTTTTTTTACGGCGCGCTTTGTGCCATTTTGCGGATTCCTCTAAAAACTGCAGTTTGTGAGCAAATTTATCATTTTTTTTCGGGTCCGGAATATCGCCTCCCGCAGGAATGTAAAAATTATTGATTTCAATGGGACCGACCTTACCCCCAATATCACCGGTGTCTATGGTCGCAAATATATGCCGGCAATCTTGTTTACCGCACCAATCTTTGGTGCCGATTTTCTGCAGCGGCAGTTTGGATAAAATAGCGACACCGTTATAGCCTTTCATACCGGCGACCGCCTGATGCGGATAGCCGAGCGCGGCGATATCCTCACCCGGAAATAAATCTGTAACGACTTTGATTTCCTGAAGACAAATGACGTCAGGCTTAATTTCTTTAATCAGGCGCGCCAGATTTTCGAGGCGCAGCCGAACACTATTGACGTTCCAAGTGGTGATTTTCATAGAATTCCCTAAAACCGATTAGACTTTTACCTAAATGCGTCATTGCCAAAGAGACTGCAAGCCCAGATTGATTAGGAGTATATAAAAAAGCGCCAAGGATATAAGAAAGGCGCAAAAAAGCGCCTGGCACACGGGGTGTGTCAGGCGCTTATAAATGTTGGAGAGCGGGATAACCGGGGGAGTCCATCCCACCTGTCGATTCTATTGCAGAATCAACCTTTCCATATCTATTACCTAGTCTCATCTGACCCCATTTTCAATGCATATCACGCATAGGTGATATGCGCAAATTGCATAGCTCGTGAATAAGAGGCTGAGCAATGGCTTATTCGGCGTTCGGAAAGCCGTTGAATTCAAAGAGTTCCGGATCAATTTTAACGCCGCTTTCCAAATTGCTCAGGGTGACGGTCGTCTCAATTCCTTGCGGATCTGTAATGGTCCATTTTCTGAGCGCCAGCGGTTTGTCTGAAAAGACCATGGTAATCGATCCTTGTTCCTGATCTTTTGTCTTGGTCAGGGTCACGTAGAAGATATTGGAGCCTTTATTGAATTTTGTTACGGTTACGTCATCTTTAAAACTGATGTCGTCTTTGACCAAAAACCAAACAAGGGTGTTGTCAAGCCAGAGATGGGTGAATTGCTCGAGCTCTTTATCGATATAAATCAGAAAAATGCCATCGGCGACCATCAAAATAGGTGCCGGTGGATCGTACTCAAATCGCATTTTCCCGGGGCGGGACAAAAACAATTTACCCGTTGCGAGGCTGCCATTAGATGAAACCTGCAAAAAACCCGCTCGTAGCGTTTTCATATTGTTGAGGTAGATTTCAATGCGTTTGAGGTCTTTTTTATCTTCCGCGCTGAGTTTGGCACCAATGTTCTCGGCGGCGATTGCCTGATGCAAGCCGGCTGCCACAACCATCAGAGACAGAAATCCAACAAAAAAATATTTTCTAAAGTGAAACATAAGGCGCCTAATTTATTGCAGAGATAACGAACCACTCAATAAGTGTGATGTAGCAATTAAACTATGGCAGGACCAGGGTAAGTTTTTAGGCCAAGCGTGGACAAAGAACGCTTTTAAGTAAATTTAATGTGCGCCGATCAGAACTTCACGGCGTCCAATACGGTCGGCTTTACTGACAACCTCTTCGGCTTCCATTTGCTCGATAATGCGGGCAGCGCGGTTGTAGCCAATTTGCAGCCGCCGCTGGATGAAACTTGTTGACGCCTTGCCTTCCTGGGCAACGATCGCCACCGCTTCATCATAAAGCTCATCGCCGTTGCCTTTGCTGCCAGAGATACCCGGCATATCAAATCCACCGTCAATATCTTCGGTGACAGCATCGACATAGACAGGGTCTCCCTGTGCCTTCAGCGTGGTTACAATCTGTTCAACCTCTTGATCGCTGATGAAGGGACCATGGATACGGCTAATCTGACCACCGCCAACCATATAAAGCATGTCGCCTTGGCCGAGAAGTTGTTCGGCACCTTGTTCACCGAGAATGGTGCGGCTGTCAATTTTGGAGGTAACCTGGAAGCTGATCCGGGTCGGGAAATTGGCTTTAATGGTACCAGTGATAACATCGACCGATGGGCGTTGGGTCGCCATGATCAAATGAATGCCGGCAGCACGCGCCATTTGGGCGAGGCGCTGAATGAGGGCCTCAATGTCTTTGCCGGCGAACATCATAAGATCTGCCATCTCATCGACAACGATAACGATCATGGGCAGCGGATCGGTGCTGAGAGGCTGGTCTTCATAGACAGGTTTGCCGGCTTCATCAAAACCGGTTTGAACGCGCCGGGTCATCTCTTCGCCTTTTTTACGCGCATCGGCAAGACGTGAATTGTAGCCGGTAATATTCCGAACGCCCATTTGCGACATCAGACGGTAGCGGTCTTCCATTTCCCGAACTGCCCATTTTAAGGCAACAACGGCCTTCGTCGGCTCGGTGACCACCGGCGCCAACAAGTTTGGTATGCCGTCATAGACGGAGAGTTCTAGCATCTTCGGATCGACCATAATGAATTTGCATTCATCCGGATTAAGCCGATACAGCAGCGAACAAATCATTGTGTTGATGGCAACTGACTTGCCGGAGCCCGTTGTACCAGCAATCAGCAAATGCGGCATGCGGGCTAGATCAACAACATTTGGCGTGCCGCCGATATCTTTGCCGAGCACCAACGGCAAACTACCGTTGGAATTTTCGTAGGCCGCGGAAGCGAGAAGCTCGCGAAAATAAACCATGTCGCGTTTTGCGTTCGGCAATTCAATACCAATGACGCTGCGCCCCGGGACAACGGCGATGCGAACAGAAAGCGCAGACATAGCGCGCGCGATATCATCGGCGAGGCCAACAACCCGGGAGGTTTTGGTGCCGGGTGCCGGCTCCAATTCATAGAGGGTGACCACCGGGCCTGGGCGGACTTTAACTATTTCACCTTTAACGCCAAAATCCTGCAAGACAGATTCGAGCAGCACGGCATTTTGTGCCAAGGCATCTTTGTCAGCCTTATCGATCTTGGTGACTGCCGGCGGCGCTTCCAAAATATCAAGCGGCGGCAATTGATAGGTATTTGAAATGGAAAGACGGAGATTACCCTGCCCGGCATCTTTGGCACGTTTGCCAGCAGGGGCTTTTTTGGTTTTTTCCGTAACCACAGAAGCCAGTTTCTTGCGTGGTTTAGCGACCAAAGTTCCGGATTTCTCTTCAGCACGCTCCAGTGTTGGCTCGCTCTTTAAACCGTCGGCCAAACCAACGATATTTTCCTCAGGCGCATCCTCGCCCCGTTCTTCAGGGGTTGCGCCAAAGGTCGGCTCAATGCGTTCTTTTAGGGCTTGGGCCTGACGCCCTAAAAAACCGACACCATGCCAAACGGAGACGACGGACCGTATACCGCCGCGTCCCATAGCAATCCATTCCGAACGATCCAATCCGCCGGCATAAACTAAAATGACACTGCCGAGCAAACCGCTGACCAGCACGACACTGATGTCGCTATAGGCAAATTTCAGCGGTGCCATTAAAGCCACTGCTTGCGTTAAAAGAGCATAACCGGCAACGCCGCCGATGCCGGTGCGAAGCGGCCAGGCTTCCGGTGTCGCCAGTAGTGAAAGCGAGATCGATCCCAACAAAACGCCGGCTATCATGGCCAATGCGCGCAGCCAGATAAACCTGACCCCCTTTTTACTGATCAGGCGCCAGCCCCAGGCGGCAAAAATCAAACTTGGCAACATCGCGGCAGCGCCAAATATCTGCAACAGAATATCCGAGCTATAGGCTCCCACGAGACCGAGGATATTTTTCACCGGCCCTTCAGACGCACTATTGAGCGATGGATCTGCATGATGATAGCTTAAAATCGCAATGATCAGCGCAAGAGCCAGTAAGATAAGCCCTAGGCCAAAGAACTCGACTGCGCGGCGGCGCATGATTTCAATAAAGCTTTGCGGAAATAAAGCCGCGAGCAGAGTTGAAACGGATGTGGTGCGCGCCGGATTGAGTGCTGAACGTGCCATGCTCAATATTTAGGCCAGGTTCCTTTATAGATCGTTAACAAACCACCGGAAAGCCTTGAAACCCACCTCTTTTTGCAGATATTTACCTATCTAGCTTAGGATTGTTTCAATTCAGGCTATTTTTGCCAAAAGCGCTTACAGAACCCGTTTTCAGCTTGTTTCCGAGTAAGTCCAATATCTTCAAGCAGGCGGTCGTCGAGATAAGATAATGCCTTGCGTTGACGGCTAACTTCAATCGCCTGAATGACAGGTATCGCGATGTCGACAGTATTGGCGACTATCCAGGCGGTTGTCGCTCTCAGCGTTTGCTGCCATAGCGCCAAAACCGCAAGTCCAGAATGTTGTTTAACCCGCATTGTATCGATACAATATGATGTCTTTTGTGACAATAACATTATTATGTCTCCTAAATATTATGACAATGTGTATATATCTCTCTTGTATTGTCACCATGACAATGTGGATGCCGAATATTGAAGAACGTCGTGGGCCGCGCTATTTGGCCATATCTGACGCGCTGGCCGACGATATTCGCGAGGAAAAAATTAAAGCTGGCGAGCGTTTACCCACCCACCGCGATCTCGCGTTTCATTTGGGCGTTACCGTCGGTACCGTGAGCAGAGCCTACGCTGAGGCTGAACGCCGGGGCTTAACATACGGCGAGGTTGGCCGCGGAACCTATGTTCAGGGCGGCCAGGGAACAAATGCCGAGGCGACCTCGTTTTTTCGCAAAGAAGCTACCGAAAGCAATAAAATTGATTTTGGCCTGAACATGCCGGCTGCCGGAAACCGGGCCGCGGCGTTGTCAGAAACGCTTCAAGATATAGCGCGCTCGCCCCATCTCGATGATTTCCTCGCCTATCAAACCGATGGCGGCATGCTCCCGCACCGCCAAGCGATTTCGAATTGGTTGACCAAATATGGCCTGACCAATGATCCTGAGCAAATTGTCATCAGCGCCGGTGCCCAGCATGCGCTCACGGTGGTGCTGATGGCAATGACAGACCCCGGTGATTTGGTGGCGACAGAATCACACACCTATCCCGCCATCAAAGGTTTAACCCAGCAACTGGGATTGAAAATTACCGGCTTGGAAATGGATGAGTTCGGCATTGTTCCAGATGCGTTTGAGCGTTTGTGTCACAGCCGCCCGCCTAAAATTCTTTATTGTCTGCCGACGCTCCAAAACCCGACAACCGCCATCATGCCGGAAGACCGCCGCCAGGAAATTGCGGCGATTGCGCTTCACTATAATGTGCTGATCATGGATGACGATGTATATGGCTATCTTGTCGAAAATGCACCGCCGCCGATTTCTGTTTATGCCCCTAAAATTTCCTTTTTCATTTCCGGTGCATCAAAGTTTCTTGCCCCGGGATTGCGGGTGGGATTTATTCATAGCCCCGCACCGTTTGCTGATAAAATTCGCTCCACTCTTCAGCTGACAACCTGGATGGCGGCCCCGTTGATGGCTGAAATTGAACGGCGCTGGTTGGAAGATGGTACGGCAGACGAGTTTATTCTCTGGCACCGCACAGAAGCACAGTTTCGCCAGCAAGTTGCGATGCGGGAATTGTCAGGCTGTGATTTTTCCTCGCATCCTTCGAGCTATCACTTTTGGCTAAAAATGCCCGAACATTGGCGCGCCGAAAGTTTTGTAGATCGGGTCGCAGAAAAAGGCGTGACGATATTGCCGTCAACGACGTTTGCGGTTGGAACCTCCAATGACATGGAAGCAGTTCGCATCTGCCTTGGATCTCCAGACACACGGGAGAAAGTTGAGGCCGGTCTCAAAATAATTGCCAATACTCTCTCCGAATCACAACGACCCGCTCAGAACGTTATTTAGAAACGGCAGTTACGCGAGGGTTTCGACTATCCGGCTTAATGCCTCACTGATAAATTCCAGTTCTTGAACCAAGGCGATCCGGATGTAGGCTTCGCCCGGATTGATCCCGTCTGCATCAGGACGGGCGAGATAGGCGCCGGGTATCACGCGAACACCCGCCTCTCCCCAAAGTTTGGCCGCGGCCTTTTCGCCGTCGCCGACATCAAGCCAAAGATAAAAACCACCTGCGGGTCGGTAATAGCCAAAGCGGCCACCCAGCACCTGATCGGCGAGGTCGAATTTCTGGCGATACAGTTTTCGGTTCTTTTCTACATGTTCATTTTCGCGCCACAAAGCAGCCGACGCGGCCTGCAACGGCACCGGCAAGGAGGCCCCGCCATAATTGCGCAAAGTTTTAAATTTTTTAATCAGCTCAGGATCACCGGCGATAAAACCTGATCGCAAGCCGGGCGCGTTTGAACGTTTCGACAAAGAATGAAAGACCAGCACGTTATGTAGATCACCGCCCAAATCTTGCGCAGCTTCGAGCCCACCCGGCGGCGGTGCCTGATCATAAATCTCGGCGTAACATTCATCTATCGCCAAAACAAAATCATATTTGCGGGCCAGGGTGATGGCTTTTTTCAGATAGTCGATATCGGCAATCGAGCCTTGCGGATTGGACGGTGTACAAATATAGGCGAGGGCCGTGCGCTTGAGCGTTGTCTCATCAAGCGCCTTAAAGTCAGGTAAAAAACCATTTTTGAGAGTGGCCGACATATAAATCGGCTCGGCCCGGCTCATCACCGCCGCGCCAA
>Ga0209554_1001472_pt1 | contig 17784 bp, 22 predicted proteins | sample MarorgKNORR_S2LV_5_FD_188221 | JGI IMG/M metagenome (GOLD analysis project Ga0209554, IMG submission 188221) | Marine microbial communities from the Southern Atlantic Ocean, analyzing organic carbon cycling - Bottom_A/KNORR_S2/LV (SPAdes) (version 2) | ecosystem: Environmental > Aquatic > Marine...
GATTTGACAGATCAAAACTTACATTAATATTTTCTAAAGCAGATCCCTGAATTGTAGAAAAAAATTTAATATCTTCTGTATAAACAGTAAATAATACTAAAGCTCCCAAACCAGCAGATCCTATTGCGTAACCTTTAGTTACTGCTTTAGTTGTATTTCCAACAGCGTCTAAAGCATTGGTAATTTTTCTAACTTTCTTGGGTAAATTAGACATTTCTGCTATCCCACCAGCGTTATCCGTCACTGGACCATAAGCATCTAAGGCAACAACCATACCAGTTAAAGCAAGCATTGATGTAACTGCAATTGCTATACCAAAAAGTCCAGCGATATAATTTGTAACCAGTATACCAGTCACAATAATTAATGCTGGTAAAGCTGTAGCTTCCATTGAAACTGCTAGTCCTTGAATAACATTAGTGGCATGACCTGTAATTGATGATGAAGCAATACTTCTCACAGGTCTAAAATTTGTACCCGTGTAGTATTCTGTTACATATATGATTAAACCAGTTATAACTAAACCAATAATTCCACATACATATAGTCCCATTCCAGTAAAAATTTTATCTTCAATATAATATTGTGTGCTTAGACCAATTATATAATCAGTGATTGGATAAAGAATTATTGCAGACAAAATAGCAGTAACAATAAATCCTTTATAAAGGGCGTTCATAATATTTTTACTTTTTCCTAATTTGACAAAAAAAGTACCAATAATTGAGGTCAATATACATCCTCCAGCAATCGCTAAAGGGTAAACCATCATGTTTAAATTATCATGAAAGAAAATTGAAGATAAAATCATTGTAGCAACTATAGTAACTGCATAAGTTTCAAATAAGTCAGCAGCCATTCCTGCGCAATCTCCAACATTATCTCCAACATTATCAGCTATCACTGCAGGATTTCTAGGGTCATCTTCTGGGATGCCTGCTTCTATTTTGCCTACTAAATCTGCACCCACATCTGCACCCTTTGTAAAAATACCACCACCCAGTCTTGCAAAAATTGAAATTAAAGATGCACCAAATCCCAAAGCAATCAGTGCATTGATTAATTCTCTTTCTTCAACACCAAACGATAATAAAATGTAGTAATAAATAGAAATTGATAGTAAAGCTAATCCAACTACCAATAAACCAGTAACAGCTCCCGATTTAAAAGCAATAGATAAGCCTTGTGATAAACCTTTTCTTGAGGCTTCCGCTGTCCTAACATTTGCTTGAACTGATATCAGCATACCAACATAACCAGCTATTCCAGATAAAGTGGCACCAATTAAATATCCAATTCCTACTAAAATACTAAAAGTAAAGATGATGATAATTAAAAAAATTAATCCAACTATAGAAATTGTTTTATATTGTCTATTTAAATAAGCTTTTGCTCCAATTTGAATTGCTTCAGCCACTTCTTTCATTTTCTTATTACCAGAATTTAAATTCAATATTTGTTTTCCTGTTATGTATCCATAAAGAATAGCAATCAAACCACTTAAAATTGTAAGTAATAAAATATAATCTGGAGATATATTGTTCATATCGCTTGTCCTGAATAATAGTTTTTAAAAAATGAAAAAGGAAAGATGACAAAAAAAATGGAAAAAGGCAATAATAATATTAGTTGAAATTGTGAATATAACCAAGCGTTTTTGGTAAAGCCAACTTTTCATTTGATAATTTAATAGTTTTGCCAATAGATTTATTTCTAATAACACCTACTATAGAAACTTTTGTCGATGTAGATTTAGATATTTTTTTTATAAGATTCCTTTTGTTTTTATTTGCTGTAAATAAAATTTGATAATCATCGCCATTTGAGATTAAATTTATTTTATTTTTTTTTATTCTTTTGAGATATAAATTTAAATATACAGATACTGGTATATTATTAACAAATATTTCTGATGATAAATTGGAATTTGATAAGATGTGTTTCAAATCTTGAAAAAAACCATCAGAAATATCAATTGATGAATTTGCAAAAAGATGAATTTTTTTTGAAAATTTAATTGGTATGTTCGGAAGATAAAATTGTTTTATAAAGTAGTCAGTACTTTTTTTACTAAGTTTTATTTTTTTTTTTAAAACATTTAATCCCATAAAAGCATCTCCAATATTATTAGTTATATAAATATCATCATTATTTTTTGCTCCGCTTCGTAAGACAGGATGTCTTTTAGAGTATCCTATAGAAGAAATAGTTATTGATAATTTGTTTGAGCGAGTAGTGTCTCCGCCAGATAAAATAATGTTATATTTTTTTTGTTCTTGCTTTAAAGCTAAACATATTTTGCAAATGTTTTTTTTTGAAAGATGATTATTATTGCCTGAGAAACTTATGAAATAATATTTTGGGTTTATGCCTTTACAAATTAAATCTGAAATTGATGCTCTTAGAACTTTTTTAATAACAAGGTTGGGGTTATTAAAATTTAAAAAATGCACTCCCTCATTATAAGTATCAATAGATATACCCATTTTTTTTTTGTAGTCAAAAAATACATCATCAGATAAACCAAAAGATCCTTTATTATTTTTTGATAAATTTGATAAATATTTATTTATGATTGAAAATTCATTCACTTAATTTCTTATTTTTTTCGATATTTTATCCAAAATAGCATTTAGATATTTTTTTTGATCTTGATGTAAAAAAAAATCAGAAGAATTTAAATATTCATTAATTATAATATTTACTGAAGTTTGTGGACGATATAAAAGCTCAAAAATTGCAGCGTGTAATAATATTATTAACAATTTCTCTGTTTTTTTAAAACTTATATCTTCACCAAGGTGCAGTTGAATAGCTTCTTCTATTAGCTCTTTTCTTTCTAATGTACCTAAGACAACGTCTTTAATAAATTTTTTATATCTATGTTTTGGAAAAGTTAATTCGGAATCTTTATTAAATTCTTTTGCATATAATTTTTGTATTATTATAACTCTAGAATTGTTACTTGGATTTACTGATTCCATTTTCTTTTAATATTTCTGCTCTAATGTACTTAAAATATCTAAAACAGCATTAGCAGCCTCTTTACCTTTGTGTACTCTGTTAATAGCTTGTTTTTTATTTAAACAAGTAATAATAGCATTACCTATCGGCTTTTTGTTCGAGATTGATAATTCCATTATTCCGTTTGTAATTGCTTGAGAGATAAAATCAAAATTTGGGGTCTTTCCTTTAATTATACATCCAACAGCAATGAAACCATCATATTTATCAATTAATTTAGATATTACATATGGTATCTCAAAAGCACCTTTAACATATATAACTTTTAGATATTCTTTTCCCGTTATTCCTTTGTCGTTCAATTTATGAACTGCACTATTTTGTATTTCGGCAGTAACATCTTTATTAAACTCAGATACAACTACGCATATTTTTGGGTTCATTTGATTATTTCCTGTTTTGTAATTTTTATACCGTAACCTTCTAATCCAACAACTTTCTTTTTAGATCTTGTAACCAATATCATGTTTTTAATATTTAAAGCTTTTATAATTTGAGCACCAATCCCATAGTTTTTAATTAATTTATCTAGTCCTTTTTTATAAAAGTTTTTACTTTTATAACCCCTTAATGTTTCTGAAACAGATTTAAGATTTGTATCTCTTATAAATACCAATACACAATCTTTATATTTTTTGAAGTAGCTAATAGTTTCATTAAATGAATTTGGTAATTTTTCACTCATCAAATAATTTTTTATTATATTTGAAGAAATAACCCTCACTCGTGGATTTTTATTTCTAATTAGATTGCCTTTAATTAGTGCAAAATGCTCTGAACCATCAAGTTTATTTTCAAAAATTTTAATTATATAAGTTTGATTATTAATCGAAATATTTGACGACTTTTTAAAATTTATTAATTTTTCTCTACTTAATCGATAGGATATTAAATCATCAATTTTTCCAAGTCTTAGATTGTGCTTCTTTGCAAAATTTACTAATTGTGTTCCTTTAGCCATTGTTCCGTTATCATTCATAATTTCACAAATAACTGCAGATGATCCATTTTTTGATAACTTGGATATATCAACGGAAGCTTCCGTATGACCAGCTCTAACTAAAACTCCACCATCTTTCGAAATTAAAGGAAATATATGACCAGGCTTCACAATGTCCTTAGTAGATGCATTTTTTTTTATAGCTGATTTAATGGTGTATGCTCTATCATGAGCAGAAATACCTGTCGTAATATTCTTTGCAGCATCTATTGATACTGTAAATGCTGTATTTGATCTGGATTGATTAATTGGTGACATTAGTTGAAGATTTAATTTTTTAACTTGTATTGAATCTAGTGACAAACAAATGAGTCCTCTGCCATATTTTGCCATAAAAATAATATCCTTAACTTTAATTTTTTTGGCAGGCACTATGAGATCTCCTTCATTTTCTCTATTTTCATCATCAACTAAAATGAACATTTTTCCTTTTTTTGCTTCTTTTATAATTTTGGTTATTGGTGAAAACATATTTATTTATTCAATTTGTTTATGTATTTTGCAATGATATCAATTTCTATATTAACAATATCATTTTTTATAATATTTTTTAAATTTGTCAATTTTAGTGTGTGAGGGATTACTACGATCAAAAAACTGTTTGCAAACAGTTTTGCAATTGTCAATGACACTCCATTTATTGCAACAGAACTTTTATAATTTAAAAATTTTTTAAAACTTTTATTTATTGAAAAATATAAATACCAGGATTTTCCATAAATACATTTTTTTTTAAGTTTGGAAGTTGTATCAACATGTCCTTGAACAAAATGACCTGAAATTCTATTTCCAAGAATAAGTGATTTTTCCAAATTAATAATATGATTACATTTGATGTTTTTAAAATTGCTAATTCTGAGAGTTTCTCCTGATAAATAAAAATAATATAGTCCCTTGTAAATTTTTTCAAGCGTTAAGCAAACACCAGAACAATTTATTGACGATCCCAAATCTTTATTTGAAAGTTTTAAGCTACTTTTTATTCCTATCTGCATTTCTTTTTTATTAAATATAATCTTTTTAACAATTCCCGTTTTTTTAATTATTCCACTAAACATTATTTTAATAAATATTTTATTAATTTATCTTGAAATAAATTGATTCTAATTTTCTTTTTGTCTCGCATTATCTTATTCATTTTATTAAAAAAAAATTTTGCATTATGAAAACCTTTATATCCAAATAATTCATCTGAATAAAAATGATAGAAATCATTTATATAATTATTTTCTAGCAAAAAGTTATTAAATTCAATTCCAGCCTCTACAAAAACTCGGTAAAATCCTTTATTTCTTAAAAAAAAGATAATTTTATCAAAATCTAAATGATTATTTTTAAGATCAATTCTTATTGTTATAACTTTAAGCCGTTTTAGCTTTTCTAACTTAATATTGTCTATTAAATTATAAAAGATATATGTTTTTATTTTATTAGCAGTTCTAATTATTTTTGATGTTACTGGTATGCTAAGATTTTTATCAATGACAAATCTCTTTGGTGAGTACTTTTTCAACCCATCAATTCGACAATTTAGCATTGAATTATCTTTCAAAATAGTTTTTGAAGTAGTTAAAATAGAATCGTGATTTGCTCGCAATAAATGTACCCTACCTCTTGAATAGACATTTGATATCCATTTGTCATGCTTATTGGAAATAAATAGATCCTTTGAGGTAGCTAATTTTGAAGAAATAAAAATATTGTTTGTCTTTTTTTTAATATAAAAATCTCTGTAAAAGTTGTCTCCAGCAGATTTTAAGATATCTTCAAATGTTTTAATATTGTGTTTAGATAACTCTTTCTTTGCTTTCTTAAAACTTCTTCTATCAGGATCAAATTTGGAAAAATATACAGATTTTATATTCTTTTTTTTAATAACATCAGTACACGGTGGTGTTTTTCCATGGTGACTGCAAGATTCAAGCGTTGAATATAATACTGAATTTTTGTAGTTAATTTTTTTACTTGAAAGAGCTATTCTTTCAGCATGTGGTCGACCATTAAATTTTGTATGTGCCAGACTAATTAATATATTGTTCTTAACAATTACACAGCCAACTGCTGGATTTTCTCCAGTATTTCCCAAGACTTTCCTTGCTTGATTAAAAGCAAGTTTCATAAAATATTTATGTTTTTGATTGATATTATTTTTTGCTGTAGACATCTAATTTGTCCACAAACTGCTCGAAATCTTTTACTTCTCGAAAATTTCTGTATACAGAAGCAAACCTAACATATGCAACAGGGTCAAGTTCTTTAAGTCCATCCATAACCATCTTTCCTATAACATTTGATGGTATTTCACTTTGACCCATTTCTTCCAAACTTCTTGATATATTTGATATAAATTTCTCAACAGTATCGGTATCTATAGGTCTTTTTTTAAGAGCAATGTATAGTGACTTTGATAATTTATCTCTATCAAAAATAGATTTTCTTCCATTTTTTTTTACAACTGTTATTTCTCTATATTGAACTCTTTCAAATGTTGTAAATCTCTCTCCACAACTGCATGTTCTTCGCCTTCTTATTGCAGTACCATCTTCGGTAGGTCTTGAGTCAACTACTGATGTATCGCCTGTTTTACAAAATGGGCAAAGCATAATTAATTACTTTTTAAATGATTATATATGGGAAATGAAGCACAAAGTTTTATTACTTTTTCCTTTACATCATTTTCGATTTTGCTGTTATCATTTGAATTTTTTGATAAACCGACTATAACTTTCGTTATTAATTCTCCAACTTTTTTAAACTCATTTAATCCAAATCCTCTCGTTGTGGCAGCTGGAGTGCCAAGCCTTATACCAGATGTTATTGTTGGTTTTTCTGTATCAAAGGGAATTCCATTCTTGTTGCAGGTAATGTTAGCTCTTCCTAAACTGGATTCAGCATCTTTTCCAGTAACTTTGAAAGGTCTTAAATCAACTAACATTAAATGAGTATCGGTGCCACCTGAGAAAATTTTAAAACTATTATTTTTTAATGTTTCAGATAATATTTTTGCATTTTCAATAACTGATTTTATATAAATTTTATAATTTTCTTGCAATGCTTCGTGAAAACAGACAGCTTTAGCAGCAATAATATGCATCAAGGGTCCGCCTTGATATCCCGGAAAAACTGCCGAGTTAATTTTTTTAATTATATCTTCTCTATTAGTTAAAATAATTCCACCTCTTCCACCTCTCAAAACTTTATGAGTAGTTGAAGTTACTACATCAGCAAATTTAATAGGGTTAGGGTGAGCCCCTCCAGCAACTAGCCCTGCAAAATGAGCCATATCAACTAGAAGATATGCTTCAACTTTGGTAGCTATATCTTTAAATTTTTTGAAATCAATAATTCTAGAATACGCACTACCTCCAGCAATAATAAGTTTCGGTTTATTAAGTTTTGCTATCTCTTCTACTTTATCGTAATCAATCAATCCCGTAACTTTATCAACATCATAATGAATTGATTTAAACCACTTACCGGATAGAGAAACTTTAGCTCCATGAGTTAAATGTCCACCAGAATTTAGGCTCATGCCAAGTATTGTGTCTCCTGGATTTAAAAGTGCTAGATATACCGCTCCGTTAGCTTGTGATCCTGAGTGAGGTTGAACGTTTGCAAATTTGCAATCAAATAATTTTGTTACCCTTTCTATTGCTAAATTTTCAGCAATATCTACGTATTCACATCCACCGTAATATCTTCTAGAAGAATATCCTTCAGCATATTTATTAGTCATGATCGATCCTTGGGCGTCTAATACTGCTTTAGATACAATATTTTCTGAAGCTATTAATTCGATATTCTCTTGTTGTCTTTGTAACTCAAGATTAATAGCATTATTTATTTCAACATCAGTAGTTGACAAATCACTTTCGAAAAAGTTTTGATAATTTTCAGAAGTATATTTTGTTAATTTAGACATTATATAAATTTATATTTTTTTTATTCTTCTTGTATGACGCCCACCTTCAAATTTTGTATTCAAAAAAGTGTTTATACATTTAAGAGCAATACTTTTCTTTGTCAATCTTGATCCAAGTGTAATAATATTAGCATTATTATGCAATCTAGATAATTTAGCTGATTTTTGATTGTAACAGAGAGCAGCTCTGACATTTTTATATCTATTTGCTGTTATTTCCATTCCTATGCCAGATCCACAAACAAGAACACCCGTTAATTTTTTATTGAGATTAATTTTTTTAGATAATTTATGAGCATAATCAGGATAATCGACTTTTGCAAATTTAGAAGGTCCCAGGTCTATAATTTTTATTTTTTTCTTTGATAGGTATTTCTTTATAATTTCCTTAAGTTTAAATCCTGCATGATCCGAAGCAATTAAAATTTTTCTCAAGTGAATAGTGTTATTTAAATTTATAATTCAAAACACACGCGACTAAATGCACTCTACTTTCTTCCCCACCATTAAAAGCATTATGATATTTAGTATTATTTGTAATCCATACTGAACCATCAGCAGGCAAATGTTTAGCGACATTTTCTATGACCATTATTGACCCAGGATTTGTAATAATGGGTATATGTAATCTAGGTTCTGGATCTCTATGCCAACTTAAAGTTGATCTTGGTTCTTTAAGTAAAATTCTAACCCTTCCTAATTTAAATTTTATTGAAAGAGTATCGTAAACTTTTTTAAAATAAGTATTTTTAAACTCTTTAACAAATTCAGTGTATGCTTCTTCGTTAATATTTTTGTCTCGCAACACTTCTTTTCCTGAACTATCAGGTTTCGTCCAATAAACACCTCTAACGTTTTTTCCTTTAGTAGATTCTGGATCGCCTGGTACTTGATTTAAGGAAATTGCTCCAAAATGCCTAATACCCCCAGCATCATCAAAACCATTTTTTCCAACCACTTGTTTAAGTGCCTGTCTAAGTTTGATAATATCAAACTTTACACCTTCTTGTTTTTGAAAATCATTAAACATAAGAATTATACAATAATCTAATAAATATCTTATATAAGACAATAATATACATTACTTTTGTCGCATAATTTATAATAAAATAACAAATAATAACTAGAAAAATGAAACTTATTGGATCATACCCCAGTACGAGATTAAGAAGGAATAGAAAAAATGAGTGGTCAAGACGTCTTGTAAGCGAGAATAACTTGTCACCAAAAGATTTAATTTGGCCAATATTTCTAACTGCTGGAAAGAATCAAAAAAATCAAATTTCTACTATGCCAGAAGTATATCGTTACTCAGTTGATCAGATAGAAAAAATTGTGGAAAAGGCACTTAAACTTAAATTGCCTCTTTTAGCACTGTTTCCACATACTCAAAAAATAAATAAAGATAAAATAGGGTCAGAAGCTTTGAACGAAAATAATTTAGTTTGTAAAGCTTTAAGAATTATTAAAAAAAAATTTAAATCAGATATTGGAATAATGTGCGATGTAGCTTTAGACCCTTATACCTCACACGGACATGATGGCTTAATAAAAAAAGACTATGTTCAAAATGACGAAACTGTTGAAATATTAGTTAAACAAGCATTATTACTAGCTGAAATGGAATGTGATGTCATAGCACCATCTGACATGATGGATGGTAGAATAGGAAAAATAAGAAAAGCTTTAGATAAGAAAAATTTTCAATTAGTTCAAATTTTATCTTATGCTGTTAAATATGCATCAAATTTTTATGGTCCATTTAGAGATGCTGTAGGATCAAAAATAAACTTAAAAGGCAATAAAAAGAATTATCAAATGAGTTTTTTTAACCAAAAAGAGGCTCTAAGAGAAGTTGCTCTCGATATTAAAGAAGGTGCCGATTTTGTTATGGTTAAACCAGGAATGCCTTACCTTGATGTAATCAAATTGGTCAGTGATACTTTCAAAATACCCGTATTTGCATATCAGGTGTCAGGAGAATACGGTTTAATTAAAAATGGTATTAAGAAAAAAATAATTTCCGAGAATGCAATTGAGGAAAGTTTAATCTCATTTAAAAGAGCGGGAGCCAGCGCAATAGTAACATATTTTGCAGACTATATTGCCAAAAAACTAAGATAACCACCACCTTTTTTACCCCATTTAATTTTATTCCAAATTCTTTCATGAAAATAATAAAAAAACATTTTTGTTATCACTTCAATACCAGCAATAGAAACTCCCATTTTCCAATCACCAGTAATTATCCAAGCAATAACAAAAGTATCTAGAGAGAGGCGGTGATTCACCATGTAAGAGTTTTTAAAACTGATCTTTTTTTGTGTTATTCCATTATCTAAAACAACTTTCTAGCTTTTTTCTAGATATGGGATAATTTAAATTATTGGGAATTAAAATATTTTTTTCAAGAAATTTACCAATAAATTTTAAAGCGCAATATATAGATTTTGTATCAATGTTTTCAAATTTTTTTTTTACCATAAAACTTGGGATATTTGTTTTCTCATTATTTATGTTCACAGTAATCATGTTTTTTTTTGAATAAGTTTCCGAAACTGAATTAGATGCCAAATTCATATCAAAACCTATTTCTCTAAGGAGGTTCATTTCCCAAAAAATGTAATGAATAATCCAATTATTGCTAAACTTTAATTCATTTAAAAAATTAGAAAATAAAACATAAATAGAATTATAACTTAACAATTCTGGAAGGACTGTTTTTAAAAGATTAAGTGATGAAAATAAACAATTTAATTTTTTGTTATCATCAAAAAAAAAAGGACTTATTGCATCAATTATTTCAATTTTAAAATAACCTAGTCTGATATCGTTTTTTGCTTTCAAGTTTACATGAATTTTATTTCCTAGTTGTAAATAATTTTTTATTTTTTTCGATGTGCCTCCATAGACTATCCCTGAACATTTGCCGTGATTTAATGTAAAAACTTCGATAATGATTGAGTTCTCACCATAATTATTTTTAGATAACAAAAAACCTTCATCTTTCCATTGCATAATCTATTTTATTTTTAAATCTTCAAGGAGTTTTTTTGCAGCATCATGTTCTGCAATTTTTTTAGAATTTCCAACTCCAAAAAAAAATTTTGAGCCATAAATTTTTACAGAAACTTTGTACGAAGGAATATGCTGAGGGCCTTTATAAACTAATACTTTATAAATAGGTAATTTTTGAAAACGTTTTAGCGAATATTCCTGTAGTTTTGTCTTGGAATCTATATCTATTTTACCAGATTTTTTAATCTCGTCATTCCAAAATTTTAGAATAAAACCCTCTACTACTTTATAACCAGAATCAAGATATATAGCGCCAATCAAAGCTTCACATGCATCACTTAATATTTTATCTTCTATTTTTGAATTTTTTTTATAAGTATTACCTAAAATAAGAAATTTTTCTAATTCTAAATTTTTGCTAATTTTTAAACAAGTTTTTCGATTTACCAATGAAGCAAATTTCTTATCTAAGTTACCCTCGGATTCATAAGGATATAAATTAAATAGTTTTTTTGATAGAACCAATGCTAAAACTCTATCTCCAAGAAATTCTAACTTTTCGTTGTTAGATAAAATGTCAAAACTTTTATGAATTAATGACAGAGATAATAATTTTTTATTTTTAAATTTAATATTTATTTTATGTTCTAATATTTTTTGATTCTGCATTATTAATTGATTATATTAAAAAACCTATTCCATTGGACAATTTTAAACCATTTCCATATTTGGAAAATATTTCCTTCCTTTTTATTAGTTGAAAAAAAAATTATTCTTGCTTTACCTACCAAATTCAATTCATTTACATAGCCTACACTATTTAGATATCTGCTGTCTTTTGAACAGTCCCTATTGTCACCTAAAAAGAAATAATGATTCTTGGGAACTATATATTTATCGGAGTTTTTGAAACTGCCTTCCTTTCTATAAACAGCCGTATATGTATATCCATTTGGCAATTTCTCGTCGTATGCAATAACATCCATAACTTCTTCTCCACAAAAAACTTCTAAATTTTTTATATTTTTTTTTGTCTTTAATATTTGATTATTATTTAAATATAAATTTCCATCAAAAAATTGAATTTCATCTCCTGGTAAACCGATTAATCTTTTTATATAATCTGTTCTATTATCAGTAGGAGTCTTAAAAACAATGACTTCACCTCTTTTAGGTACTTTAAAAAAAAATCTATTGTTTGAAATGCTTGGACTAAATGGAAATGAGTGCTTGCTGTATCCATAAGTATATTTGGAAACAAACAATCTATCACCGACTAATAAAGTTGGCTCCATAGAAGATGATGGAATATAAAATGGCTGAAATAATAACGACCTGATGATTATAGCAATAATTAGTGCGTAAAAAAGTGTAATTAAATTATCGAATAAAAATTTTTTTATTTTCATTATTTTGAAATTATAACACTTGCAATTGCATATTTAGTCTCATCTGAAATTGATAATAAAACATTAAATTTTTTGACTTTAAATAAAGTTTTAATTTTATTTATTACCTTTTTATTAATTATCAGATATGGTTTACCATAGTGATTTTTTACTACTTCGATATCTTTAAAATTGATATTGTTTCTAAAACCAGTGCTCAATGCTTTAACAAAAGCTTCTTTTGCAGCAAATCTTTTCGAATAACAGTTAGTAATATTTGATTTTTTTTCACAGTATGCGATTTCATTATTAGTGAAAATTTTATTTTTAAAATTAGATTTTTTTTTTAATAATAATTTCTTAAGTCTATTAGTTTCTACAATATCTATTCCTGTTCCTAAAATGCTCATTATTTTAAAACTTTTTTAAAATTTAAAATTGCCTGCTTTAAACCAACAAAAATTGCCTCACTAATTATAAAATGGCCAATATTGAATTCTTTAATATTTTTGATCTTTGCAATCATTTTAGCAGATTGATAAGTTAGGCCATGTCCCGCGTGTACTTCTAGTCCAATTTTATTTGCAAAATGAGAGCTTTTTTTAATTTTGATAAATTCACTTGAAAAATTTTTATTTAAATTAAATAAATTACAAAATTTACCAGTATGTAATTCAACACAGTCAGCTCCCAATACTTTAGTTTTCTTTATGTCCTTAATTTTAGGTTCGATAAATAAACTTGTACGAATTCCTTTTTTTTTTAAAAAATGAATTATTTTTTTTAACTTAGAATTATCATTATCAAGATTTAATCCACCTTCTGTTGTAAGTTCTTCTCTTTTCTCAGGAACTATACAAACAAAATTTGGTTTTGATTTTAAGGCAATTTTCAGCATTTCTTTTGTTGGAGCGATTTCTAAATTTACTCGAATTTTTTTTAATCTAACAATTTTAAATAAGTCCTTATCAGTAATATGTCTTCTATCTTCTCTTAAATGTATAGTGATGGAACTAGCGCCAGAATTTTTTACTATTAAAGCTGCTTTATATGGATCGGGATAGATTTCACCTCTAGCATTTCTTACAGTAGCTACATGATCTATATTAACTCCTAATCTAATCATTATTATTTTAAAAAACGACTTCCTGGTGTGATAACAGGTATTTTTTTTAAAAAAGAAGGCAGGTCATTTTTTTTATAAGCAGATACTGAAATTTTTATTTGTGAAACTATTTTATTATTTTTTATTAATAAATTTTCTTTATCAGATCGATCAATAATACATGCAAATCCCAAAAGTTTTGCCTTTGACTTTTTAACTAATTTTGCGCATTCCAAACTAGATTTTCCAGTTGTAATAACATCCTCTATAATTAAAACTTTTGCATTTTTTTTAATCGAAAACCCCCTTCTTAATTTAAATTTGCCCCCTACTCTTTCACAAAATATTGTTTCAGTATTTAATTGTCTTCCAATTTCATAACCAATTATTATTCCACCTAAGGCTGGAGAAAGAATTAAATCCACTAATGGAAAAGCTTTTAATATTTTTTTTGATAAAGAATTACATATTTTAGAAGCATGATTAGGAAAACTTAAAAGTTTTGAACATTGAATATATTTATTACTATGCAAACCTGAAGAAAGAACAAAGTGACCTTCTAATAATGCTCTAGTTTTTTTTAAAACTTTTAAAGAATCTTTGTAAGAGAGCATGCTTTTTTTTATGCCTTATAATTCTAAAATTAAATTCTTTTTGTTTTAACTCGCTTATAAGTTTTGTAAAGTTTTTTAAATCATCTATTTCTATATCAAACATAAAGTTTATGTGATTTACTTTTTTTTCGGTCATTTCTACACCAGTTATATTTCCTTTATTCATACCAATTAATGAAGTAACTTCTCCCAATTTACCTGGAGAATCTGGTAATGATATCCACAAAGTACTGGTATATCTTTTATTTTTTTCTTCCTTTGGTTTTTTATCTTGCCAATATCTTCTTATAGCCGCTCGAGCCTTACCTGTTTTTGCAGAGCTTAGCCAATGTAAAGATGGAGATACTTTATTGGAAGTAATTATTTTTATCATATCTCCGTTATGCAATAAGCTTTGTAATGGACTATCTTTACCATTTATTTCACAGCTAATAGCAGTGTCTCCAATTTGGGTATGTACAGCATAAGCAAAATCAATTGGAGTTGCATTTTTGGGAAGTTTTATTACTGATCCTTCTGGAGTAAAACAAAATACATTGTCTTGAAACATTTGAAGTTTTGTATATTCGTAATAATGTTCTGGACTTCCTCCTTGATCAATAATTTCAACCAAATCACCTAACCAATCATATTCTTTCCAAGTCAATGAATTAAATTTTTCTGAGGATTTATATTTCCAATGAGATGCTATTCCTCGTTGAGCAAATTCGTGCATGTGTTTAGTTCTGATTTGAATTTCAATACGTTGCCTTTTGGGACCAATAATTGATGTATGTATTGATTTATAATTGTTTATTTTTGGAGTGGAAATATAATCTTTAAATCTACCAGGAATTGTTTGCCACTTGCTATGAAAAATCCCTAAAGTTTTGTAACATTCAGGAATATTATTCACTATCACTCTAAATCCGATAATATCAGAAATTTGTTCTAATGAGGTTCTTTTTTTTTGAATCTTTCTCCAAATAGAAAATGGTGTTTTTTCTCTTCCAATTATTTTTACATTAATACCATTTTCTTTTAATACATTAATAAACTTTCCTGAAATTTCTTTAAATATATCTTTTCTATTTTCTTTTTTAACCTTTAATCTTTTAGTTATTAATTCTCTTGCTTCTGGATTTAATACTTTAAATGAAATATCTTCCAATTCATCTCTAATTCTATTCATTCCCATTCTGTCTGTTAATGGGGCATAAATTTCCATAGTTTCTCTTGCAATTTGTTTTCTCTTTTCGATATCTTTAAATCCTTCAATAGTCCTCATATTATGTAATCTATCAGCGATTTTAACTAGTAAAACCCTAATATCTTTAGATGTTGCTAATATTAATTTTCTAAAATTTTCCGCTTTAGAATTTTTTTTAGCCTTATCTTCAAGTTCAGAAATTTTAGTAACACCCTCAACTAAATCTGCCACTTCTTTACCAAATTCATCTTTAACAGTTTCGTAGGTAGCTTTTGTATCCTCAATTGTATCGTGTAAAAGTCCAGTAGCTATGGTTGCACTATCCAGTTTAAGATCAGTCAATATATTTGCAACAGCAACAGGATGTATTAAGTAAGGATCACCCGAAATTCTTTGTTGATTTGCATGTGCTTTTAAAGCAAAATTATATGCCTTTGATAGAGTATCTGGATTTAGAAACTTATTATAGGCCTTTACTTTATTTATTAAATCTTCTTGCTTAATCATTTTATTATTATATCAATTTTTGACTATTTTTAATATAGAGTTCTTATCTTCATCATTAAGTTTTTGTAGTAGAACACTGATAATCTCTTTTGTTTTAGGATGTTCCCACGTCGGTGATATTTCTTGCAAAGGGAATAGTATAAAATTTCTTAAAGTAAGTTCTTTATGTGGAACCGTAAGATCTAAATTATTGTATCTTAAATTCAAAATTTGGCTATTATAGTCAATGATATCTATATCACATGTCCGTGGATCATTTTTTTTACCTCTTTTTCTTTCCAACTTTTCCTCTATAAAAATTAGAACTGACATTAAATCAATCGGTGGCAAAATAGTTTCAACTAAAATAACGGCATTAATAAATTTAGGATTTTCTTTGTTTGGATAAGAAGGAGTTTCATAAAAACTAGATTTTTTAATTACTTTAATTCCATATCCTTCAAGACTTGAAATTGCTAAGTTTATATTTGTAAATCTATCTCCATATTTGGATGGTAAATTTGATCCTAATCCAAGAAAAATCATTTTAAATCAGCTTGTTTTTCTAAAATATCTAGATTTCTCTCTGTTCCAATCTCTTTGTTTTTTAACTTGTCTTTTATCATATTGCTTTTTACCTTTAGCAACTGCAATTTCAACTTTTACTTTTCCCCCTTTAAAATACATTTTTGTGGGAACAATTGTAAAACCTTCTCTATTAATTTTTCCAATTAGTTTATTTACTTCTCTTTTATTTAATAAAAGCTTTCTATCATTAGTTGGATGATGATCGTTGTAGCTTGACTCTTTGTAGGAAGAGATATGCGAATTAATTAAAACAATCTCTCCACCTTTATCAACTGCATACGAATCTGATATATTAACTTTGCCTTTCCTTATTGATTTAACTTCAGATCCTTTTAAGACAATTCCTGCCTCTAAAATTTCATTAAAAAAATAATTAAAACTTGCTTTTCTATTTAAACAAATAATTTTTAAACCTTTATTGGTTTTACTTTTCATGAATTATATTAAATTTGCATGTTGCATTGCAGATTTAATTTTGTCCTTTGTTTCCGAAGTTACTCGTACTAGAGGAAGCCTGACTTCATCTGAACAAAGTTTTAATAGATTTGCCGCATATTTAACAGGACTAGGACTACTTTCGATAAAAAGGGATTTATGAAGAGGCATTAATTGATCATTAATTTCCCTTGCCCTTGCCAAAAGATTATCATTATTTTTCGCTAGAGAAGCTTCTTGAAATTCTGAACAAAGTTTAGGTGCAACATTTGCGGTCACCGAAATGCACCCTCTTCCCCCTCTCATATTAAATTCTAATGCTGTACTATCCTCTCCAGAAAGTTGAATAAAGTCATTTCCAATTTTTCTTTTTTGTTCATCAACACGATTTAAATTTGCCGTTGCATCTTTAACTCCAATAATATTTTTTAATTCAAAAAGTCTTGCCATAGTATCAACGGACATATCAACTGCAGACCTTGATGGAATGTTATATATAATTATGGGTATATCGCATTTATCATTTATAGCTTTGTAATGTTGATATAAACCTTCTTGTGTAGGTTTATTATAATAAGGCGTTACCACTAGCGCAGCATTTGCTCCTATTTCCTCAGCATGCTTAGTTAAAGATATTGCTTCCTCTGTTGAATTCGACCCAGTACCTGCAATCACAGGAATCTTTCCTTTACATTCTCTTACGCATAACTCAATCACTCTCTTATGTTCCTCATGATTTAAAGTTGGAGACTCACCGGTTGTTCCTGCCGGTACGATACCCGAAGTGCCATTTTTAAGATGAAAATGAATTAAAGATATATAGGTATCTTCATCCAATTGACAATTTTTGAATGGTGTGATTATCGCTACAATTGATCCTTTAAACATAAATCTTTATAACATAATTTACTGAATCAAATCATCTAAAATTATATGACTAAATTTTCGATAAAGAATTTAATTATTTTTATAGTTGCATTATTTTTATCAAACAATTTAGTTGCTGAAGAAACAA
>Ga0209554_1001473_pt1 | contig 17776 bp, 13 predicted proteins | sample MarorgKNORR_S2LV_5_FD_188221 | JGI IMG/M metagenome (GOLD analysis project Ga0209554, IMG submission 188221) | Marine microbial communities from the Southern Atlantic Ocean, analyzing organic carbon cycling - Bottom_A/KNORR_S2/LV (SPAdes) (version 2) | ecosystem: Environmental > Aquatic > Marine...
GGTCTAGGAAGGATTCAATCTCTACATGTACGAAGTTCGCATCATAATGTGGACCTTGCAGTAACTCGTGTTGAAGATGGTTCGGGTCTACCAGAAGCAGCCGCATTACCACTGATTGGACGTTCAAGTAAAAGTCACCTTGAAGGGTCTGTTACACAGGCGGGAATACTCCTCGGATTTTCTGCTGACGGCCATGATTTGGCAATATTAAAAGCCAGTGGGATTTCTGTTATCTGCTGTGAAGTACCAATGGTGGAAGCAATGGATTTGGCCAACTGGTTGAGTAGTATTAATACTGATTTAACTGCCATTCTTCGTCGCCTTGGGCTTTCTTCTATTGATGAGTTAAAACGAGCTAATCTACGTGCATTAGACCATGAAACTGCAGCGGTTAGTGGATTACGATTAGTCGGATATGAGCGACCTTTGCCGCATTGGTTTGCGAGGTGATATTATTCCAACCATTTCTGTCCAACAGAGCCTATTGGCTGATATTATGAAATCTCACGGACTTGACCATAATATCGAAGTTCTTGCACAACAATTACCTCTAATGGGAACTGATATTGACAAATGTGATAATGAGGTTCTAGACATTGAAATCTTTCCTGATAGACCGGACTTATTGTCCGGAGAAACATTAGCATTTGCACTTAGGCCATTTTTACACGGAACTAATGCAACTCCGAATCTTAATGTTGTCAAAGGAAAAATTGAGATGAATGTTGATGCCGAACTTGCTACTATTCGCCCAGTTATACTAGGCGCTGTTGTAAGAGGTGTTGATAATGGCTCTACTTCAGAAGAAAAGGAGAACTTCATTCAAGCGCTAATGGACCACCAAGAAAAGTTGCACTTCGCTTTGGGTCGAGGAAGAAAACGCGCATCTATTGGAGTTCACGACCTCAGTAAATTGCAACCTCCATTTAGGGTAGTGGGTGTTGATGCCGATTATTCATTCACACCACTAGCAATGGAAAATGAAATGACAATAACTCAGATATTGCAAAACCATCCTAAGGGAATGGATTATGCCCACCTAATGGAAGGAATGGACAGATACCCAATTATTTTGGATTCAAATAATGAGGTCCTTTCCTTCCCACCAATAATCAATGGAGTCCATACAACAGTCTCCCATTCAACAAGTGAATATTTCATTGATGTTACCGGTTGGGATCGCCGTGCTTGTGAGGCCTCATTGATGCTAATTGCGCTGCAATTGGCTGAACATGGAGGAACAATTGAGTCAGTGATTATCGATGCTGTTGATGGCACAATCGAAAATATCCCCAATGGAGATGGAATAATTCATTCCGTACCACAGCGCTTAGTAAATGGGCTCTTAGGACGTGACTTTTCTGATGATGAACTTTCTTCATCGATTAATCGTATGGGCGGAATCTATTCAGGACAAAGCCCTGCACCAGAAGATTCTCCACAAATTCCAATTCGCATGGCTGATGCTGCTGCTGGAGAACAAATGTTGAATTTCATCATGCCCCGCTGGAGATTTGACATATTGCATCCTGTAGATATAGTTGAAGAAATCGCGATTGGACATGGGTATGAAGACTTGGGCCAAGATGTTGCAAAGGCGCCGCTAACTGCGATTCCCCGCACTGATAGCCACATTAGAAGAAGAATTAGGCAGTCTTTACAAGGTCTTGGATTGATGCAGATACAGTCACTAACTCTCTCCAATGAGCGTGACCAATTTGAATTGATGCGTTGGCAGCAAAATGGAGAGGTTACCAGAATAACCAATCCGATAACCATAGACCATACACTACTCCGTCAATATATCCTACCTGGATTGTTTAGGCTATTGGCTAGTAATCGCCATCATGAATTACCACAAGGTGTATACGAATTGGGAACTGTAGTTAGAGATCATAAGAATTGTGACCGAGTCGGTTTCTTAATGGCTGAAAGAGGCGGTGGTTTTGCTGCTGTTCGAGGCAGAGTTCAAGCAATGTTGAGAGATTTAGGCGCTGCTGAATACATTATTGAACCGCTACCTGAAGGTGAAGGACCATGGTTGGCTGGACGTTCGGCAAAGGTAGTAATTGGGAATACTTGGGTCGGTTGTTTTGGCGAAATCGATCCTGCTGTGTCAAATGAGTTTGAATTGAAGGTACCTATTAATGGGGCAGAGTTTGATGTTTCATTGCTGAATTCAGCACTACCAGACCCTATTTGATTAGTCTATTATTCTATTCAACTATACGGTATGTAAGAGCCACTATCATTCTTCACATGCGGAGTTGCTTCAAAACTTCCATCGGACTTTTTCTTGTAGTGATAGCCATCTGAATGATGTACCCAAGTAAATGCAGGAGTTTTAGGCACTGCTGGTGGTGCAGGTTTTGATGGCACTGCTGGCTTGCTAGGTACTGATGGAGGAACTGTTTGGGACTTCTTTGGCACCTCTTTTCTTGTGGTGAGATCAGGCAGTTTTTGTGAGGTTTGTGATGGTGATGAAGTACTTGGAGATAGTTGCCCATCTCCAGAAACGACTCCATCATATTGAGTGGATTGGTCTTCAGCCTTGATGACTTCTGTCGCACCACCGCCAAATAGGGCAAGTGCAGATTTGTAATCATCTGAATTTTTATGAGTTTCATCCGACAATATCTGCTGACTATCTCTATCGCCCATTTTGTACATTATTGGAGTTGGTGGCTCTTCTTCAAGTCCCTCCGGTTCCTTCTTTTTGCCGAATGGCCAAATTGGTGGCATAGTTCGGCCAAAGCCACTTCTTTGAAGAACCCTGCCATCATTCACTCTAGAAAATAATTTTAACAATTATCACTAAAATTACACACTGTATGCGACTGATTGAAGAACTGAACAGCGTGCAGTGTGTTATGCGCAGATGGCTAGTACTTGCACTTTTCATCGTGCCAAGTCTGTTTCCAATGGCTATTGCGTCGGTTGATTCGCAAGCCAGAGAAAGTAATGAACTAATGACATTACACACACCTTCTGAAGTAATAGTCCATAGAGGAGAACTATCAGAAGTGTTCTTTACAACACATAATACTGCCGAAAGCGTTCAAACTTTTACCGCAAATATTGAAAATGTTAGTTCAGACTTAACCGTAACCGGATTGCCACTAAACTACATATTGGTTGAGAATCATTTGCAGCAATTAAAGTTCAATGTTAGTACCGGAAATAATTCGCCATATGGTTCTGCCTTCATCACAATAAATATTACAACTGACTTGGGCAGCAGTTTTGCAATATCACAAATTCTTGTGACAATCGCCCCCCATAGCAATCTAAGTTTTGGAGTCAGTGGAGTTTCTAGTTTTACTGTTGAAGCCGGAACCAGAACTTCTGTCGCTGTAAACATAACAAATAATGCAATGCTCGACGATAATATCACCTATGATATTTTCTCGACATCATCTTTCAATTGGGGTTGGACAATGAATCAAACTTCTGGTCATAACGCCTTTGAAACTTTAGTTCCAGGACAATTATCCTATGTCTTTGTGTGGATTGATATCCCAGAAGTAATCGACGGTGCACCACTACAAGGTAGCGGCCCTCAATTTACCCTAAAAGCGGTGTCTGGACTTGATAGAGAAATGAGGCAGTGGTCTTTCAATTTGATATTTAACACTTATCGTAATGCCAGTATTGACTTCGCAGAAGCGGATTTAGAATTGGCACCGGGGGATAATGGGAGACTAGAAATCACCCTACGAAATACTGGTAACGTAGAAAATCTAATGAATCTTACAATGCAGGTAATTGATGAAAACGGCGATACATTAAGTGGATTTGACAAATCAGATCGCTTTGAAAATGACGGATGGACTGTCGCACTATTCAATGGCTTGGAGGACCAATATCTGGCCCCTAACGAATCAAGAACAATAGATATTGGTTTTCAATCACCGCTGCAATATAGTGGCTCAATAAACATCCGTTTCTTTGTTTTTGCACTTGGTGCATACGAGCGCACATATTCAATTGATGTCGGTGCAACAATAGTTAGAGAAAGAGTGGGAGAAGCATCGCTTAGCACTAGTGGATGTCAATATTTATTACCTCTACAATCTTGCTCTTCAACGGTTACAGTTACTAATTTGGGCAATGCTATTGATTATTACTCACTCGAATTAATGAGTGCGCCAGAATTTATCACTGTGAGCGTTCCAACTACGGGCATTGAAATTGTTAATGGATTTGACAACATTTTTCCAGACATTATTATCACTGCAAAAAATGATTCAGTAGCATTTGATAATGATGATGTCCAAATCGCAGTAAATTTCCTCAACGGTGAACAAATAGAAATTATCAAGATTCCAGTGAAAATTGCTCCTGTTATCAATTGGTCCTTCGAAAATGTTGTTGAAGAAATTGATTCCAAAGGTAGGCTTTCACTTGTGATGACATTGCGCAATAATGGCAATGCAATTGATGGACTAATCATTCAATTACAATCTTCACATTCAACTGAGATGGCGTTTATTCCACCCTTCGCCGCGATTGTTGAAGAGGGAGTGGAAAATCCTAGGTCATTTGAGATTAATGACATTCCGGTTGGAGCAAATTTCACATTGAGAGCATGGATTGAAATCCCTTCTGACCAGCAATCTAACGGAACAATTTGGGTCAATACTACTGTTCGCTCAAAGTTTTCTCCAGAAATAGAATTTCTCCATACATCTTCCTCGGACTATCTTGGCATACCTTGGCAGCCCGTAATAGCAGAAGATGAACCACTGATTGATTTTGCAGCGATAATGTCAACGACTTGGCTGGTACTCAAAGCGTGGTCATTTGTAATAATGGGCTTATTTATTGCGAGTATGATTCTTCTCAAAGCCAATACAGATCGCATTACTCGCAAGGCTGAACAAGCGGAAAGAGATGAACTATTTGCACAGAAAAATAAGGAACCAGAACAAGTGAGTGATTGGTTGGAACGATTTTCTCAACAAAGTCAGCAGCCTGAAGACCTATCTTCATTACATGTTCAAAAGGAACATTTTGAGCAGGCATTTTCTTCACGTGCAGGTGTCAGTCAACCTGCAACTGAGCCTATGGAACCAACTCTAAGAGATGCCGCTACAACCGTTCTAGAAACCCATGATACTTCAAAAGCAAAAATGGGAGCTGATACTGTACTTGGAGTCATTCAACGACAGGGAATTGCCACTCCTCATTCCGGTAATGAATCATTAGAGCCCAAGCCGAGTGAGACTGAAATGACTACTAGGCACGACCCTCAACAAATGCTGGGAGAATACCCAACTTCCGAGAATGTTGCTGAAGTCCCACTACCCGAAACCGTTCCAACTATGGTTGATTTGGATGACCTAGATATCTGAGTGATGATGATGTGGCGAGTAGGTCTAGATGAGGCTGGAAGAGGGCCTTGCCTCGGACCCTTAGTAGTCGGACTATGCGCTGTTCCCATCGATGATGTTGCGCTCCTAGTAGCAGCGGGTGTAAAGGATTCAAAGGATTTAAGCATTGATAAGAGACATCAATTAGTCGATTGGTATAAGCAACAAATGAAGTCAAGAGAGTGGAAATACGTGGTCAATATTTGTAGCCCTCAAAGAATAGATGCCGCTTTATCAAAAGATGGCCTTAATATTCTTGAAGTGGATTTATTTGCTGAATGCCTAAATTCGTTGTCTGAACAACTTTCAGAAAATGTTTCCATTTTAGCTGATGCATGCGATGTTAATCCTCAACGATTTACCGATAGAATCATTGCAAGAATCAGAAATTGGCCATGGCAACAAAGCATGATGGAGAGTATTCACAAAGCAGATTCTATCGACCCTGTAGTTGGAATGTCCAGTATTTTCGCCAAGGTCACTCGCGATGAAATGATACAAAAAATATCACAGGAAGTTGGATTTTCTGTTGGATCAGGCTATCCCAGCGACCCGAATACTAAGAAAATATTAGGTCAACTGGTGACCTCTCCGCTCCCGCATAGTGAGTTGAGATGGTCATGGGCAACTATCAAGAATAAGTGGATCGAAAAATACGAGACTCCGCCACCGATTAGGAATGAATCTATCAACATCCAAAGAACACTATTTTGATTTAATTTAGCAACTTATTTTAGCCTTTTCAATGCCTATTCTAACAGCCATTGCTTGCTATCAGCAGCCAGTTGTAATTGCATACGGTTGATAATACTAGGGTAGTGTAATCATTAAACCCAAAAAAATGAAGCCACTTAATTGATGAATGGTTGGCCACTGGCGGTGTTGAGGCGTATGAGTTGGACACCCGATGAGGAAACTTTAGCGGCAATCCGCCACCTAGCGATTCAGAATGCTATTGAGTACGAGGGTAAAGCGGTTCCAGGTTCTGTCATTGGAAGAGTAATGGCGACGATGACCGATTTACGACAGTACGGAAATATTGTAAGTCCTATGATTATTCAAGCGGTAAAAGAAGCAAATTCAATTGCGGCTGCACAAGGCGTCAATGCTTTGATTGAAATTCTACAAAATGAAGCGCCACACCTTCTGGTGAAACGCGAAAAGAAGGAAAGAAGAACAGGATTGCCCGAACTTGTTAATGCGGTCAAGGGTGAAGTCGTATTACGATTTGCACCCAATCCAAATGGCCCCTTGTCGTTCGGCCATGCTAGAGGTTTAGTAATCAACTCCACATATGCAAAAGAATGGGATGGAGAGTTGATTCTAAGGTTCGATGATACCGATACTACTGTCAAACCTCCCCTGCTATCGGCATATCAGCAAATACCACAAGAAGCAGAATGGTTGATCGGTTTCAAGCCGCACAGAATTGTCATCGCCAGTGAAAGAATGACGCACTATTATGAACATGCAGTGCAAATGTTAAACGAAGGTTTTGGTTATGTATGCCAATGCTCTGGTGAAGAATTTAAGAAATATCGGCAATCAAAAACACAGTGCCCCTGCCGCGATAATTCTGCTAATATGAATCTTGAGTTGTGGAAGAAAATGAATGATGGTACCTTCGTTCCAGGCGATGCAGTAGTTAGAGTGAAAACTGATATGGAGATGAAGAATCCCGCACTTAGAGACTGGCCTGCACTAAGAATCCAAGATACAGTGAAAAATCCACATCCAAGAGAAGGTGTCGGCAGCAAATACAAGGTTTGGCCACTGCTTGATTTCCAATCTGCTATTGAAGACTATCTACAAGGAGTAACCCATATCATTAGAGGAAAAGATTTGATGGATTCTACTCGTAAGCAGACTTTATTGTATCAGCACTTTGGCTGGAAATATCCTGAAACTATGTATTGGGGTAGAGTAAAAGTTCACGAGTGGGGTGGATTCTCCACTTCACAGATGAGGAGAGATATTGAGGCTGGCTTATTTGAAGGGTGGAATGACCCTCGACTACCAACATTATCTGCACTGAAAGAGAGAGGAATTACAGCACAAGCATTGCGCAATTTCTGGGTTGAACTTGGAGTTACTCAAAAGGACATTAGTGTCCCATTATCTACACTATACAGCCACAATATTAAGGAAATAGATGCAACTGCACCTCGTATCTCATTCGTTAAAAATCCTGTGCAAATATCGCTTCGGGGTGAATGCCCTGATAGCATTAGTATTGCTGTGCATCCAAACGACAAATCCATGGGTCAGCGAATATTTGAATTAACAGATAATTCTGTTTATATTAGTTCTGATGACCAGCAAAACGAAGTGAGATTGAAGGATTTTTGTAATATAATAACCGATGGAAATAGTGCACAAATAACTTCAACTGAAAGAATGGACAATAGACCGATAATTCACTGGGTCGGCAGCAACTGTGTTGATGCTGAATTGATAGTTGTTGAGGAGGGTGAATTGGTTTCCATCACCGGCAAGATGGAAATGCATGAGTATCCTATTGGTACAGCATTGCAACTTGAAAGAATTGGTTATGGAATTATCGTGGCTGAAAATAAAATTGTTTTCACTCATAATTGAGAATATATTTTCTGTTTTAACTCCAAAACAATGATAGAGCAGGGCAACGGAACAATGCATGGTGAAACCTGTGGGGAAGACTGTTGCCGACCTTGATCTCGATGATGAACATATTACTGCAGGTTTAGATGATACTTTACAAGAGGGTGCAAATAGGCTTCTAAGTGTTCCTGGCGGAGTACTGATAATTCTCAACGATGATAATCAAGTAAGGGGAGTTATTGGAATGAAACAAATGTTAACCTCTATCTCAAAGGGGTTGGATGTTAGTTCCACAAAATGTAATGAAATAATGGAAATGGATTTTCTCCAAGTAGAGTTAGATACTGCTCTAAGTGAAGTTCTCTCAGAAATTAAAAAGCGTAGCCCACAAGCAGTTGTTGCTGTTGATGAAGGTGAATTCGCAGGATATTTTTCACCATCTGATTATTCTCAAGCTAGAGCGATTGTAAAATCACTAAAGCAAGTATTCAAGGCTTAATTTCTCAAGCAACTAATTTGATGACCCTTCCACATCCAATGCAGGGGAATCTGTATGGCCGTTCATCACTCTCTACTGGATTATCAGTAGCACAGGCAGGACAAGGTATTGTTGGGACTATTATTTCATCCATTTCAGCACTGTTAAGACGGCGTGGACTAATTATCGCAGTAAACCACCAAATTACGATAACCGCTACTACTGAGCCAGCGACAAATATTGGTGGGAAAGCAAAGTAGTGAATCGCGGCTACAACGAGAATCAATACCGACTCACCATATAACCAACGGCGGTGCCTTTTCGCTGTCATTCGTAAAGCAATCCACCAACCTGCAAGGAAAGCGGCCACCACTAGGACAAACAGAGGTGCAGGTGAGTGTACTGGTGAAGAAGTTGGATTGATATAGAGTGTGAATTCCTCATCTTGGGGTATATTTTTTCCTTCTAGTGATAGCACTTCACCCCAAGGCAACCTTGAATGTTTGAAAGTCAAATCATTGCTCTCTCGCAAAGTTGCCGCAGAAAATGAAGTCATTGCAGTTGTCTTACCTATAAGTTCCAAATTGTAGTCATCCCAAATCGGTGCAGGCTGAACAACGATGAAACTGCGAATCAAATTAATTCTTGCACCATCTTCTAAATATTCAGTTGTTCTAAAGGTAAGAGTAAGTGGATGAGTTACTACAGCATCTTGACCATGAAGGTCTAATTCAATTCCAATGGTCTCAAAATTCTTGAATGTACCTAATAATTCCTCACCATCTATTGCCATTCCAGAGGCGAGATATACTGTTGCAAGATTGCTCAATTGTCTTTCAAATTCATCAATTTCCACGGGTTCAATAAACCTGCTAACCCTTTCAGCATCGCCGACAGCACCAGCGTTAAAATGACTTAATACTGGAGAGAGTTCTGGGTTATCATCACCAATATGATCCATTCCCCAGCGCATCCAAAATGCCATTTCCCCATCCACTTCAATATGTGTGACACGTGATAATTTCAATTTGCCATTTATTGATTCTAATTCAGCACTAGCAGTGATATGAAGTGGACTCCCATCTCCATTTGTGCGTAATGGCTCATCGGGCGGGTAATAACTTCCTGTACCTCCACCCGTATCGAATGTTTCAATTTCAAAAGTTGTTGAACCAGATAATGTCGGTCCAGTAATTTGCAAATTAAAAACAACTTCAACATTGATTGATTCTATACCTCCACTTGCACCGTCCCATGTCCAAGTGATTCTAACTGCATCACCAACTCTCGTTTCAATTGGGTCACCACCCAATACTATTCCATTTACTTTCATCACTATTGATTCAGAATGTGCTAATGTATCCATTCCCCATGGCGAATCAATAATTAATGGTAAATATACATCCGAACCTTCAATTTCAGGTTCTAATAACTTTAATTCAAGTAACGGAATTGTTGCAGTAAGTATAGCGTCATCATCGCTTGAACCCCATTTTAATTCCAACTTTGCATCGCCTCCAGGGACACTAAAGACTACCGTTCTAGCAGTCAGTTCAACCTTTATTGGATTAGATAATACTCCTTGTTCTACATCAATATCAAACTCTAACATTCCTGTTCCCTGTGCTAGGAATGAAGAACCGGGGCTGGTAAATGCTTCACCAATTGTTGTAGAGCCGGCAGTAATTGTAACCGAGGCATTGATTTGAGCACCGCCTGCATTACTCACTTCATAGGGGATGGACAACTGCCAAACATCTGTAGGGTAAGCCCCAGTCCAAACAGAAGCAAGGGTCCAAACTCCTACTTCTTCTTCTGAAGTAACGGCATTTTCAATAGTTGCAGTTTGAGATACATCTGCTAATTTCTGAGCGAATGGAGTCAAGGACCCAGCGGAAGATGAACCAATTAGGTGCAGGTCAACTGTTTTCGAATCGCAACAAACCACTACATCTTCAGCACTAGCAGAAAAAGTGGGGGAAATAGTAAGGGGTGCAATTAATGAACACAGAAAAAGTGTCAGAATCAAGAAAGGCCGTTGCGACATTGACACCACTAATACCCAACGGATAGGGCATAACACATAACCCCAACGATTGAATAATCGCCAATCGGTCAAAATAATGGACTAATTGAAAGAACGAAGGTGATTTATCACAACGCTTTTTCAAGCAATGTACCTAACTCTTTCTCGAACAATGATACCACTGCTTGTCCAACTTCAACTTGTAAATCGTCTGGTAGCAATCTCAATCCTAAGCGTGTTGCTGCTCTAGTTGCTTTTAATTCAGCGTATATAGTTCGTGCTTTGGTATGGAAATAATATGAAACGGCTTCCTTGACTTCTGCTTTTAATTCCGGGTCTTCATCAACAACATTCCTAATGTGTGCCTTTAATTCATCTTTGACTAAATCTCTAAATGCCTCAATTACCAAGTCCTCTGTAGCCATTAGGTCTTTGACTTGGTCGCGGATGCTTCCGGTCAACAATCGTTCAATTGCCATGATTAGCCCAATGTGTTGTGAGGTTTCAACCCGTCGGTGCAAATTATTGTATCAAATTACCAGTTGCAATGAGGTTATCAAGAAGTTCTGAAGCAAATAATTTGACCTTGCCCTCGTCATCAGGCCATTGCTTTGATGCCAAAAATAATTGACTAGCAATATCAATGGGTGATGAACTAATCACACAACGATGCCAAACCAACTCCTCTAAACGTGCAGTTGAAAGTGTGGAATCAGTTAATGTGGGAAGTATTAATTCACTAAGGGCTTGACTTCGCTCGTCAATATTCATTTTAGGCCAACTCTTGGACAAACGTGAAAGCATTCTCTCGGCCAAATTAGTAATCATTCCACTGGCGGGGTTGTCAACTTCTGGCAAGCAAACAGTCCGCAAGGAACCCTCATCCCTTAGATGGTCACGCAGGAAAGTGTGAATCGGGTCAAATGTAGTGTCAAGCGCTTCTCGTAACCAAAGTCCGCTACCAGAAAATGGCCTCATTCTGCGAACTCTGATTCCATTTGGAGCAATAACTGCTGCTATTGCTGAACATTGAGCAACGACATCAAGTCCACCCATACGCTCAGATTTTTTTGTACCCATTCTAACCCCGACTGAAAGAGGCATGATGTGAATATATTCAGCGGCTGGAATTTCATCGATATTCCATGTATCTTCAAATGGATCAATATGAACTAGTAACCCCTCACTGATCGGCTTAGGTTGTGGGACTTCATCGCGCGGTATATTTCGATGGCTAGGCAACAATTTCCTCTGATATCTAATGCCACTATCTAGACATGCCGCCTCAAGTTGTGATAGGGCAAGAATCCCTTCAAGGTCGGCAGGTGCATGGATGTGAACAATTTTTGCTTCTACTAATTTTGTTGCGATTTCAGTTAGAATATTTCGCACATCTGCGAACGGGGCTGTCGTTAACAAATCATGCATTACTTGGCCCTCCAATAATCCTGCTATATGCAACCCTTCTTTAACCTCAGTGATTAACTTACCAATAGCAATAGACTAGTCTCACTCACCATACCATCTATATTATCACCCACACTCTTGTAGCAGTATTCGGTGATTAGTTGACAGAAGCGAGATTGTTGGAAAGTACTGTGCCAACCCGAACTGTTCTAGAGGGTGGTGGTTTCCCTGTTAGGCGACCTATTCCGATGAGTGCACTGACTAGCCCTTTTCTATTACTTGATGAAATGGGGCCCGTGGATTGGCCTCCAAATGGTGCAATAGGTGCTCCGAATCATCCTCACAGGGGTTTTGAGACTGTTACATATTTACTCCAAGGCAGAATGAATCATGCCGATTCTGCTGGCAATTGTGGTCAATTGAATCCTGGTGATGTTCAGTGGATGACTGCGGGAAGGGGCGTCATTCACTCAGAATTGCCTCATCCAGATTTCTATCAAACTGGCGGAATAATGCACGGTTTCCAAATTTGGGTCAACTTACCAGCTGCGGATAAAATGATGCAACCAAGATATCAAGATGTTCCTGCCAAAGACATTCCAGTCGTATCTTCACCGGATGGATTGGTAGAGGTTCGGGTAATTGCTGGTCAAAGTTTGGGCCAATCCGCAATAATTGATACTATGATTCCAATAACATTTTTGCATATGATATTGAAACCGGGTGGAAAAATTATTCAATCCATCGATAAAGGCTTGAATGGAATGATTTATTGCTTCTCGGGATGTTTGAATATTGAACAAAGAACACTCAATGATGGCCAATTGGGAATTTTAAGTGATGGCGATGAAGTATGCTTATCCGTCAGTAAATCAGCAGATGAAGAGGTTAATTTATTGGTATTAGCAGGTCCACAAATTGATGAGCCAATTGCGCGTTACGGCCCTTTTGTCATGAATACAGAGCAGGAAATAATGCAAGCGATTGAAGATTATAACTCTGGCACACTTGCTTGATAATACCAAAAGCAAAAGCAATGGTTGTAGAAAGATGTTATGGAGTGAGATTCACTCTACCATCAAGCGGAGTTCATCACGCTTGTATCGCCAGTCTGTAGGGAGTTTTCCTTCAGATATGTGATAGCGAGCGAGGCGACGAATCTTTGCCTCAGTTAATTCTAGTGAACGCTTGTTGTGAAGATCTTTGTGATTTCCTGAACCGAGGTGGTTGATGATAGCAACTGCTTGGCGCATTAGATTCATCATATCTTCTGGATACTTTCCACCTACACCATTATCAGTCAATAGTTTGCCGATACGCATTCCTATTACTAGACGTGCGTTTGGTACAGCGTGTTGGTCACGAAGAATAGTTCCAATCTCTGCAGTTGTCTTTCCAGACTTTGCAAGTTCAAGAATTAATTCAGTAACAGCTTCTTTATCTGTATTAGACCAAGACGGTGCTTCTGAAACAAATGGCTTACTTGAACCGCTTTTTCCACTTCGAGATTTGTACATACGTGCCATGTCAAACTACTCCTAACGATTCGGCGACTTAACTCCCCTTCTTAACCGCTTTGTATAACAGCAATATGATAATTATCTAACAAAAGGTATACAACAAAAAATTATTCGTCATAATCTTTGGTGCGATTTGGCCAAACGGCCAGGTGTCCCAGACCATTCCCAAGCCGGTGCAAATGCTCTTGCCAAGCCAATAACCTGTCCATTTTGCATCACCAAAAGGTCTTGCCCTGCTTTGATTGAAGCATCAAATGTTTCGACAATTTGATGGAAGACATCTCCCTTCCAGGACACATCTGATTTGATATGAATTTCGGGGAGTGATTTGTGCTTTGCCAACCTTTCAATAACTGGCTTAGATAATGCAAAGCCGCCACGGTCAATTGACCACTGGGCTAATTGAGTCCCATTATCTTCAATTTTCCATCGCGGAGGTTTTCCTCTAACTTTGACCCCCTCAAGCCAGTGGTCATTATTCATATGTTTTCGGGCTACACTAGAAAAGTTGTCAATGTTAATTTGTTCAACCCGACGACGGGCCAATGAAAAATCGCTAACCGCAGTTTTTACTACCTCACCAAGACGCTGTAGTACCTCGTATGCTCCAGCTGATTGGCCTTGGCGTGTGTCTATTACCTCAATATCCACAAAAGACAAATCCATTCCACTGTGATTTATTATTCGCTTATATGAGTGATTATTTAGCAATGCAGTAATCATTTTCTCAATTCTCGCTATCTCATCGCGACTCCAATCTCCTGTAACTGGAACATCATAATGGGCAGCAGGCCAAACTTCTTCTAAATCTCTTGGAACTAAACCTAGAGGTGATGTGACGATTACCTCATGGCAGGCACTGGTGCCAATCGCTCTAATGAATCTGCCATGTGACTTTGATAATCTGTATGGTTTTCTTGCACTACATGGGAGTAATATCAGGACATCACCTAAATTATGTGGCGCACGATAATCGTTGCAGATGAAATTTTCCCATTCCGTGATAAGTGGATCCGATTGAGTAGAATGAGAAAAGCAATTGAACACTCTATTGCGACTCACATGCGATGCCAGTACACCTTGCATTCCTGCAACCAATGAGTCGTGACGGCGTAAATGCTCAACCAATTTTGGACTGTTCAAACTTTGCTTATCAGCAAGTGCGCGTAGCGTTCCTTGTTGCAGGGCTGAACGCGTCTCTGCAATGGCTTGAGTCCATTGTGAAAGTTGTGAATTCATATCACTACTCTCATTCATTGAATCAACAATATGTCTTGGACCACCAACACTGAGCAAAACCCCTGCTGACGATGCTTGACGAGACCTTGCCAGATCGAATAGATCTACACCAAACCAAGTCAATACCGCTAGATTATCTGGTCCTCCAATACCAGGCGCCCACAATAATGATCCAGGGAATCTTCGCTTTAAAGTAGAAATTGCTTCCACTAGTTTTCCGGGCTGGCTGGTCAATTGCAATGCATCAACCAGAACTACTATGTCTGGAAATAATTCAGGATCCATCAGAGTATCATCATGCTTCAATCTCTGCCAAGAAACTGGTAATAGATTCGAAGTTCCTGCCACTTCACCAGCATCTGCTTCATCTAGAGAAGGGGGCAACACATTTCCAATTGAAACTTCATAAGATGGTGAATCTTCTGCGAAATCTGGTGGTGAGAATGGAAGCCTTGAACGTAGTGTTAGAATTGCAGGGATATCTCCACTTCTAGTTGATTTGAAGGGAGCAATATTTGCGTCAATATCTGCATCTCCATCTAATAAAACTAAGGCTGGTGTGTGAGCAGTAGGTGTTTTTCGGTCACCCAAGCCCCAACTTCTGGCAAAGCGGTCGCGAGTCAATACGACCCTACCCAATCCTTCCGCCATGCCGTGTGCTGATGGCAAGGCTTCTTGAAGCATTTGAAGAGATTCAAAGAGATGGATTGAAAGTCCTCTTGCTATACGATGCATCATGGACAGCAGAGGTGATGTGATGCGAAGGAGCATGACAAAACCAACTACTATTGTTTTTTTCCTAGTCAGTTTGATGCTATTATCATCGCTACCAATTGCTGATGCTGAGCAAAATAATATCGTTTCTGTTGTCGATGGGAGAATTATTGGATTTATTTCTCAGCCTGACGTGATTCACCAAGTAAATGCCACAGTTGCAGCCGATGATTGGCTAAGTGTGACTGTTAATTGTGGACAGTGTACCGCCATTATCTCTATCGCGGAGCAGAATATTAGCACAACTGAAACGGCAGTAATCCAAGCGGTTGATTCCGCAATAGCAACACTAGAAATTTCATCGGTTATCAGCGAGATGATAACATACACATTTACAAATGCAATATCTGAAAATTATCCGACTATTAGACCTGCACCTTCTGAGACTATTCCATACGATGTTGGAGGTATTTGTGAATCTCAATTCTCTTGTATTGAAGCAGATAGAGGGCACTTGTCTGCTATTTCATTAGGTGAATTAGATGGCAATTCATTTATTTCAGGTGTTCTTGATAACGATAAATCTGAATATGTTGCTATTGAAATTGAACAGGGCGATAGTTTAGAGGTTTCTTTGGTTCACTCTTCTGCCGACCTTGAAATAAGTGCATTCTTCCAAAATTCAACTACTGAAAGTGCACTCCAATCAACGATTACTACTGCTATTGCGTTTGAACCAACTCTAACTCCAGAGCCTGTATATTGGGTGGCAGAAGATGATGGAAGAATAATTTTGAAAGTGGATAGCGCTTCACAAAACACTGCCTGGGTGGTCGCTCGTACAATTCACAAGGCTAAGGAAATGGCCGATAGTGAATGCTACTCACTAACATATGGTGCTTGCATAACCGGCCATTCAATAACTTCTACTGCAATAGAGTGGAATGAAACGAATGAATTAATTTTGGTTCCGCAGCAAAACAATGTAACTATTCAACTAACACAAATTGTTGATGGATCGATGATAGTAATGGAATCAGTGCTGATCGAGGCTAATCGAGCACAGTCCATTTTCGCATATCCAAATGCCAGTGCTGCATTGATTACCATTGAAGCACCTGTGTTCTGGCTTGATATGTATCTCTCCGATTATTCTGATTTCTCTTCAGGAAATGAAGCGCCATCGCTTCTACCGATGAAGGTCGATTCAGACAACTCTTCATACCCAATTCTACCAATTGATGAACTAGTCCACCACGCTGAACTAACTCTGAGTGTGCACGATATTTCTGATGTTTATAAAATTGAGATTGATGCTTGGGAAGATTCTCTGCACTTAATACAAATTACTGCTGAAGGTGATGTACAGAATTTGCAACTTGAAATGTGGGATATCGATCAACAGACTTGGCTTGTCAAGGATTTTATTGAAGCAAATTATAGCAACGGCAAGTTACAAACAGCATTGCAGGTCGGCAGGGGAACTCATTTCGTTCGTGTATCCCTTATTGATGGTGAGCAATATTTGAATTCACAAAATAGTACATGGGGACAGTTAGACGATTCGATAACCTATCAATTATCCACTCAATATACATTGATTGACGAGGGAGAACAACCATGGTTCCCTTCAAGCGATAAAGCCATTAGGTATGGAGGGATTATGAGATGGATACTCGGTTCACTATTCCTAATCCCAGTATTATTTTTAGCACTTGATCTTAGAAAGAAGAAGAAACTTGCTACATTGATGGCTAGTAAAAAGGAAAGATTAGCTTGGTTTAAACAGCGTTTAGATGATGGTACTTCAGATGTCAAGACCTCTCGTTCTGAGTTAGTTGCAGCACTAATAGCAATCGCTACTTTGGATTGGGAAACTGGCCTACGAACATGGGGTCAACCTATTGCTCAGCATAGAACTGAAAATATTGCAATTGCAGCATGGATTGTGGATGAGAGATTGGTAAAGGTCAAGGGCAGTTGGCCATTGATTATTGGAATCCATGTTCTAGAAGGCAATTGGGAATTAGCAGCATTACGCTTTGATGCGCCGCAAGGTCAACCTTGGGAAGTTGCCAATGTGGAACCGAGATTTTTGTATAATGGAGAAGAGGTTTTCGTTGATACCATCAATAAAGGAAGTAGAACCTTCCTTGCTGTTGAATTGGATGGAGATTCAGATTGTGTTGATATTGAACTAAATGGAAGAATGGATAATATTCCAATGGCTGCAAGAATTCCAACTACTATTTGGCGAAATGCTGGGCAAGAACAAGAATGATTTTCAAACTTGATCCACTATGGGTCCCCTTGTAATCACATACGTATACAACGCTACCCAAGCGACAGGCATCTCATGCAAGGGTGTTATGCCTCAACCCTTTTCTATGGGTGATGAAATCCAAGTTGTTGCTGCAGAAAATGTTGAACTCGTATCTTT
>Ga0209554_1001474_pt1 | contig 17776 bp, 18 predicted proteins | sample MarorgKNORR_S2LV_5_FD_188221 | JGI IMG/M metagenome (GOLD analysis project Ga0209554, IMG submission 188221) | Marine microbial communities from the Southern Atlantic Ocean, analyzing organic carbon cycling - Bottom_A/KNORR_S2/LV (SPAdes) (version 2) | ecosystem: Environmental > Aquatic > Marine...
GGGCGACGGGGTTTGCCATCTCGTGCAGTTCGCCAAGGACCGCTACGTTGCCCCCAACCTGTGCGCGCTGTTGACCGACGCCGCCGTCACCAAGCTGTTTCATTTCGCGCGCTTCGATCTGATGATGTTCAAGCGTCACCTGGGCATCGGTGTGACGCCGGTGTTCTGCACCAAGATCGCCTCCAAGCTGGTGCGCACCTCGACCAGCCGCCATGGCCTGAAGGACCTGTGCCGCGATCTGCTCGGCGTCGAGCTGTCGAAGCAGCAGCAGACCTCCGATTGGGGCGTCGAGGCGTTGAGTCGGGAACAGCTCTCCTACGCCGCCTCCGACGTGCTGCATCTCCATGCCCTGCGCGAGCGTCTCGAGATATTGCTCGCCCGCGAGGGACGCAGCGATCTCGCCCAGGGTTGCTTCGCCGCGCTCAATACCCGCGCCGAACTCGATCTGCTCGGCTGGGACGATCCGGATATTTTCAGCCATTGATCGCCCGAGGCGCCAAACATCCGGCATGATTGATTTAAATGCCGGAAAGCCCCATAATTCGATTCATGTTTCGCCGCACACCGGGCACCAATTGAAGGCCCCCCGTTCATGACGGCACGCCGAACTTTCAGTGAGCATATCGCGCGACCGTTGCGGATCATCACCGTGAGCGAACGATACAGCCGATTCGTCGGGCTGATGAAGCTGGTGCTGCCGCTCGGCGCCACGGCGCTGGTCATCATCGTCGTGACCTGGCCCTATATCAACGGACGCGAGGACGGTATCCCGCTGTCCTTCGCCAGCATGGGCCTCGGCCTGACGGAGAAGGTCTTCATGACCAACGCCCGTTACATGGGTTCCGACGACAATGACCAGCCCTATACCCTGACCGCCGAGTTGATTTCCGAGGAAGACGGCGTGGAGGACGCTGTCCGCCTGACCAGGCCCCAGGCCGATATCATGCTGAACGATGGCTCCTGGCTTGCCCTGACGGCGGAAACCGGCGTTTTGATCCGCGAGAGCGAGCTGTTGACGCTCGAGGGCGGGGTCAGTTTCTTCTCCGACGCCGGCTATGAGTTCCGCACCCCGAGCGCGGAAATCAATCTCGCGTCGAAGCGCGCCCACGGCACGGAGCCGATCGAGGGCCAAGGCCCTTTCGGCACGCTGAGCGCCGATGGTTTCCGCCTCAAGAACCAGGGCAAGACCATCTTCTTCGAAGGCAATGTCCGCATGATCTTCTATCCCGATTCGGGAGCCCTGTAGCATGATGGCCGCAAGATCGATCGCCCTCGTGGTGGTCTTCCTGCTGACGCCCGGCCTCGCCTGGGCGCAGGTCGGCACGGGCTACGATACGTCTCTGCCCATCGAAATCACCGCCGATTCACTCGAGGTCCAGCAGGAAGAACAGCTCGCGGTGTTCACCGGCAATGTCGATGCGGTCCAGGGCGAACTCAACCTGCGCGCCGACCGCCTGGTGGTGCATTACCGCACCAATGCCGCTGACAGCAACGCCATCCGCCTGATCGAGGCCTTCGGCAATGTCTTCCTGTCGTCGCCGAGCGAAATCGCCCAGGGCGCAAAAGGGCTCTACAATCTGGATACGGATACGGTAGAGTTAACCGGCGACGTGGTTTTGACCCGTGGCGAGAGTGTGATTCACGGCGATCTTCTGGTGATGGACCTGGCCACCGGCAAGTCTCGGGTGACCGGCAATGTCGCCGGGACCCAGGCGGGCGGTCGGTCAAGCGGACGCGTTAAGGCTTTATTTGTACCCAGCAACGATGATGCGGAGTAGACCACATTGTTAGTTAACGAGACCGGTCGATGACGGTGAATTCCCAGGGCTCGTCCCAGGGTCCATCCCAGGGGGCGTCGGCCGCCGAAGATGCACCGGCTCGTCTGATCAGCGACAATGCCGGTCTGGTTGCCGATAACCTCGGCAAAGAGTTCCGCAAGCGGCCCGTACTGCGCGACGTGAGTCTGTCGGTGCGGCGTGGCGAAGCGGTTGGCCTTCTCGGACCCAATGGCGCCGGTAAAACGACATGCTTCTATCTGATCACCGGATTGATCGCGCCCGATTACGGGACCATCTCCATCGATGGTCACGACATCACCAATCTGCCCATGTATCGCCGCGCCCGCCTGGGCATCGGCTATCTGCCCCAGGAGGCGTCGATCTTCCGCGGCCTGTCGGTGGAGAACAATATCCGCGCCGTGCTCGAGGTCGTCGAACCGATCCGCGAGAAGCGCGAAATCATGCTCGACGACCTGCTCGCCGAGTTCTCCATCACCCATTTGCGGCGCACCCCGGCGACGGCGCTGTCCGGGGGGGAGAGGCGGCGGGTCGAGATTGCCCGGGCGCTGGCCTCGCAGCCGAGCTTCATTCTGCTCGACGAGCCGCTCGCCGGGATCGACCCCATAGCGGTGGCGGACATTCGCGATCTGGTGTCCCATCTCAAGGACCGCGGCATCGGCGTTTTGATTACCGAACACAATGTCCGCGAGACCCTGGCGATAGTCGATCGCGCCTACATCCTGCACGAAGGCGCCGTGCTGATGGAGGGAACGCCCGAGGACATTGTGGTTCACGAGGATGTCAGGCGGGTCTACCTGGGCGAACGCTTCAGCCTTTGATCCGGGTCGGGAGTCAGCCATGGCTCTGAGCCCCCGCCTCGATCTACGCCAGAGCCAGACGCTGGTCATGACGCCGCAGCTGCAGCAGGCGATCAAGATGCTGCAGCTCAATAATCTGGAAATCATGGCCTATGTGGATGAGCAGCTCGAGATCAATCCCCTGCTCGAGCGCGCCGACAGCGAAGAACAGCCGACCGATCCGGCCGAGTCCGAGCCGCGCAACGACGATCCGGCGGCGGCGGAGACCACGACGCCCGAGGCTGCTCCGGTCGAGGCGCTCGATTCCGACTATGACAACTTGTGGAACGGCGATACCGGGGTAGAGGTCACGCCGCCGGTGGCCATGGAGGTGTGGCGCAATGCCGCCGGCGGGACGGCCAACGCCGTCGATTTCGCGCCGCAGGCGGCGATATCCCTGCGCGATCACCTGTTGGACCAGCTCAATGTCGATCTCGACGATCCCATCGACCGGGTGATCGGCGTCCATCTCATCGACCTGCTCGACGACGCCGGATATATCGACGGGGATATTGCCATGATCGCCGAACGCCTGGGCTGCGACGAAGCCCGCGTCGAGGCGACCCTGGGCCTCCTCCAGGGCTTCGATCCAATCGGCGTGTTCGCCCGCAATCTGGCGGAGTGCCTCACCCTGCAGCTGCGTGAGCAGGATCGTCTCGACCCGATCATGGCGAAACTGATCGATAACCTCGACTTGCTGGCCGATCACGATTACGCCACCCTGAGGCGGCGCTGCGGCGCCGACGAAGAGGATTTCACCGATATGCTGGCCGAGATCAAGGCGCTCAACCCCAAGCCCGGCCTGGCCTTCAGCAGCGAGGTGGCGCAGACCCTGGTGCCCGACGTCATGGTCCGCAAGGGGGGGGGCGGCGACTGGATCATCGAGCTCAACAACGAGACCCTGCCCCGGGTGCTGGTCAACGAACGCTACTACGCGATCATCGCGGGGCGCGCCAACAGCAAACGCGACAAGGAATATATCTCCGACTGCCTCAGCACCGCCAATTGGCTGGTCAAGTCCCTGGCCCAGCGCGCCACCACCATCTTGAGGGTGGCCACCGAGCTGGTCCGCCAGCAGGAAGGTTTTCTCAACCACGGGGTCCAGCATTTGCGTCCCCTGGTGCTGCGCAATATCGCCGAGGCCATCGACATGCACGAGAGCACGGTGAGCCGGGTGACCGCCAATAAATACATGATTACGCCGCGCGGAATTTTCGAAATGCGCTATTTCTTCACCACGGCGATCGCCAGCAGCCATGGCGGCGAAGCGGCCCATTCATCGGAATCCGTGCGCCACCGGATCAAGGCGCTGATCGACGCCGAAGACGCAGGCGCGACTCTGTCCGACGATCGCCTGACCGCCATCCTGCGCGCCGAGGGCATCGATATCGCGCGGCGCACCATCGCCAAGTATCGCGAAGCCATGAATATCCCGTCCTCCATGCGGCGGCGGCGAGCGATGGCGGTTTAACGGTCGCCCAAGGGCTCCCTGCGTGAGTCTTCATTGGCCGCCTTTGGCGACGAGCCACGTAGGCTCCGCCAAACGATTGGCGGCTCGCGGTCGCTCGCTTGCTTCTCCGACCGTGTCCGGTCGGAGAATGCTACTGAGCCCAATAGGGGACTCATCAGGGATCATGCGGGGCATCCGCGGGTGTAATGAACGCGGCGCAGCCGCCCGCCGCCCTGGTGCGGCGGTAAGCCTGCGTGGCGCTGATGCGCAAACTGCTCAAGACTCAAGCGAGCGTGGCGAAGCTTGACTCGTCAATGGGCGGGAACTATGTTCCGGGCCTCTCGCGGTTGCCGGTGCGACATCCCTGATCCGGGATCGACAGCCACTTGTCGAGTCGTCGTTATTTGGAACTCATAACGATATGCAAATTTCGGTTACCGGTCAGCAGATCGATGTTGGCGAAGCCCTGCGCGGCCATGTTGAGAAGCGACTCGAAAGCTGCGTCTCGAAATATTTTGATAACGCCATCGACGCTCAGGTGGTGTTTTCCCACGAAGGCTCGATGTTCCGTACTCATATCCGGGTGCATATCGGCAAGGGCATGACATGGGAGAGCCAGGCGGACGAAGCGGACATCCACGCAAGTTTCAATGCGGCGGCCGAGCATATCGAGAAACAAATCCGACGCAAGAAGCGCAAGAAACGTGATCATCATCGCGACCAGCATATAGCCAACGAAGCATAAGGTCTTAAGAAACGCATCATGGAAATCGCTGACTTGGTCAGTGTGGACGGTGTCGTTGCCAATCTGAAAGCGGGCAGCAAGAAGCAGGCCCTGCAGGAACTCGCGCAACGCGCCGCCACGGTGACCGGACTCCACGAACGGGCCATCTTCCACACCCTGCTCGAACGCGAGCGCCTGGGCACCACCGGCGTCGGTGTCGGTATCGCCATTCCCCATGGCAAGCTCGCCGATCTCGACCGGCTCCACGGCCTGTTCGCGCGGCTCGCCGAGCCCATCGACTTCGAGTCGATCGACGATCAGCCGGTCGATTTGATATTCCTGCTGTTGGCGCCAGAATCGGCCGGCGCCGACCATCTCAAGGCCTTGGCGCGGGTCTCGCGATTGCTCCGCGACAAGGCGATCTGCGAGAAACTCCGCGGCTGCGACACCGCCGATGCGATCTACGCCCTGCTCACCGATTCGTCCGCCAGCCACGCGGCTTGACCGCTCCTGATCGGCGACCGGACAGCGGCGCCGTGAGGCAAGGCAATATTGACTCCCAGGAACCAACGGCTCACCTTCTCCAGCATGAGTGAACAAATTCATGGCACCTGTGTGGATCTGTCCGGCGCCGGCGTATTGCTGCGCGGGCCGTCGGGCAGCGGCAAGTCGGATCTGGCGCTGCGGCTGATCGACGGCGGCGCGTCCCTGGTCGCCGACGACCGGGTCGACCTCGAGGTCCGGGACGGGACCCTGTCGGCCAGCGCGCCGGCCAAGCTGGCGGGATTGATCGAGCTGCGCGGCATGGGGATCATGCGCCTGCCCTGTCTACCCCGGACAACCATCCGCCTGGTTATCGACCTGGTCGACGAGGCCGCCGTCGAGCGCCTGCCCGAGCCCCTGGCGTGCTCCGTGCTGGGCATCGAATCGCCGCTGATCCGGCTCAGCCCGTGGAGCGCCTCGGCCGCCGCCAAGGTGCGTCTGGCTGTCGATGCGGCGCGGCAACCCAGCCGGCTGGTGGCGGTCCTATGATCGGTCTGGTGCTGGTGACTCACGGCGGGCTGGCGCGGGAATTCATCGCCGCCACGGAGCATGTGGTCGGCGCCCAGTCCAACATCGGCGCGGTCTGCATCGAACCCGAGGACGATATGGATCAGCGGCGCAAGGATATCCTTGCCGCGGTCGCCGAGGTCGATGACGGCGCCGGGGTCATCGTGCTGACCGACATGTTCGGCGGCACGCCGTCGAATCTGGCGATCTCGATCATGGACAAGGCCAAGGTCGAGATCATCGCCGGCGTCAACCTGCCGATGCTCATCAAGCTGGCCAGCATCCGCGAGGCCGGCGCCCTGGCCGATGTGGTGGCCAGCGCCCAGGAGGCCGGGCGGAAATACATCAATGTCGCCAGCGTTCTGCTCGCCGGGGAGACTTGATGCCGCCCCAGGGAGAGGCGGGCGGCGAGGACAAGCTCGACGGGACCCTGTTGCGCAGGACCCTGGTGATCGCCAACCAGCGCGGTCTCCACGCCAGCGCCGCCGCCAAGTTCGTCAAGACCGCCGGCGCGTTCGACGCCGAGGTTTTGGTGCGTAAGGACGACACCCAGGTATCGGGCCTGTCGATCATGGGTCTGATGATGCTGGCCGCCGGCCAGGGTTGCGAAATCGAGCTCACCGTCAAGGGTCGCGAGGCGGCCGAGGCGCTCGAGGCGATTGCCGGCATGGTGGCGAGTAATTTCGATGAGACTTGATCGGGCTGGAGATAGTTAAGCAAGGGAACCGCATGGCGGCGAAACGCGCGGCCAAGAAACGCCCATCGGGCGAACAGCATTTCGATGGGATCGGCGTTGCCGCGGGCATCGCCATCGGCCCGGCGCATGTCATCGCGCCGGGCTCGATCGAAGTGCCCATCCATGTCATTGCGGCCAAGCACATCAAGGCCGAACGGGCGCGGTTCGCCGACGCCGTGGCGCAGGCCGGCAAGCAGATCGAAAAACTCCGCACCAAGGCCATGACCCTGCCCGGCAGCGCCGCCGAGGAGCTTTGCTACCTGCTCGACGCCCATGCGCTGATGCTGGCCGATTCGCGCCTGGTGCGCGGCGTCGACAAGCACATCGCCGATAAACGGGTCAATGCCGAGGCCGCCGTCGCCGAGGAGCTGACCCAGATCAGCGCCGCCTTCGCCGAGATGGAGGACGACTATCTCTCGGCCCGGCTGCAGGATGTCCGCGATGTCGGCGGGCGATTGCTGCGCGCCCTCATGGCGGTGCCCTATCAGGCGTTCTCGGACCTCGAGGAGGGCACCGTGATCATCGCCGAGGAACTGACCCCCGCCGATACCGCGCTGATGGACCCCGAACGGGTCGGCGGTTTCGCCACGGTGCTCGGCGGACCGCAGGGTCACACCGCGATCATGGCCCGCTCCCTCGGCCTGCCCGCGACCCTCGGCATCGCCGACTTGATCCACAAGGTGCATCAGGGCGACATGGTGGTGGTCGATGGCGGCGCCGGGCGCGTCGTGGTCAACCCGACGGCCTCGACGCTGACCCATTATCGCGCCCGCCAGGCGGACATCATCCAACGCCAGCGCCAGTTGACAAGGCTCAAGAGCCTGCCGGCGACGACCCGCGACGACGTTACCATCACCCTGCACGCCAATATCGAGCTGCCCGGCGAGGTCGCCGTCGCGCTGAAGTCCGGCGCCGAGGGCATCGGCCTGGTGCGCACCGAGTTCATGTTCATGAACCGGGAACAGGCGCCCAGCGAGGATGAGCAATATGCCGCCTTGCGCGAGATCATCGAGCCCATGGAGGGCCGCCCGGTGACCCTACGCACCCTCGACGCGGGCAGCGACAAGCTGGCCTTTTCCCTGGCCGAGCACATCGCGCCAAGCGTAAACCCGGCCCTCGGCCTGCGCGCCATCCGCCTGTCGCTCAAGCTGCGGCCCCTCCTGGAAGCGCAGCTCGGCGCCATGCTGCGGGCCGGGGCCCACGGCTCGATTCGCATATTGCTGCCGATGATCGGCTCCGCCGCCGAGGTCCGCAAGGTGCGCGAGGTCATGGACAAGGTGGTGCGCCGGCTGCGCCGCAAGCGGATCAAGATCGCCGACCCGCTGCCTCCGATCGGCGCCATGATCGAGGTGCCCGCCGCCGCCCTGGCCGCCGACAGCCTGTCGCGGGTCTGCGATTTCTTCTCCATCGGCACCAACGACCTGACCATGTACACCCTGGCCATCGACCGCGGCGACGAACAGGTGGCGTCGCTCTATAACCCGTTGCATCCGGCGGTGCTGCGGGTCATGCAGATGGCCACCGAATCGGCGCTTCTGGCGCGTATCCCGGTCAACATCTGCGGCGAGATCGCCGGCGATCCGCGCTACAGCGCCCTGCTGCTCGGCCTCGGCATCCGTCATTTGTCGATGTCGTCCATGGGTCTGCCGCTGGTCAAGCAGCGCATCCGCGCACTCAGCCTGGATGAGGCGACGCGCCGGGTGCGCACCATGATGGAACAATCCGACAGCGGCGTCATCGGCGCCCTGCTCGACGATTTCAATGCCGTTGTGTAATACCTTCGATCAATGATAAAGACGCCCAGCGCCGACACAGCTAGGATTCGTAAAAATGACCGACAACGCCGACTATAGAGTCGCCGATATTTCCCTGGCCGATTGGGGCCGCAAGGAGATCGACATCGCCGAGACCGAGATGCCGGGCCTCATGGCCCTGCGCGAGGAATACGGCGACAGCGCGCCGCTCAAGGACGCGCGCATCGCCGGCTGCCTGCATATGACCGTGCAGACCGCGGTGCTGATCGAAACCCTGACCGCCCTGGGCGGCGAAGTGCGCTGGAGTTCGTGCAACATCTTCTCGACCCAGGACCACGCGGCGGCGGCGATCGCGGCGAGTGGGGTTGCGGTCTACGCCTGGAAGGGCGAGACCGAGGAAGAGGCCGAATGGTGCATCCGCGAGACCATCATCGGCGCCCAGGACTGGCGTCCCAACATGATCCTCGACGACGGCGGCGACCTCACCCTGATGATGCACAAGGACCATGCCGATCTCATGGCCGAGGTGCGCGGCCTGTCCGAGGAAACCACCACCGGCGTGCTGCGCCTCTACGAGATGGAGCGCGACGGGAGCCTGCTGGCGCCGGCCTTCAACGTCAATGATTCGGTCACCAAGTCTAAATTCGACAATCTCTACGGGGTCCGCGAATCCCTGATCGACGGCATCAAGCGGGCGACCGACGTGATGATCGCCGGCAAGGTCACGGTGATCTGCGGCTTCGGCGAAGTCGGCAAGGGCTCGGCGGCGAGCCTGCGCGGCCAGGGCGCGCGCGTGTTGATCACCGAGATCGATCCGATCTGCGCGTTGCAGGCGGCCATGGAGGGCTATGAAGTGGTCACCATGGAGCAGGCGGCGCCGCTCGGCGACATCTTCGTCACCGCCACCGGCAACCTCGACGTGATTACGCTCGATCACATGCGGGCCATGAAGGACCGCGCCATCGTCTGCAACATCGGTCATTTCGACAGCGAGATCCAAATCGCCGCATTGCAAAACTTGTCTTGGAACGAGATCAAGCCCCAGGTCGACGAGGTCACCTTCCCCGACGGCAAGCGTCTGATCGTGCTGGCCAAGGGCCGCCTGGTTAACCTGGGCTGCGCCACCGGCCATCCGAGCTTCGTCATGAGCTGTTCCTTCACCAATCAGGTGCTCGCCCAGATCGAGCTGTGGAACAACGCCGAGGCTTATAAAAACAAGGTCTATGTGCTGCCCAAGCATCTCGACGAAAAGGTCGCCACCCTGCATCTCGCGAAGCTCGGGGTGACCCTCACAAAGCTGACCGACAAGCAGGCCGATTACCTCGGCTTGGATAGCGCCGGACCGTTCAAGCCCGACCATTATCGCTACTAGAGCATACGGCCCGGCGCAGCCGGAGGGGCCGCTTGTATGGCGCTGCGTTGGGCCTTAGAGTCCATGCCGTGTCGTCGAAATTAAAATCGCGCCGGACATACGCCTTGGCGGCGTGGGCGCTCGCTTTTGGCCTGGCGATCCTGCTGGTGATGGGGGCCTTCGCTTCCTGGGCCGCCCATGCCCGGGGCTTGGCCGTCTTGAGCCTGGTTCCGGCCGCCGGTCTGCTGATCATGCTGCCGTGGGTTTTCGGGCTGTGGCGGCGGCTGAAGTTCGACAGCGAAGTTCAGCGGATAATGCTCGCGGCGGGGCCCGGCGCATGCCGGTTTGTGGATTTTCGCGACGACAACGAACAGCTGTCGCCCGATTTTTCCGCCGCGTTCGGCCTTCCTGACGGCGAGGGCTTCGAGGCTTTCGTGGCGGCGCTCGATGGCGACCATGAGGCGCGGTTGAGCGCCGGCCTCGATCGCCTGCGCGCCGGCGGCGAAGACCTCGTCATGACGGTAGCCGGCCGCGACGGGCTGCGCCATTTCGAGGTCACCGCCCGGGCCGTTCCCGATCGGGTCGCGCCTATCGGCATGGTCGTCTGGCTGCGTGACGTGAGCGACGCGGTCGCCGCCCGCGCCGCCCGGCAAGACGCGCAGGATCGCCTGAACGATACCCTGGACGCCATTCCCCTGCCGATCTGGCGGCGCGACGCCGATGACGCCCTGATCTACTGCAACAAGACCTATGCGGAAATCGTCGAGACCGACGCGGCGACGGCCACGGCGGGACGGGGGATCGAACTGGTCGCCGAGGCCGATCATAAGCTGATTCACGATCTCGCCGAGCGGGCGCGCAAAACCGGGAAAACCACGGGCGCCGCCCATCATGTGATCGTCGACGGCGCCCGGCGATTGCTCTATATCGCCGAAGCGCCGCTGGACCACGGCGGCACCGTCGGCGCGGCCCGGGACGTTACCGAGATGGAGGAGGCGCGGCATCAACTCGGCCAGCATATCGCGGCCCATGCCGAGGTGATCGGCAGCCTGTCCACCGCCATCGCCATCTTCGGCCCCGACAAGCAGCTCGAGTTCGCCAACGACGCCTACGCCAAGATGTTCGATTTTGATCCCGGATGGCTGCACAATAAGCCTTTGTTCAGGGAAATAATTGAACATTTGCGGACCAACCGGCGCCTGCCCGAGGTTCCTGATTTTGCCGTCTACAGGGCAAAACGCGAGGCCATGTTCACCGAGCTGATCGAGCCCTACGAGGAGGTTCAGTACCTGCCGAGCGGCATCTCGCTGCATCTGAAGGTCTTGCCGCACCCCTTCGGCGGGCTGATGTTCGCCTTCGAGGACGTCACCGACAACCCTGGCCCTGGAGAGTTCTCTCAATACCCTGATCGCGGTCCAGAGCGCCACCCTGGATAATCTCTATGAGGGTGTCGCGGTGTTCGGCAGCGACGGCCGGCTGAAGCTGCGCAATCCCGGCTACGCGCGTATCTGGAAGCTCAACACCGACCAACTCGACGGTGAGTCGCATATATCCGATGTCCTCGATTTAACCAGGGATCTCTATGATTACGGCGATGACTGGGACGCCTATAAGGCGCGCATCATCGCCCTTACCACCGAACGCTCGCCGAGCTTCAACCGGCTCGACCGCACCGACGACACGGTTCTTGAATGGGCCAGCGTGCCCCTGCCCGACGGCGCCACCTTGATGACCTATCTCGACGTCACCGACAGCAACAATGTGGAGCTGGCGTTGCGCGAACGCAACGAAGCGCTCCAGGAGGCCGACCGCCTGAAGTCGGAATTCATTTCCAATGTTTCCTACGAGCTGCGCACGCCGCTCAACACCATCATCGGTTTCAGCGAGCTGCTTTCGGCGGGCTTCCTCGGCAGCCTCGAGACCCGCCAGGCCGAATACGTCCAGGGTATCTTCGATTCATCCCAGCATCTTCTGCAGTTGATCAATGACATTCTCGACCTCGCCACTATCGAGGCCGGCCACATGCAGCTCGATGTCGGCGCTTTCAATATCGACGATATGCTGGCTGGCATTCTGACCCTGACTCAGCAGCGGCTGCGCACCGAAAACGTGACCCTGGATTTCATTTGCCGGCCAGTCTCGGCGACATGGTCGGTGACGAGCGCCGCATCAAGCAGGTGGTATTTCACCTGCTCAGCAACGCCATAAAGTTCTCGCCCAATGGCGGCACGGTAACTCTCAACGCCACCGAAGGTGACGGGATTCTGGTGATTGCGGTCACCGATACCGGCGGCGGCATACCGGACGAAGACCTGGCCCGCGTCTTCGAGAAATTCTGGCGTCGCGGCAACATCCCCCTGCACGGCACGGGAACCGGGCTGGGTCTACCGCTGGTCAAGTCGTTCGTCGAGCTTCACGGCGGTCATATCGATGTGGGATCGGATGACTCCGGCACCCAAATAACCTGCTATCTGCCGATGGACGTCACGTCTCCGCCGACCCCTTGACCCCTTGTGTAATCCCGCTGTGGGTCGAGTATTCCCAATGGAGCGCCTCGCCGGGGAAGACCAGCGGGTGGATGGCGTGAGCCGCCATGGCGGCTTCCGAGAATCCGCTGAGAATGAGCTTGAGCTTGCCCGGATAGCGCGCCATGTCGCCGATGGCGAAGATGCCGGGGCGGTTGGTTTGCGCCGTCGCCGGGTCGATGATGATGTGGTGATGATCGAGGGCAAGGCCCCAGTCGGCAATCGGCCCCAGGGTCATGGCCAGGCCGAAGAAACACAACAGGGCATCGGCTTCGAGACGCTTCTCGGCGCCGTCCAGATCGCGCAGGATCACCGCCTCGATCTGGCCGCCGCCGCCCTCCAGCCGGTCGAGCTGATAGGGGATCACCAGATCGACAAGGCCGTCCTCGGCGAGTCTCGACAATCGCTCGGCCATGCCCGGCGCCGCGCGGAACTTAGGCCGGCGGTGGACCACCGATACCCGCGCCGCGACCTCGGCCAGGGAGATCGCCCAATCGACCGCCGAATCGCCGCCGCCGGCGATGACTACCCGCTTGTCGCGAAAATACTCACGCCGGCTGACCATATAGAAGACGCTGCTGCCTTCGTAATCCTCGATCCCCTCGAGGGGCGGCCGGTTGGGTCCGAAGGCGCCGCAACCCGCCGCGATGATCAGGGCGCGGGCGTCGATCACATCTCCCTTGGAGGTGCCGACCCGCCAGCCGCCGTCGTCGAGCGGGGTCACGGTCACGACCTGCCGGCCGAGGTGATAGACCGGGGCGAAGGGGGCCGCCTGCAGGACAAGCTTGTCGACCAGCGCCATGGCGTCGATAACCGGATAGCCGGGGATATCGTAGATCGGCTTCTCGGGGTACAGGGCCGCGCATTGGCCGCCGATCACGTCGAGGGCGTCGATGACATGGCAGCCCATGCCCAGCATGCCGGCCTCGAACACCGCGAACAGGCCGACGGGGCCGGCGCCGATGACGACGATATCGCTGGTTTGGGGCGAGGCTGAGGAGGCGGTTGCGGCCATGGGTCGGTTGTAGCGCCGACCGCCGGCGTTCCGCAACCGCCGAGAGCTGCGGCGGCGTCCCGCCGCCGTATTCTCAATTCCGGCGCGCTTCGTGATTATACCGACGCGGGGTGGTATAACCTTCGATCATGAGACGTAACACAGCATGGCGATGGGCGTCGGCGGCGGCATTGATTATTCTGGCGGCCTGCGCCGAGCCGAGGCCGCCCGACTCGCTCCCGGCGGTCTCTTCCAGTGCCGGCGCCGCTATCGTCAGGGGCGGCCCGGCCCTGGAGACCTACCTCTTCGGACGCGGCCATGTGACGATCACCCGCATCGACGACACCCCCCTGGTCGATGGCGACAACAATCCTCTCTACGTCGTCATCGAGGTCGCCGCCGGACGCCACGCGGTCTATTTCGTCTACCGACACGCGGGCCTTTGCGTCGCCGGCACGGCCTGCGCCCTGTCCCTTCTGCGTGAGCGCAAGCTGGCCCTCGACGCGCGGGCCGGTCATGTCTACAGGGTCGGGGCGTCCTATCGCGACGGCCGCCTGTGGGCCTGGATCACCGATCAGAGCGATCAGGGCCAGCTGGTCGCGGGCGACCTTGCCGGCGGCGATAACTGGGCGACGCGCGCTCGGGGTTTCGGGAGCGATCAACAGTTCTGATCGCATGCAGACGAATTTCACCCTGGCCCAGCTTGCCACATCCGAGATCGAGGAAGCCGAGAGCATCCTGCGTAAATGCGTCCATTGCGGCTTCTGCCTGGCCACCTGTCCGACCTATGTGCTGCTGGGTGACGAGCTCGACAGCCCGCGGGGGCGGATTTATCTGATCAAGCAGATGCTGGAACGCGGCGGCCCGCCCGCCGCCAGCGTGGTGACCCATATCGACCGCTGCCTGAGCTGCCTGTCCTGCGCCACGACCTGCCCGTCGGGAGTCGATTACGGCCGTCTCATCGACCGCGCGCGGGTTCATATCGACCAGACTTATCGGCGGCCCTGGACCGACACGGCGCTGCGCGGCCTGCTGTCCCTGGTGGTGCCGCGCAGTTGGCTGTTCCGCCTGGCTCTGCTCGCGGCGTGGCCGATACGGGCCTTCGCGCGGGTCCTGCCGGGGCGCTTGGCGGCCCTCGCGGCGATGACGCCGGCCCGCATCAATCGTCCCTCGCCGATCGATCGTCCCCAGACCTTCCCGGCGCTTGGACCCCGGCGCCTGCGCGTCGCCCTGCTCACGGGCTGCGCCCAGCGGGTGCTGGCGCCTGCCATCAACGAGGCCACCGTGCGCCTGCTTACGCGCCACGGCTGCGAGGTGGTGGTTGTGCCGGGGGTGGGCTGCTGCGGCGCCCTGGTTCATCACATGGGCCATGAGGACACCGCCCTCCACAACGCCCGCGTCAACATCGCGGCCTGGCGCGGCGAGATCGAGCGCGACGGCCTCGACGCCATCGTGGTCAACGCCTCGGGCTGCGGAACCATGGTCAAGGATTACGGTCACCTGCTGGCCGATGATGGCCAATGGGCCGAGGCGGCAAGCCTCATCGCGCGCTTGACGAAGGACGTCAGCGAGCTGCTCGACGGTTTCGATATAACGCCCGACGAGGCCGTGGAAAAGCCGGTCATCGCCTATCATTCGGCCTGCTCCCTGCAGCATGGCCAGAGGCTCCATGATCTGCCCAAGCGGGTCCTCGCGGCGGCCGGTTTCGAGGTCCTCGACGTTCCCGAGGGCCATCTCTGCTGCGGCTCCGCCGGGGTCTATAACCTGCTCCAGCCGGACCTCGCCGAGCGCCTTCTGGCGAACAAGACAGAGAACATCGCGCGGACCGGCGCCGAGGTGGTCGCCGCCGGAAATATCGGCTGCATCACCCAGCTCCAACGGGCGTCGGATATTCCCGTCCTTCACCCGGTTGAACTGATCGACTGGGCGACCGGCGGCCCGCGACCGGCGGCGCTGGAGAAGCATCCATGATCACGCGATTGTGTTGGCCCGATCCGGGCGCGCGCCCTATCATGACTGCATGAAACATGTGATCCCAGCGCTTGCGTTTCTGGCGGCGGTGGTCTTCGCACCGGCAATCGACGCGCGCCAAACCGACGAACGCCTGGATGGGCTGTTCGCACGCCTCCATGTCACTAGCAACGCTTCCGAGGCGGCCGGTATCGTGGCGATGATCTGGGGCATTTGGACCTCTGCCGAGGACGACGAACTCGACCGGCTCATGGCCATCGGCAGCGCCGCCATGAACGCCGGCCGGTTCGGGCGAGCGCTGGAAAGTTTCAATGCCATCATCGAAGGCGATCCCGGTTTCGCCGAGGGCTGGAACAAGCGCGCCACGCTCTATTACCTGATGGGACGCTACGATGAATCGATCGCCGACGTGGAACGCACCCTGGTGCTCGAGCCGCGCCATTTCGGCGCGCTCTCCGGCATGGGTCTGATCTACACCGAACTCGAAGACGCGAAAACCGCCCTCTCATGGTTCGAACAGGCGATCGAGGTCAATCCTTATATGCCCGGCATCGCCCTGCGCGCCGCGTATTTACGCAAGCTGCTTGGGGGCGAACCCATCTAGGGTCTTTATCACCGCGGGGTGGTATTATTTACGGTCGCCGAGAGGCTCCCCGCGTAGAGCTTGAACGCAAATAATCTTAATCAGCCGGCGGCGGCTTTCAACCGCCCTGTCCCACCAAGGCGATGCGCAGGGTGTTGGTTGAGCCCGGTGTTCCAAAGGGCACGCCGGCGGTGACGACGATGCGGTCGCCTTCCTTGGCGAAGCCCTCGTCGAGGGCCAGGTTGCAGGCTTTTTCGACCATGTCGGCGAAGCTGGTGGCGTCGGGGGTCAGCACATTATGGACGCCCCAGGCGATGGCCAGGCGGCGCGCCGTCTCGATGATCGGCGTCAGGCCCAGGATCGGAACCAGGGGCCGCTCGCGGGACGCCCGCAGGGTGGTCGAGCCCGACATGGAATAGGCGCAGATCGCCACCGCGCGAATGGTCCGTGACACCTGATCGGCGGCGGCGGTGATGGCGTCGGCGGCGGTCGGTTCCAGGTCGGACTCTTCGACCGTGAGGATTCGGCGATAGCGCGGGTCGCGTTCGGTCTCGGCAATGATGCGGCTCATCATGGCCACGGCCTCGATGGGATAGGCGCCGGCGGCGGATTCGGCGGACAGCATCAAGGCGTCGGCCCCGTCATAGACCGCCGTCGCCACGTCGGAGGCCTCGGCGCGGGTCGGCGTCGCCGCCTCGATCATGGACTCGAGCATCTGGGTCGCCACCACCACGGGTTTGCCGGCGCTCCGCGACCGGGCGATGATTTCCTTCTGCAGCCCCGGCACGCTCTCGGGCGCCATTTCCACGCCGAGATCGCCGCGCGCCACCATGATGCCGTCGGCGATCGCAATGATCTCGTCGAGGCGGTCGATCGCCGAAGGTTTCTCCAGCTTGGCCATGACAGCGGCGCGCCCCGACACCAGTTTGCGCGCCTCGGTGATGTCCTCGGGACGCTGCACGAAGGACAGGGCGATCCAGTCGACGCCGAGCTCCAGGCCGAATTGCAGATCGCGCCGGTCCTTTTCGGTCAGCGCCGCGATGGGCAGGGCCACACCGGGCAGGTTGACCCCCTTGTTGGCCGACAGGGCGCCGCCGGCGATGACTTCGGTCTCGGCATGGTTCTCGTCACATTTCAACACCCGCAGGCGGATTTTGCCGTCGTCGAGCAGCAGCTCGGTGCCGGACGCGATGGCCGCGAAAATTTCAGGATGCGGCAGGCTCACGCGGGTCTCGTCGCCCAACCCCCCGGCGAGGTCGAGCCGGAAGCCCTGACCGGCGGAGAGTTCGACCGCGCCCGCTGCGAAACGGCCGATGCGCAGCTTGGGTCCCTGGAGGTCGAGTAGAACGCAGATCGGGCGGCCGGTCTCGGTCTCAAGGGCGCGGATGATGTCGTAGCGCGCCTTGTGGCCCGCATGGTCGCCGTGGCTCAAATTCAGGCGGAAGACATCGGTGCCGGCCACGAAAAGCCCGCGAATCATCGCTTCGTCGGAACTCGCGGGTCCGAGCGTGGCGATAATCTTGGCATTACGGTGGCGGCGCAATAAATTATCCTTTGTTTTCGACAGCTTACCGCGAGGTCGTCTCAAGCGCTACAGTATAATCCGGTGTGGTCGAGAAGTAATTGCCGTCTGGAATCAGCCGTCAGCGTGCATCTGGACCGCATCCATGACGAGCAAGGCCCGGATTCGCTCCCCATGCGGACATCTCCGATGCCTTCGTTCCTTCGGCCGTGACGCTGGGTTCTTTCTCGCCACTTCGGCACTTTCCGTGTCCAGAAACGGACGCCCAGGCCCGATTTACGGTGTTGATCCGGGCTGGGAAGAAATAATCCATTAGTTGCTTTAAATTTTCCTTATTCTATTACTACGTTAAAGTCCGCGAGCAAATCAAATGGCGTGAATGCGTCTCAATCTGAATATAGTATGGGGCTGTCCCAGATAACGCCATGAGGTGTTATGAGGGACGGCATGAGAAAGAGTCGATTAAGTGTTACGACGCAGG
>Ga0209554_1001476_pt1 | contig 17758 bp, 16 predicted proteins | sample MarorgKNORR_S2LV_5_FD_188221 | JGI IMG/M metagenome (GOLD analysis project Ga0209554, IMG submission 188221) | Marine microbial communities from the Southern Atlantic Ocean, analyzing organic carbon cycling - Bottom_A/KNORR_S2/LV (SPAdes) (version 2) | ecosystem: Environmental > Aquatic > Marine...
AAGTCGAGGTTCACCGAAGGCAGCTCTGGTGTTTCCAGGTGCCTTCGTGCCAACACCGCGAAGGAGAGGAGCGCGAAGCACAGAAGCTGTAACTGCGTGACCACGTGGGAGCTGGTGTACGGCTCCCAAGTCGCTGGAATTTCATAGGGCAGGATGGCGTACAGCGGCTGTGGGTATACGCCGATACCGACGCAGAGAGCGGCCATGACGCCCATGGCCAGCAGCATGTTCAGCGGCGCTTCCTGGCAGCGGATGCCGGAGTCCCGGTGTCCGAAGAATCCGTAATAGGGAATCTTGATTCCCGAATGGTGAAGAACGCCGGCAGAGGCGAAGAGGAGGACGAACCAGGTGACGTTCCAACCTTCATTAGCTGTGGCGGTCAAGGTCAACGACTTGGTGACGAAGCCGCTGAAGAGGGGGAAGGCGGAGATGGCAGCAGCCCCGATGATACAAAAGAAGGCGGTCCAGGGCATGGACTTGTAGAGTCCCCCCAGCTCAGATGCCTTGACCGTTCCGACTCTGTAGAGCACGGCACCCATGGACATGAACAGCAGGCCCTTATAGAGGATGTGAGCGAAGGCGTGCGAGACGGCGCCGTTGAGAGCCATCTCCGTTCCCACCCCCACGCCGACTACCATGAAGCCCAGCTGGTTGTTGAGACTGTAAGCCAGTACCCGCCGCAGGTCGTTCTCGATAACGGCGTAAAAAACAGGGAAGACGCACATGGCTGCGCCGATGGGGACGAGTATGTCCGTGCCGGCGAAACTTCGAGCTAGGGCGTAGATGGCCAGCTTGGTGGTGAAGGCGCTCAAAAAGACGGTACCGGTGACCGTGGCTTCGGGATAGGCGTCCTGGAGCCAGTTGTGCAAGAAGGGAAAGGCGCACTTGATGCCGAAGGCGATGAAGATCAGCGTGGGCCCCAGGTTGTCGAACCCCAGTGGACCCAGCTTGTCGAAGGCGATGGAGCCGGTCTGGGAGTAGTGGATGAGCACGCCCGCGAGCAGGACGACGCCCGAGCCCACCTGAATGATCAGGTAGCGCATGCCGGCGCGATACGCGCGCTCAGTGCGGCGGCTCCAGATGAGAAAGACGGAGGAGACGGCGGTGAGCTCCCAGAAGACAAAGAGGGTGATGAGGTCGCCTGCGAAGGCGGCGCCGATGGCAGCGCCGGCGTAGATGAGACCGGCTACGTGTTGGACAGCGTCTTTCATGTGGAGCGAGTAGACGACGCCGAGGATGGCCATGATGTGGAAGATGTAGCCGAAGACGAGGCTGAGCTTGTCGATGCGAGCCACGGTCAGGCCGTAGTCGAACAGCGTCACGTGACCCATCGACCCCTGATCCATGCCAAGTAGATGGATGAAGCTGAGGATGGGCAGCGCGAGCAGATAGGCAGAGCGCAGGTGCCCCCTTAACAGAGGCACGAACAGAGCGCCGACGATGAGGATCAGGCCGGGGGAAAGGTGATCAAGCATCGGCATCGGTGTAGTAATCTTCCCCGCGCATGACCACGCGTCGCCAGATCCAACCGGCGCCCACGATGAGCGCATAGGCGACGAATCCGAAGATGGCGTAGAATCCGAACCATCCCTCGGCGGCGTAGTGGCCGTGCTTGTGATAGAGGATGTGGAGAAGATTCAGAACGTCCGCCATCAGCAGCACGCCGCAGAGTATCAGCAGAATGCGGTAGAGCAGGCCGGTGCTACCAGGCCTGTCCAGCCAGTACTCCCTGTTCTGAGTGTCGGTGCTGCTCTCGATGTCAGGGCTGTTCTCGGTGTCAGTGGTTTGGTCCATGTCGTTTATGCTAGCTGTTCCTCTGGGGCCGTCCATGCGTTGGACCTCTCACCTGCCTGCAATAGGCAGCAACAACTGGTAGATGTCGCTGGCGTAAAAGAACAGCACGAGGCAGCCCAGAGCGGTAAAGCTGAGCGGCAGCACGCAGAGGAGAGGGGCCTCGTGAATTCCTGCTAGACCGACGTGGGTGGTGTCGTTGGCGAGTTTCGATTCAGCTCCCGTCACGGGTATTGGCGTGAAGAAGGCGCGGATCGCGACCGGCATGAGATAGGCGATGTTCAGTAGCGAGCTGATCATGAGCACGGCCACGAAGATGAGCTGATCCGCCTCAATAGCTCCCAGAACGAGATACCACTTGCTCCAGGAGCCGCCAAAGGGCGGCAGGCCAATGACACTCAGGGCGCCGATGGTGAAGGCGACCATGGTGACGGGCATCTGCCGCCCGATGCCGACCATGTCGGAGATCTCCGTCTTGTGGAGAGCGACGATGATGGCGCCGGCGCAGAAGAAAAGAGTGATCTTGCCAAAGGCGTGCATGGCGATGTGCATGCTGCCGCCAAGGACACCCCACTTGGTGGCCAGAGCCGCTCCCAGAACGATATAGGCGAGCTGGCTTACGGTGGAGTAGGCGAGTCGCGCCTTCAGGTTGTCCTTGGTGAGTGCTATCAGAGATGAAATGACGATCGTGCCACTGGCTGCGTACATAAGCCAGACGCTGGCGCCGGTATCGCTCAGCAGGTCGATGCCAAAGATGTAGACGACGATCTTCATTACCGTGAAGACACCCGCCTTGACCACGGCGACGGCGTGCAGCAAAGCGCTGACCGGTGTAGGCGCCACCATGGCGGCCGGTAGCCAGCGGTGGAAGGGCATGAGTGCGGCCTTGCCGGTACCGAAAGCGAAGAGAACCAGCAGTACCGTCACTACCCCGCTGTCGGCATGGCCGGCCAGGATGCCGCCCGGGGTGAATTCGAGCGTGCCGGTCAAGTGCCAGGTCCACACAATGGCCAACAGCAGGAAGGCGACGGACGTGCTGATCAGAATCCCCAGGTAGATGCGTCCCCCCCGCATCGCCTCTGACGTGCGGGTGTGGGTGACGAGGGGATAAGTGGAGAGCGTGAGCATTTCGTAGAAAATGAACAGCGTCAGCAGATTTCGTGAGAAGGCGACCCCGATGGCGGCGGTGATAGCCACGGCGAAGAAGAAGAAATAGCGTGTTTGCTCGGTTTCGTGGTGCCCTCTCACATAACCGATGGAGTAGACGGACGTGACGATCCACAACCCGGAAGCCACGAGGCCGAAGAGCATGCCCAACGGCTCTACCTGGAAGGCGAGGGTGAGGCCGGGCAGAACTTCCAGGATGGTGACTTCCGGCCTGAGTCCGGCCATCACCTGAGGGAGAAGTGACACGACCAGCAGAAAGGTAGCGCCGCCGGTTATCAGCGTGACTGCCTCTCGCAGATTGGGTCGCCGACCGGACAGCACGATGAGAGGTCCGGCCAGGATAGGCAGCACCACGGCCAGTACTATGACGGCAGCGGGCGTCACGGACCGATCCCCATGAGGAGCTCGGCGCCGCGTCGGGCGACCCCGGAGGTGAAGGAGGAGGATACGCCGAAGTAGAGCGTCGCTCCCACCAGGACCCACATGGGTATCTGCATCGACAGGGGGGCTTCAACCGCATGTGTGGCCGAGTCGGACGGCTTCTGAAAATACGCCACTTCGACGACGCGCCAGATGTAGATGACGGCCAGGAGGGACGTCAATAGTACCAGCACCGCCACCGGCCACCACCCCCGCTCTATGGCGGCAAGAACGAGATACCACTTACTGATGAAGCCCACGGTCAAAGGGACGCCGATGAGGCTCAAGCCGGCCAGCACGAAGGCGGCCATGGTGAACGGCATCTGCCGGCCGAGGCCGCGCATGTCGGTCAGGTTCGCCGAGCCCATGCGGTAGACGACGCAACCCATGGCCAGAAAGAGGGCGCCCTTCATGAGGGCGTGATTGAACAAGTGCACCAGGGTTGCGGTCAGTCCGGTGACCGACATGAGGCCGATGCCGAGCATCATATAGCTGATCTGAGCGATGCTGGAGTAGGCGAGCATACGTTTGATATCGGTCTGAAAGATTGCCACCAGAGAGGCCACGACGATCCCCACGAGGGCGAGCGGGACGATGAAATAGTCGAGTCTGAGCGTCTCAAAGGTGTAATCGGTGCCGAAGATGCTGTAGAAGAAGCGGATGTATACGTACACCGACACCTTGGTGGCGGTGGCGGCGAGGAAGGCGGTGACCACGGATGGGGCGTAAGCGTAGGCGTTGGGCAGCCACAGGTGCAGGGGAAAGAGGGCTAGCTTGAGACTCAATCCAAGGCTGAGAAAAGCGAAGGCAGTGAGCACCGTGCGGCTGCCCATTACCGGCTTCAGCTGCACCGCCAGATCGGCCATGTTGAGGGTGCCTGTCATCATGTACAGCAGGCCGACGCCGATGACGTAGAAGGTCGCGCCGACGGTTCCCATGATCAGGTACTGATATGAAGCGGTAAGGGCGCGTCGATCCGACCCCAAGCTGATAAGGGCGTAGGAGGAGAGGGAGGAGATCTCGAGAAAGACAAACAGGTTGAAGACGTCACCGGTGATGGTGATCCCCAGCAGGCCGGTATAACACAGCAGAAAGGTGGCGTAGAATAAGCTGCCGCGGACATCGGACAGCTCTTTGGCCACGCTTGCGGGTGCGTATAGAATGACCACGGCTCCGATGATGGCGACAAGCAGCAGTACAAAAGCGTTGACCGGGTCGATGCGATACTCTATGCCCCACGGTGCGCTCCAACTGCCGAGGGCGTAGATGATGGTGCCCTCCTCCATCACCCGGCGCAGTAGATGAACGGAGATGCCCAGCGACAGACAGCAGATGAGAGTGGCCCAGACCCAGGCCAGGGCTCGTCGGCGCAACAGCAGGCACACCGGGGCGGCCATCAGTGGCACGACGATCTGGAGAATGGGGAGATGAGCCTCGATCATTGGGGCCGCAGATCCTGCGCCAGAATCTCGTCTTCCTCGATGGTTCCGTAGGCCTCGTGGATGCGAACGATGATGGCCATGCCCAGCGCGGTGGTGGCAATGCCCACGACGATGGCGGTCAGGATCAGCACGTGTGGCAAGGCGTTGGAGTAGACGGTGTCCGGCCCAGCCACGATGGGCGCGGTGCCGCCGGTGATCTTCCCCATACTGATGTAGAGGAGAAAAACCGAAGTCTGGAAGATGCTGAGCCCCACCATCTTCTTGATGAGATTGCGGCGGGAGATGACGATGTAGAGTCCGGTCATCATCAAGAAGATGACGATCCAGTAGTTGTAGAGGCCGGGAAGAAGTGAACTCACGGCCGCTTCCTGCCGGCGAAGAGGAAGAAAGCGGTGGTCATGACCGCGGCAACGGTGATCCCCACTCCCAATTCGACCAGGAGTATCCCCAGGTGCTGGCCGTGGACAGGATCGTGCCGCAGGACACCGTAGTCGAGAAAAGTCCCCCCGAGCAGAATGCCGGCTACTCCGGTCCCGGCATAGATCAGAACACCCGCGGCCGCAAGTGTCTGCAGCAGGCTCGGCGGAACGACTCGTTTGGCTTCGTCGACCCCCCAGATGAGGGCGTAGAGCACGAAAGCGGCGGCGAAGATCACGCCCGCCTGGAAACCGCCTCCGGGACCGTAGTCACCGTGGAACTGAACGTACAGGGCAAACAACAGAATAAATGGAATAAAGAACTTGGCGGCGATCCGAAGGATGAGCTGTTGTTTCAACGGCCATCCTCCTTTTTCCCCCGAGCGCGCAGAGAGCTGCCGATGAGGAGCAGCAACCCCAATCCGGCGGTGAAGATTACGGTGGTCTCGCCCAGGGTGTCATAGCCGCGATAGCTGGCCAGGACCGAGGTGACGATGTTGGGCACGCCGATCTCCCGGGGTGAGTCGTGGGTGTAGCGCGGCGCTACGTGGTGATGTATGGGCGCGTCCGGGTCACCGTAGCGCGGCATATCGAGCGTGCCGTAGACGAGGATCGCCCCGGTGATCAGCACGACGAGGAGAGCTCCCAGCGAAGATCCGCTGGCCTTCTTCTCCTCGGAGGTCGTCAGCAGCAGGGTCCCCAGCATGATAACCGTGGCCACGCCGGCTCCCACGGCCGCTTCGGTGAAGGCTACGTCCACCGCGTCGAGGACGACGAACATGCTCGCCGAGAGCAGGCTGAAAAAACCAGAGACCAGGACGACGCTGAAAAGGTTGCGCAGTCGAACCACAATGACCGCCACCACGGCCATGAAGGCCAGGAGGACCATGTCGACCAGCTCAACCATCGGTGCTGTTCCGCCTCTCGTCTGATCCGGGCTCTTCAGCTAATCGGGGCTCGAGCCCGTGCAACAGAGCGGCCTTGGCGATGGCGTGCGTGGAGGTCGGACTGGTGAGCCAGAGCAGGACGAGGATCATGATCAACTTGACGGTGATGAGCGTGGCTGCGACAAGTGTGTCCGGCAGGAGGGCATCGTCCGTGCCGTTATCGCCAAAGTAATCGATGAGCGCGTGGCCCTGGTTGTAGACGGCCAGACCCACAAGGACGAGGCCGGCGCCCATCGTATCGGTTATTCCCGCGCCGTGCAGGCGGCTGAAGAAATCGGGCAGGCGGAGCAGTCCGATGCCACCCACGACACAGAACAGCGACCCGGCCAGCAGGCAGATACAACTTACCGCATCGACGATCGACATCCGTCAACCCTTCGCTTCTTCGGGTTCGCCGACGCCCAGATCCCCGCGGGCGACGAATTTGAGAATGGCGATGGTGGTGATGAAGTTCAGAAAGACGTAGACCAGGGCCAGGTCGAGGAAATCCGGCCTGTTGGTGAGGAAGCCGATGACGGCGATGAGCAGTACCGTCTTGGTGCCTGCCATGTTAACCGCGGCGACGCGGTCATAGGTTGTGGGTCCGAGAAAAGCACGGGTGAGAGCCAGGGCCAGAGTCACGAGGATGGCAGCCATGGCGGCGGCAAACATCATGCTCACTCACTCACCCTCCAGCTGCACGACGCGGCGGTCCATGACGCCTGTCTGCAGATCTTCGGCCGCTTCTCGAGTCAGGGCGTGTACGGCGATCTCGCCATCTTCCTGGAGATCGACGGTGACCGTCCCGGGCGTCAACGTGATGGAGTTGGCGTAGGCGACGAGGCCGAGGTGAGTCTTCTGGCTCGCTTTCACCTTTATCATGCGGGGGGCGATCGGCAGTCCGGGTTTGAGGATCCGCAGGGCGACGTCGAGATTGGCGCGGAAGATGGCCCAGGAAAGCCAGGGGATGTAGAGCAGAAGACGAGGGAGGAGGTGGATCGGATGACCCTCGGGATCGGCCAGATACATGCGCCGGGCGATGAAGACTACGAACAGGCTGGACAGCACGCCGAAGGAGATCATCAGCGGGGTGTAGTGTCCCGACCACAGCAGCCAGATCGCCATCAACGAGACGGCCAGGCTTGCTGATCGACCCAAGTGGAGTCTCCTTTGTTCGTGGGGGCATCGCAGATGGGCAGCCCAAATGCCGGCGGCCGATGTCGGCGTTGCCTTCGCTCCCTGAATCGGGAGGCGGACAGGACGCACAGCCTGTTGCCAGCAACGTCTGGGCGTAATCTAGGCGATGTCCAAAGCGGAAGTCAAGTATGGTCTTGAGGCTGAGTCAGCCCACGCTATTGACCGTCCAATCGAAATGACGCTGTGTGTGTGGTGTGGTAGTGCGTTCCGGCGTTTTAGCAGAAGGAGCACAGGGGAACATGATGGAGCAGATGAAGCAGAGATTTCTGGCCGCTGCCCCGGCCGCCGATTTCTGGTCGTTTCGCCTGGTTGACGAGACGATGGAGATCATCCAGGTGAGACAGGACGTGCTGCAGCCAGTGACGTCGGTGCGGGATGTGGGCGCTATGGTTACCGTCCACCACCGCGGCGGCATGGGGTATGCGGCCACGAGCGATCTTTCGGTCGCGGGTCTGCGCGCCGCCGGCGAGCGCGCGCTGAGCTGGGCAGAGCGAACGCGAGCATCGAGTGTCGTCGATTTTACGAAAGTGGTCGCGCCGACACCTCGGGGCAGCTACACCTCGAGGGTCGAGAGGCCGTGGTCCTCGGTGCCCCTGGCCGACAAGATCGATCTGGCGAAGACGGAGTGCGCGCGTCTGAAAACGGATCGCCGCATCGTCGACTGGGATGTGCTGCTGTGGCACACGGCTGGCGACCAGCTCTACGTCACCAGCGGTGACGGCGAGGTTCACCAGCACTACGAACTACTCACACCGGGGCTTGGCGTAACCGCCAACGAAGGCAGCGAGACTGTCACCCGCCGTTTTGGCGGTTTCGATCTTGGTCGGCAAGGCGGACTCGAGGTGCTCGACCAGGTCGGCTTTGGCGAACACGCGCCAACGCTGGCCCGGGAGGTGATCGAGCTTCTCGAGGCCCCCAACTGCCCGACGGGGACGATGGATCTCCTCCTCGAGCCCGATCAGATGTACCTTCAGATTCACGAGTCCATCGGACATCCGCTGGAGCTGGACCGGATACTGGGAGACGAACGCAACTACGCCGGTACCAGCTTTGTCACCCTCGACATGGTCGGTAACTATCGCTACGGATCCGATCTCCTCAACATCACCTTCGATCCCACGATCGCCGAGGAATTCGCCACCTACGCCTGGGACGACGACGGCATGAAGGCGGAGAAGGAGTTCATCATCCGCGACGGCATTCTCAAGCGCACCCTGGGAGGCGCGACCTCGCAGGCGCGCACCGGCCTGCAGGGCGTGGCCAACTCGCGCGCCTGCTCCTGGAACCGCGCGCCGATCGACCGCATGGCCAACCTCAATCTCGAAACAGGTGAGTCCACCTTCGAAGAGATGGTCGCCTCCATCGAGAGGGGGGTGCTGATGAGACGAAACAACTCGTGGTCGATCGACGACAGTCGCAACAAGTTCCAGTTCGGCTGCGAGTACGGTCGAATTATCGAAGACGGCGAGCTCAAGCAGGTGGTGAAGAAGCCGGGGTACAACGGCATCTCCGCCACTTTCTGGCGATCTCTCAAGATGGTGGGCGACAGCGACACTCGTCAGGTGCTGGGGACCCCGTACTGTGGAAAGGGGGAGCCGAACCAGGCGGTGCGCGTCGGTCACGCCTCGCCGGCATGCGTGTTCGCCGACGTTGATGTTTTCGGTGGAGAGTGAGAGGGAACATGCAGAGCTACTTCAATCAAATCGCCGATTTTCTCACCTCGCAGCTCTCCGGTGAGGAGGTGCTCACCATGGGATTCAGCGGCGAGGACTCCGACTTCGTCCGCTTCAATCAATCGAAGGTGCGGCAGGCCGGGTATGTCCAGCAGCGTTACCTGGAGCTCGATCTGATCAGCGGCTCCCGACATGCTGCCAGCGTTCTGACCCTTTCAGGTGTGGAAGAAGAGGACCGCTCACGCGCCACCGAGACGGTCGAGAGTCTCCGAAAGCTAGTGCCTGACTTACCCGAGGACCCGCATCTGCTCTACGCCACCCAGGTCTGCTCCGGCGAGCAGACGGGAGACAACACGCTGCCGGATTCGGGTGACGCCGTCGAGCGGATTCTCGCCGGCGGTGCCGGTCGAGATCTCGTCGGGATCTATTCCGCCGGCGCGGTGTATTCGGGTTTCGCCAATTCGCTGGGCCAGCGCAACTGGTTCTCCGCTTACAGCTTTAATTTCGATTGGAGTTTGTACCTGCGCGCCGACAAGGCGGTGAAGAGCAGTTACGCCGGGTTCGAGTGGGATGCCGACGTCTTTGCGGGCAAGATCGATCGTGCTGGCGAGCAGTTAACCGCCTTGGAGCGCGATCCCCGGTCCATCGAGCCTGGGCGTTACCGGGTCTACATGACACCCGTCGCGGTCAACGACTTTATCGGCCTGGTCGGTTGGGGCGGTTACGGTTTGAAAGCGCATCGGACCAAGCAGACCGTCCTCATCCGGATGATGGAGGAGGGGGCGTCCCTCTCGCCGAAAGTGACCATCGTCGAGAACACAAAGGAAGGCGTGGCGCCCAACTTCCAGGGGCAGGGATTTCTCAAACCGGACCAGGTGGCACTGATTTCCGCGGGGGCGCTCCAGGACTGTCTGGTCTCTCCCCGAAGCGCCAGGGAGTACGGAGTGCCGACCAATGGCGCCAACGATATGGAAGCGCCCGAATCACTCGACATGGCCGTTGGTGACCTACCTCAGGAAGAGGTACTGGCGCGACTCGACACCGGCGTCTATATCAGCAACGTCTGGTACCTGAATTTCTCCGACCGACCCGCATGTCGCATTACCGGGATGACGCGGTTCGCTAGTTTCTGGGTGGAGGGCGGGCGAATCGCGGCGCCGCTCGACGTCATGCGGTTCGATGAGACGCTCTATCGCGCCTTCGGGGAGAATCTGGTCGGGCTTACCAGGGAGCGCGAGGTTATTCTGGAGGCGGGGACCTACGGGTCGCGAGATACAGGGTCCGGACGGATTCCCGGAGCTCTGATCGAGGATTTCAACTTTAATCTGTAGACTCTCCTCCTCAACAGCCCGTTGATAAAGCCCATTCGCGCTGCGATGGCAAAGCGACTTTATCAACGGGCTGTCAACCCTGCACTCGAACCGGCTGCTTTTTCTCCGCTGAAAGGTACGCTGCCTCCGAGAGCTGGGCGACGGCCAGGGCGAAATGGGGCAGCTCATAGCCTTTGCCGCCGTTTCTGATGAAGCGGAAGAAGGCGGCATCCGGTGAGTCCTCCCGGATTCGCCCGGGGATTTTCATCGGTTTGTCGTCGACCAGCACCTCCCTGATCCGCCACCCGTGCAGGTGGAAGACGATGCACCCGTCGCTCCCGTGGATGGCGATGCGCTCGTCGTGGACGCTGGCATTCCCAAAAGTGTTGAGGCTGCCGCAAGCGCCGCCTTTGAAACGCACGTTGACGACCGCGTTCAGATCCACCGCCTTCCCGGCATTGTCCATGAACGCCGATACTTCGAGGGGCCGCAGCCCCGTCACCCACAGCGTCGAGGCGACCAGGTGGCTGCCGGTATCCATGAACATGCCGCCGCCGGCCAACTCAGGCATCAGGCGCCAGCCGCCGACGCCACCCCAGTTCTGGGTTACATATGACACCACGCCGCGCAGCTCGCCGATGGCGCCTGTCTGCACGAGTTCACGGGCATATACATGAGGTGCGTAGTAGTTCCGCTGGTAGCTGACGACCAGGATGCGGTTGCCTTTGTCGGCCAGCCTGATCAACGCCTTCGTATGCCGCGAGGATATGGTCAGCGGCTTCTCCACCAGCACGTGCAGGCCCCGGCTGAGCGCGTATCGGGCCTGTTCGTAGTGCATCGAGTGCGGTGAGCTTATGACGACGGCATCCAGCGATTCGGTGCGGATCATCTTCCTGTAGTCGGCGTAGCAAGGCACGCGGCTGCCCCAGGCGGTCATCAAGGTCTCGGCCTGATCCGGCGCCGGGTCCGCCACGGCAGCGAGCGTGACCTGTCCGTCCTCTTTGAAGCGCGGCAGGTGCGCGCCCCGCATGTTGCCGCCGCAACCGATCAGGGCGATTTTAAGCTTCCTCTTAGCCATAGATTCAGTCTCCGTGTTTCGTTGTCTGGTGATCGGTGGAAGCTTTGCAGGCGTCTCGCGTTGAGACGTCAGCGCCAGGCCTCGCCGTAGAAGCGAAGCCAGTTTCGGTAAAAGATGCCCTCGATGTCCACGTCCGCATATCCCTTGTGCCGAAGCAGGTCGACGAGTTTCTGCAAATCGGCTATGGTATCGAGATCCCCCGGCGTCTGCTCGGTGCCGTAGCCGCCGTCTAGATCGGAGCCGATGGCGGCGTGGAGGCTGTCGCCCGCCAGCTGGCAGACGTGGTCGATGTGGTCAGCTACCGTTGCCAGCGTCAGCACCTCCGGGTCGGTCTCTCCCTTGATCCAGTCCGGATACAGCATCCAGGCGTCGAGGGCGGCGCCGATAACGCCATCGCGGCCAATGACCGCCTGAATCTGCTCGTCGGTGAATTGCCTTCCGCCCGGGACAAGGGCGCGGCAGTTGTTGTGGCTGGCCAGCACGCGGCCATCAAAGTGGTCGAGCGCTTCCCAGAAGGCCTGATCCGCAAGGTGGGTGAGGTCGAGGACAATGCCGGCCTTCTCCATCTCTCGCAGCAGTGCCTTTCCCTCTCCGACGAGGCCGCCTTCGGTACCGGTGCCGTGGGCGTAGGCGCTGACGCCGTAGTGGGAGAGGCTGATCTGGCGCAGACCGTCGGCGTACCAGGAGTGCACTTGCTCTGGCCAGACGATGGGATCGGCACCCTCCATACTGAGGATGAAACCGAGCGGCACATCGCCGCCTCCGGGTGGCCAGCCCTTCACGTGCTCTTCGAGCCCGGCTGCGTCGAGGATGAGACGGGTTTCCCCCTGACTCTCAAGAACGCGGTAGTAGGCCAGCTGGCCCTGTGCCTTGGCGTAGGAGATCTCCTGGCAGGCCGTGCCGGAAGAGGGGCTGTTCGCGCGGGCGGTGCGCGAAATGACGGTCACGACGGAGAGGAAGACTTCGCCGCGCCGCAGTTCGGGAAGGGTGGTGGTGCCATTGCCACGGCCCTTCTGTTGCATATCGGCTTCGGCAGCGCGGATCTGGGCGACCTCCAGGCCGAGGTTGCGATTCCATTCGAGGGCGTTCATGGCCAGGTCGAGATGGGCATCGATGAGCAGCATGGAGCGGGGTTCTCCTGGTCAGAGGGTTCGATGATGACAGCAAGTTAACAACCGAAACGGGGATCACGCCCGCGGTTTGAATTGCAGGTCGCTAAACACCAGTGTAATATAGGATTGCAAGCCGGAGGAAGTCAGGCGCCAAGTCGGGGGGGGGCCGGCATACTGCGAGCATTTCATCTGACACGACCATCATGGTGAGATAACTATTCATCCGACACAAACCTTGAGGGAGACACCGATGACCGTCCTTTTCCACGAGATGACGCGGGAGCAGATCAAGAAGATCGCCCCGCGGGCGATCGCCGTCATGCCGACATCCGCCACCGAGCAGCACGGTCCGCACATGGCCGTGGGGACCGACACCCTGCTGGTCACAACGGTGGCCGAGCGGGCGGCCCGGGCAGCGGCCGACGCGGTCCCGGTCGTGATCACGCCGCCCCTGGCCTTCGGCAGCTCACACCACCACTACCCGTTCGGAGGCACGCTGTCGCTGACCAGCGAGACCTTCGCCGGCGTCGTCGTCGAGGTGCTGGACGGTCTCGTACGCACCGGATTCCGGCATCTGGTCGTCCTCAACGGGCACGGCGGCAACAAGGATCTGGTGGGCATGGCCAGCCAGGATCTCGTCAACCGACTTGGGCGACCGGCGACCGTGGCCTCGTGCAACTACTGGGACATCGCCAAACCAGCCCTGGTGGAAGCGGGGTTGCTCCCCGCGCCGCTGATCCCGGGACACGCCGGCCATTTCGAGACCTCCGCCGTGCTGGCCCTGCAGCCGGGATGGGTGGACGAGGCCGCGCGCGGCCAGGTGAAGGACATGGCCGGCGAGGGCTCTGGCCTTGATGTCGACCTCACCGGCGCGGTCGTGCAGACCTACGGCGCCTGGGGCAAAGGCCCCGGACATACGGACAACCCCGCGGCGGCGACCGCCGAGCTGGGGGATAAGATGCTCGAGGTCCTCGTGGGCGAGGTGGCGCGGTTCTTCCGAGATTTCGCCCGCGTTCCCGGGCCGGTTACAGACTGAGGAGGTTGGTGGACGATCCGAGCCAAGGAGGCAACCCCAGACGCCTGACCGCTGCGAACCCCCTCGCCGGGAGGTTGACAGAGCTGAGGGAAGGGGGCGATCTGTGCGACGACATAGAGGCGACATGTCGACGCCTGGAGCAGACCGAGGATCTCCTCCAGGCGCTCTTGCCCGAGGAGGGTCGGCGGGCCCGACTGCTGCGGGAGGCGGCCGAACTGGAATCGCGTTTTCCGGATTCCCAGCGCAGGCCGTCTCTCTTCGGCGCGCTGGTAGGCGTCAAGGACATATTCCACGTGTCGGGATTCGCCACGCGAGCCGGCACGTCGTTGCCAACCGGGTTGTTCGCCGGCAAGGGGGAGGCGGCGTCCGTGACGCGCCTGAGGGACGCGGGGGCGCTTATTCTGGGCAAGACAGTAACGACGGAGTTCGCCTACTTCGAGCCCGGCCCCACCTGCAATCCCCACGATCCCGCCCACACGCCTGGCGGGTCCAGCAGCGGATCGGCCGCGGCAGTGGCAGCCGGGTACTGTCCGCTGGCCTTGGGCACGCAGACGGTCGGCTCGGTGATCCGCCCGGCCGCTTTCTGCGGCATCGTCGGATTCAAGCCGAGTTACGACCGCATTGACTCGGCCGGCCTCATCTTCTGCTCGCGGTCAGTCGATACGGTGGGACTCTTCACTCAGGATGCGCGTGGCATGCAGCTGGCTGCGGCCGCCATCTGCCGGGACTGGACTGACGCGGCTGTGGTCTGCGAGCGACCGACGTTGGGGATACCTGTCGGCCCCTATCTCGAACAGGTACCCGACGAGGGCATGCGGCATTTCGAACGGCAGGTGACGCAACTCGAGCACGCTGGCTATGCCGTATGTCGAGCCAGTTTCCTGGCAGATATCGACGACATCAACAGGCGCCACCGACTGCTGCAGGCAGGAGAGATGGCGCGGGTACACCGCGAGTGGTTCTCCAGGTACGAACATCTCTATAGACCAAAAACGGCCGAGATCATCCGCGCGGGGCTGACCGTAAGAACAGCGGATCTCGAGCGGGCGCGAGCGGGACGGATCGAGCTGCGCACAGCCATCCGGAGTGCGATGGCGGCAGCGGAGGTGGACCTGTGGATCTGTCCGCCGGCGCCGGGGCCGGCACCGCGCGGGCTGGACAGCACAGGCGACCCGGTGATGAATCTCCCCTGGACACACGCCGGCGTCCCGGCTCTGTCTCTGCCGGCCGGAACCGCCGACGGTGGGCTGCCGCTAGGCCTGCAATGCGTTGCCGGGTACGGACGCGACGAGGCCCTGTTGACCTGGGGTATTGAGCTGGAGGAGGTCCTGAAGAGATGAACGCGACGAGGCACGTCCAAGTTGACAAACGTGAAGCCAACGGTAGTTTCAGGCGTAGTCGAAATCATTACTTCTACCTGGCATCACTTCTACCTGGCATCACCTCTACCTGATCGTATGAAACGACTGCGAACCCGCGCTTCTTTTGCGATCGCCCTGAGCGCCCAGTTGGCGATTATCTGTGCGCTCGCGGCGCCTGGAGTCGTGCTCTGCGTCGAGCAGGATGGCCGGGTTTCTCTGGAGGCGTCCGCCGCGGGGGGTGTGTGCGGCGGCGCGTCAACCGGGTCGGCTTCCAACAGCCTGTCTATCGCGGCATCGGTCTCCCCCCACTGCATTGACTGCCGGGACGTGCCCTTGCAGCTGGCGGATTTCATGGCGCGCGAGCGTCAACGCATCGCTGCACAATCTCCAGGTGTCGCGGTGGCATTACCCGTTTTCCCCCGCCTCCAACCGGCACGGCAGATCCAGATACCGGTTCCTACGCCATCGACCCGCGTCCCGTGGAGCTCGATCTCGCACACCACCGTCCTGCGTATTTAGTTCCCCCCCCAAATTCCTTCCGTACCGACAGCTTGAGGCGCTCGGTGGGGTCATCGGCCCCGTGCATCGACGCTGTCGGCGTCCGCTGGTAAACGCGGGCGCTAACCATCGCCTGGCACCAAACACAGAATGGTACGATTCACGCGCGAGCAGTCCCGTGCGCTGCCCGGATGGGTCTGACCTTTCGGCCGCCCTATCTACGAGGGTGTTTCACCTCTATTCCGGAGCGTCGAGTTGCGCGCTCCGCCCGTCAACCAGAATCACCGGAGAGTGCTGCTCATGTCCACTCATCGAATCACAGACCTGATGACGGTCGCAGGCCCTGTCCTGTTGGGCCCTGTCCTGTTGGGCTCTGTCCTGCTGGGCTCTGTCCTGCTGGGCTCTGTGCTGGAAGCAAGAGGGGAGCCGATGACTCGCCAGTCTGCCATCGCCGTTGCCCTGCGGAACAACCCCGAAATAAAGGCCGCTCGGGCCGAATGGGACGCCGCTCGGGCCCGGGCCAAGGCCGCCTGGGCGCCGTCCGACCCGGAATTCGAAATCGAATTCGAGGAGCTGAAGAGACTCAGCGAACCGGGAGAGTTCGCCGAGCGCAGCATCGGCATAAGCCAGACTATCGAATTCCCGCTCAAATGGTGGCTGAACCGCAAGGCGGCGGATCGCGAAGCGAAGGCGGTTCGAGCCTCAGTTTACAACCTGACCCGGCTCGACGTGGTCACCCGCGTCGCGGCCAGTTTCGACCGCGTTCTGTCCCGCCAGCAGGTGCTCGCCTTGGAGACAGAGCATGAAATCCTGTTGGTTGACTTCGCTCGCAAGACACGTCTGCGACATGAAGCCGGCGCCGTCCCCCAACTGGAGGTATTGCGGGCGGAGGTTGAATCGGGGCGCGCCGCCAGCCGCGTCGTCGCCGCGGGCAATGAGCTGGCCCTTGCACGAGGGCAGCTGAGCGTCCTTCTGGCCCACGACGGGGCGGGCGAACTGGAACTGAACGGAGCGGATCCAGCCAGGGGTCCGGAGCTGACCCTGGAAGAGGCGCAAGCCCGCGGTCTCCAGCGTCGGCCCGATCTCCAGGGAGCACGGCGCCTGCTAGAGAGCCACCGCGCGCTCCTGGGCGCTCGGCGCGCGGGTCTGTTTCCCGACTTGAGCGTAGGTGTCTTCCGCCAGACGCTCCGGGACGCCGGCGCAAGCGAGAGTCTGTGGCGCTTGGGGCTTGCCATGGAGATCCCACTCTGGGGCGCCTTGCGTCAACGAGGCGATCTGGCCGAGGCGAAAGCAAAGCTGGCAGGCGCTGAAGCGGAGGCCGAGCGCTTGCGCCGGGAAGTGAAACTCGAAGTCGAAACGGCCTATCGGAACTTGAAAACGGCCCAGGACCAGGTGGCCCTGTTCGACGAGCGCATCCTGCGCGAGGCGAAGGCGGCTCAGCGTGCCGCGGGTCGCAGCTACGACGAAGGCAAGGCCTCCTACCTGGAGGTGCTCAGCGCTCAGCGGACGCTGCTGGAGACACGGGTGGAATACGCCGACATCCAGTTCGCCTATCGCGAAGCGTCGGCCGCCCTTGACAGGGCCATGGGAGGAGACCTGCCGGAATGAACCGCAACCGAGGAGTTGAGACATTGACGCACACCAACAGGCCTTCGGCGACCTCCGTGCCATCCGTGGTTTTAAGTGCCGCGCTGGCGGTTATGGTCCTCCTGGCCACGGCACGGGCGGAGGAGCACGCCGACGTGCACGCCGGCGAGGAGGAAGCGCACGAGGAGGAGATCGTGCGGCTCAGCGCCGAGGAGTTACTCGAATTCGGCGTCGAGGTCAGGCCCGCCCAGGGGGGAGTTCTGGAGGTGCATCTCTCCCTGCCTGGGGAAGTCGTCCCCGATCCCGACCGCATCGCCCACGTCGTGCCGCGCGTCCCCGGCGTGGCCCGGCAGGTGTACTATGCCATCGGTGACGTCGTGAGCGCCGGCGACATTTTGGCTGTGCTCGACAGCCGTGACTTGTCCCAGATGAAGTCGCAGTATCTGGTGGCGCGGGAGCGCACTGCCCTGGCGCGGTCCACTTACGAGCGCGAGGAGAAGCTGTGGCGCGAGAAGGTCTCCTCCGAGCGCGAGTATCTGATGGCCCGCCACGGGCTGGCCGAGGCGCGCATCGAGATGCGCGCCGCCGAGCAGAAGCTGCACGCAATCGGCTTCAGCGAGGCCTATCTCGAGGAGCTGACCTTCAACGTCGACACTTCGTTTCTCCGCTACGCGATGACCGCGCCCTTTGGGGGGGTGATCGTCGAGAAACACCTCGCGCTCGGAGAATTCGTCGGCGACGAAG
>Ga0209554_1001480_pt1 | contig 17730 bp, 3 predicted proteins | sample MarorgKNORR_S2LV_5_FD_188221 | JGI IMG/M metagenome (GOLD analysis project Ga0209554, IMG submission 188221) | Marine microbial communities from the Southern Atlantic Ocean, analyzing organic carbon cycling - Bottom_A/KNORR_S2/LV (SPAdes) (version 2) | ecosystem: Environmental > Aquatic > Marine...
GATGTAACGTCTGTCTTTAATTCAAGATTTAATAATGGTATAGCATTTGGATCATCTACTGAAGCCGGTTCTGCTGTTGAAACTGTTACAGTTGTTTTTGTTGCAGGGATATCATCAAATGTAATTTCAATTGTATCGCCAATATTTGTTGCTGGAATTGCTAATGTTCCAGTAACTGATGGATTTTCTTGTCCTGTAATATTAACAATAGAAGTTGTTGTCGATCCGTCTACTGCTTCAATGATTTCGGGTTTAAGCCCACTGTCAACTAATTTGTGTGTAGAGAATTCATTATTAAAGCCTTTAGCAACATGCGCTATAGAATTTAATAATGGTTCTGTTGTTGCAGCAGTAGTTGTGTTTAATGCGGCCAATGCTGTAACGTCATATGCTCTATATGTAATATCGTCTGAATGTACAAAACCTGCTGTTGGTAACGCTGAAATTTCTTTATATCCTATAGCGGCCTTCGGCCAAACTTCATTGACTGGTGTTTTTGGTTTGCGTAACCATCTACCGTCATTGGTATGATTAAGTTGTATAACATCATCAGTTAATGAATCAACTGATGTTGGTTCATATGTAAATTCAATTAATGGATTTTGAACCTTAACATCGTTTGCTCGAATTAGTATTTCATTATCTGTAGTAATTCGAGTTGCGCCAAAGTCACCTAACTTTAATGCAAATTCCTCATAAAGTGTAAGTGTTTCCTCATTAGTAACTGCATCACTACGAAGTAATCTTTTAATACTTTCCTTTGATCCTTTTTGTCGAATCATACCTTTATAGAATTCATACGAGGTATCTTCATCGCCTGTAAGGTTAGTTAGATAATCCCTATGTTGATAACCAATTAAATGCCTTGCTAATTCTCGTTGTGCTTTAGATGTTGGAACATCTCTATTGTTAAAGAATTTTCTATAGTCATTTGCAGTAGTATTAAAGTTAGGTACTATGGTTGAATCATTAATAATATAGCCGCCGGCTTCAACAGTGCCGTCCCAATCGGCTGTTTTAGTAAGATTAATTTTTAATCGATTTTGTCTTAATCTAAATAGAGGATCATAAATTAAATCATTAAATCCTGTTTTGTTTTCAAAGAATATAGCATGTTCTGATTTAAATGTATTAATTTTTAATCCATAAATTCCTATACCTGAAACAGTATTAACAGTAAATTCGTCATTTCCTCTTGTAATTTCTAAATTAGAAATGTCAATGGCGCCGCCGTTTTTGTCAAGGACAGCATAAGTGCCGTTTATAATTTCATTAATACTTGCAATATTTCCTAATGTACTTGAATCTAATTTAATTTTATTAGCGGCCGGACTTAGTGCAATAAATGAACCATGGTCCCATGTTGCTAATTGTGCCCAGAAAATAAATTCTTTGCCTGAATGTTTCCAATCTAACATACTTTTAGCATCATTATCAAATTCATCAAATTTAAAACCAACTGCTGTTAAGTATCGTTGATAACTAATTAAGAAATCAAAAACTTCTTGTACGCTTTGATATTCAAATCCATATTCTACTTCGGCCACAATGTCATAGTGTGTAGTATATTCAAATACTCTCACTTCTTCGATATCAATTGTCTTTTTAGACCCGGTAGTAACACTTGGAATAATTCTAAATACAGGGTTATATGGATCATAGCCATATACTTTATATCCTGTAGAGGTTATTTCAACTATTACACCACTGTATGATCTAATACCTTCGCTTGCACTGTTATAAAGTCTAACAGTTTTATCTTCGGTAGGAATAAAAATATTATCCGAATCACGTGTAGTACTATATGAATCTGCTTGTATTGTAATTGTATTATTGTTAACAAATCCACCTACTTTATACCCAAGGTTAACACTAGCGGTTTTGATATTATTAGCAAATGCGGTTTCAAAATCTATACCTTGATTTATTAATAAGTTATAAATCCATTGCTGGTAACCAAAAACATATTCTGTCGTTGTACTAGTATCGGTAAGTTTTAACTGATGGAATCGTAATTCACTAAGTTTTTTTCTTTTGTTTGTATCATTAAAAATTACTTGTGCTTTTTGAGCAGGCGCCCTAGATAAATTTAATGTATCCCAATTTTTAGTTGTCCATTCGGCTGGTCTTGTTAAGAAGGCTAACTTATTAACAATAAACGGCCATACAGAATTTAATCTAAGACTAAACGCAGCAGGACCAATGTCTCCGCTTACCCAAGGTAAGTGCCTATCAGGACCATATGGAACTGTATAACCCGATGCAGTTATTTGTACTGTTGGATCGCCGAAAATACCTGCTTGTACTGGATCTTTAAGTTCACTTGAATTATTAACAGGAATAAAATTGCTTAATCCTGTTCTCTTAAATGGGTTATTAGTTAAGTAACTATTATCTGTATAATTTTCTCTTGTACCAGCACGGATAATACCTGCTTCTAGGTCAGACCATAATGCAGTATTATTTTCAGTTGTAGCACCATATTGTGCGTTCCACCATGTTGGTTTTATTGTAAATCCTAACATTTCCCATGGATGGGTATGTGGTCTATGTGTATCATAATAATAGAGATAGATTCCTCTCCAGGAGCCTGGCACTATTTTACCATCTTTGTCAGGCTCTTTTGCATAGTTCCATGTAAATGGTAAACTATTATCAAAGTCTCTATGTGTAAATGTATCAACTTTGTTTTCAACACTCCAACGTTGATAAATTGGTTCTAATATTCTATTAAACTCAGTTAGACTATAATCATTTTCTCTAAACTTACCAGGGGAATATTCATAATCATTAATTTCAGGTAAGTAATCAACCGAAACAAACTTAGATGGTATAGCGTTATAAATTCTTTGCTCAAGTTCAAGCAAAATCCGATCACGATAATCATCATACCCTAGTGTACGTGAACCATCATGGCCAACAATAAAATTTTTACTTGATCCAATATATGTTCCATCGCTTTCTATATGAGGACGATAAACTTGATACATGCCCATCATACTAGGTGTTGGTGGAACAAATGAGTTTTGTATATTTTCAAATATTCTTATTTGAATTTTGTCATTTTTCTTTACTTCATCTGGGAACACAATTCTTGTAACAGTATTACCTACTGTATCAATAGTAGTTGCAAATGTATAATCTGTTATCTGTTGAAGTAATTCATATTCTGTTTCTGTTACTTGTTTTCTATATATGTAAATAATTCGTGAGCGATCATCAATACCCGATGTTGCTATTAATTCTGTCAAATCAATATGATCTGCATTAAATTCTACTGTAACATCTGTTTTTATAAAGTTGTCTCCAAATGCAAATGCTTTTGTGTCTTGGAAATTTTTTAAATTACTTCGCTTTGAATACATATCTTTTAAGACTGTATCAACAAATACATCTATTGGTGTAGTTAAATGTTTAGTTAGTAAAAATTCTGCTGTTTGTAGAAACTTGTTTTTAAAGTTTACATATTGTCTTTGATTAAAACGTATAGCATCTAATACTTGAAATGTGTTATTGTTAACAATAACACTCATGAGAGGTAACATTGAGCTCTCATGCTGTAATATTTTTAACCCTTTGCTCCTATCACTAGCAGTATCTCGATAATTATTTACACCCAATGAACTTCCACTAAAATCTGATTGGTTATCAAGAATTGATACAAAATGATCTTGTAACTCAGCACCTGATGCTGCGAATATATCATTATTATCTGGATTTGCTTCTAATGAATCTGGAATTTCAAAATAATGTATATCATTAAGGTTAACAGCATCTTTAGTAAATGACTTTACTTCGACTAGTTGATCCTTACTTAAAATTTTATTTGTTGTAAAAGTTAATTTATTACCATCGATATTATAATCATATGCTGTTGATGTAGTTGATTGTTTTGCTACTTTGCCATCAACTGTAACAACAACATCTGCTGGACTATTTGTTACCGGTGTTGTTTGTAATATATATTCTTGTGTGCCATCTACGTCTGATTTATATTTTTCAACAACTCGTTGTTTATTAAAAGCGTTAGTAGGATTCCAACTATTTCCATATGAATTTTGTATACGAGTTGCTGGCGGAATTTTAAATTTAATTTCCGTCCAGGAGCCCGTCTGCCATGTCATTTCTTTTCTACTGAAAAGAATACCATCGCTAATTGTTACATAATCACCGTGATTGATTGTTGTTGTTAGATTTAATAATACTCTATCAATGCCTTCCGACGAATCAATAGTAATAGTATAAATGCCAGTTTGTCCTGATAGTAATGGCAAATCAGTTTGCTGGGCCCATGATTCAGCAGGTGTATCATCATCCCACTCTTCAATGTCCCAATATGCTGAAGTATAATTTTCTGTGTTATTGAATAAGATAATTTTTTTACCATCATATGATGATATATCATCAAATTCAGATATTTGACTTAATAATTTTCCGTGTATATTATTATAACTTAATGTATCTTCGACTAAATCAACAGTTTCGATAAATGTTACATCGCCAATTTCTCTGTTCAAATTGTATTGGTTATAATATCTGTAACCAACAATTTTATATACACTTGATGTTCCCCATGTAATTGTATTTTCTAAATTATTTTCAAAAACAATATCAGCAGTCTGGCCAAATTCTTTATAAGTTAAAATTTTACCAAGTACTGTATCAACAGTACCTGTTGCTGATTCGTTATAACTAAAAATTTTATTTCCTGCAAATGAACTACTTGGATATGTACCAATATCATCTAATTTAACTTTATTTAAATCCCATAATTGAAACAATGGTTCATCGTTGGTTTTAGTTTTACTTTGACTTAAATCCCAATCTGAGCCGTCCCAATGATATTCTAAACCTTTTCGTTCATCGCCTTTTGTAATAAGGATTTTTTGTTCTGTTAAAATATTTCTTATTTCTACAAGTGTACATATACCTGCTGCTACCGTTGCCCTATAAATTTTTCCTAAATTATTCACGCCAGATGTAGCTTCAATATCCCACGATATTGAATCCCAAATACCTTCAGTTTCACCGGTTGTAACATTAACAAGTTTTTCACCGTCCCATTTAATAAAGTTTAATAAATTGCTTACATTTAAAAATATAAGAGTATCATCGGTTGCAATATCAATGCCATCGATTGTTACATTACTCGCATTATGAAGCATGTCATATGTTTGAGTGCTTGCAAAAGTAACAAGTCCGGCACTTTCAATACCGTAATCGTGTAATATTAGATTATTATCAAATTCGATAATTGGCCTTACTGCTTGTCTTTTTGCATCTAAAGCAAATTCAGTTGCTTTTTGTGTAACTGTAGCATCCCATGCAACTTCATCCCAATCGTCTCCGACTTTATCAAATGGATTGTCTATTATATCTGTGTATGTTGTTCCAGTTGAAGTACCTGTACCTCTTAGCAAAACATCTTTATGATACCAACCGTTTGTACGACTCCATGGATTTTCATCAACTGAACCACGTTTAATTGTTATGTAATCTAATCTATCAGTAACGTCTGTTGTTGTATATGCTCGAGTATTATCTAAAACTGGAAGCGTTACATCTAATATTCGAATGCTATTTCCAACACCTTCAACAATATAATCTTTATTAAGATATCCGGTTGGTGCAATGTTGTTACCAGTAAATCTAATTTTTAAACCATTAGTAAATTGTACACCATTGTATGATGTAAATGATTTTTTACCTATAATATCTGTAGTAATATTAAGAGTTGTACTGCCTTGTATAACATCAAATCTAATAAGTTCTGTTGGTTCATACCAATAATAATTTTCATAGTTAACAAATTTATCTATGTCAATTGGCGGCGCCCAAGAATATGCTTTAGATTTAAAAAGTCTATGATGATTATCAACATTGCTTCCTTCAACGGATAATGTTTTTATAGTGTCATCATAAAATAATGATGTATTAATTACAGCCGAGTCGATATCTTTTGTTACTAATACTGGTTCTAGTTGATAATTTTGTCGAGTGTTATCAACTTCTGGTAAATAAAAATCCTTTTTAGGATTATAACTTATTGGATCTTTTCGTCCAATATAGCCAGAAATTTTTAATATTTTCTCATCTGTAAACCATTGGTCAATAGTACTCTTGAAAAATTTATCTAGAGTATTGGTTTGGAATACTTCTGGTAACTTTTTAAATGTTCTTTTATCTGTCATTTTATTTAATCTTCAAATTCTGTTCTGTAAATCCTTTAACTACTTCTATGTCATTTACTTTTGCAACTGGCAAAAATAGTTCGTCTACTTCTGCTTTAACTTGGAATAAATTACCAAAGTTACTTTCGCTATTAGATGGAACCAATACAACGCTACTAACATTTGTTGGCATTGATTGATGTATAAATGCCGCTAATTCTGTAAAGTAGAAACTTTCTCCCATGTCCCAATTATTAAGTAAGAAGAATCTATTTATTGCTTCAATTACTTGACTTTTAATTTCATTATCAGTTATATCAGTTCCTAATGTTTTAATAACTTTAAATTTTGCTTGTAATTCGGATATAGCAATTGAACCAAATAATAATTTAAACTTGACCGGCCGGTAAATAATTTGATCACTAATACTCTTATAGTTATTTAAATTATTAAACGAAATAGATAACTCAGTATTCGTTGGCGGCGCCGGAAACTCTACTAATGTTTTATTGTTTGCTTTCCATGAAAGAATTTTATCATAATATGTTTTTGTTAATATAAAAATATCTATTAAGTTTGTTACACTTGGATCAATTCGTTGATCCGTTGGTGCAAAATGCTTCCATTGGAAGAATATATTTTCTTCTGTGCTACTAGCAATTGTACTTGTTACTGTATTAACCTTAGGAGTAGTATATCCGCTTCTTCCAATAAATGCTGATAATTTCGTAGTTCCATCTGTAGCATTTGTTAATTCAGTTAACCCATATGGTGCTATTGCGGCAATCTTTTTAAAGACTTTTAAGTCTGTTCTGTAAATATATTTTCCAGCATACACTGATGCATTTGTAATAATTACATTTTCTTCTGCTTGTGTGTCTGCTTGCAATACGTTTCGTGAAAGTTTATAATATGTATATCCATCAAACTCAGTATAAGTTTCCTCAAACAAATATCTTGATACATCAACAAACTTATCAAAACTTAATGGATCATCTGGTATTCCATCGCCGTCAACGTCACTAAATGTAACTAAAACTTTGCGTGGATCTTGATAACCGTCGGCGTATGTTAATAATTTTGAAAGATTAAATTTTATATCTTGTTCTAAGTTTTGATTTAATTTAATTACAGGTGTGCCTACGACTGTAATTGGATTCGCACCACTTGGTGCAGTAAATACTACAATAGTATCACTAGTATAACCATTGCCTGGCGCCGTAATATCAACGAAACTAACATAGCCGGTTAGTGTAAGATTACTGGCGCCGCTACCATTAGAAGTAGCTGCATACGTGATAATTGGTCTACCGGTGTATCCGAAACCTGGATCTAATATATCAACTGATCGAATATTTCCGCTTTTTTCTATAATGCATGTAGGTGCAGGTGTCCAATTTGTGCCGCCTGCTGTCATGTTTATTTCAGTAACGGCGCCGCCGTCGACTATCGCTGTTGCAGTTGCACTACTGCCTGTGTTTCCAAAAAATGCTATAATAGGTGCTGATGTATATCCGCTACCACCATTTGTTATTGTAATAGCATTAATAAATCCTGAGGCCGCTACTGTACAAGTTGCACTTGCATTACTTCCGCCACCTCCTGTAATTGTCACTAATGGAGGAGACTTATAGCCGTTACCATTATTTGTTAATGTAATACCACTAACATTGCCTGCAGGATTAACTACTGTTGTTCCTGTAGTTGTTGTACCACCAGTTGGTGCTGTAGTAAATGTTATAATGGGAGGACTTCCTTGTAAGTATCCTGTGCCAGAAGTAGTAATCGTAACACCTGTTATACTACTATTGAGCTCTGAAATTTGTGCTGTAGCAAGTGTTCCGCCGCCGCCTGTAATAGCAACTTGTAATACGAGATTAGTTGCTGGATTTATATCAGCGATACCATATCCAGAACCTGGATTAGTAATAGTTACGCCTGTAACTGTACCTTCTTGTAATGCAGTTGCGGCCGCTATTCTTTTTGTTCCACATGTTCCTGTTGGAGTGCCAATAGTTATTGTTGGAAGTGATTGATAACCTGCACCATTATTACTTAATATAATTGATATAACTTTCCAATTAAGATCAAATGTTGCGGCGCCGCCTCCTAATACTGGTACAGCAATTCCACCAGCAGTTACAGTATAATCGCCACCAACCAATAATGTTGCGCCAGTAATTGTACCGCTGCCGTCAACTGTATTAACTGTTATTGTTGCCGCTGTATCAAAAGTTCCACCACTTACGGTAAGAACATCACTTGCTGAATAGCCGCTACCACCGTTGTTTATTGTTACTGGTGGACAAGTAGTTGGTGTACTTGAATCGTCACCTACTGCCATGTGTGCAACACCAACAGCATTAGTACCAAGGCCTGTGCCGCATGATATAGTTGCATTACCGGCAGTTGGACTTATCCATGTTATTGTTATATTATTTTCGTCAACATATTTAATTATAGGAGCATCATAATGCCCTCTAAGATTATAGTATTTTACTGGATCTGATGTTGCAATATCAGTTAGATCTAATGAACTACCTAATACAGCAAGATCAACATTAACATGCTTTTTACCAAGACCATGTGTTATAGTCCATGTTGCTGATAATGGATTGGTATGATTATATCCTGTTCCTGTTGCTCCATTATTACCAAGGTTATGTGTTGCAACAATGTAACCAGTTTGTTGTACGCCTGTTGGAAATTTAATTTTACATTGTGTATTGCTAGTATATTCAATAAATGGATGATCAAATGTGCCTTGAGCACTTACATCAGTAATACCATCAGTATATATAACTTCGATATTTGGAAATTGTTCTCCTAAGTTATGATCAATTACCCATTCGTTGTTGCTTGTTTGTAAAGTACTAACAAATTTTGATTTAATAATATCAATAAAACCATTTGTTGGATTTTGCCATGTAACTTTTAAATTGTTCGCATCAACAAATTCAATAATTGGCATATGGTAAATATGATCTATAGCGACATCATCGCCCGATATTGTTTTAATAATTTCAAAATTAACATGCTTTTGAGTTAACGCATGATTTATATTCCATACTGTACCTGAAAAACCAGGTCCATCAATTGAAACAGTAGGTGTTGTAATATAACCACCACCTTGATCTGTTATTGTAATGCCTGTCAATGAAGTGTCAATTGTTACATCTGCTTCGGCAGTTGTGCCACCACCTGTTGGCGCTGGTATAGTTGCAGTTGGTGCTGATGTATATCCGCTACCACCATTTGTTACTGTTACGTCTATGATTGTATCATCTGCAATTATTGGAGTTGCTGTTGCGCCTTCTGAGACATTTGCTCTTAATCGGACAGTTCTACCACCGATTGATGTATCTAATACACCAGTGTTATTAATAACAATTTCATTTGAAACCCCATCTGAATCAATTGTATTACTATCTAAATATGTTTTAGATGTATCAATTGGTGAATAGCCTTGTCCGCCAATACCGCCATTAACAGTATTCCATGATAATTGTGCTACCGCAGAGGCCGGATCAATTTCTCCGGATTGTTGAAAAGTAATTGTTGGCGAAGTTGTATAGCCATTTCCTGGGTTTGTAATATTAATCCGATCAATTTGTGATCTTTTATCAGCATTAATTTTTAAGAGTGTAACAATATCTCTTTTTGCTTGTCCTGTTTTTACATCAACAGTTTTAAATGCATTATCAAAATAGAATCTAACGTCCTCTTCACTTTCAAAGATATAACGTAGTCCCCTAGTTGATATAGTAAAGTTTGCCGCTGTTACAGAAGTTGTTTCAACGTATTCTACTTTAATAATCCAACTCTTATCTTTATTTGTATTAGTCTTATCTTGTGCATGAACTAAACTAAAATCAGTTAATACAGATAAGTTATTAGGATCAATTACATAAAACGCTGAAGTTTTATAATCATAACCGATACCAAATGTGTTTTTAAGATCGAGTTGTGTAAAAATTGCTGTTTGCTCAGTAGTATTAAAAATCTTTCTAAATTTTGGATACACTCTTGTTAAAATATATCCATCTGGTATAATTACATTTAATTCAACCGGTCCGGTAGATAATCCAGTTGGATTACCGGATGCAGATAAGTTTTCTAGTGTAGCAAACTTAGTAATAGTTCTCGTTGAATTCTGAAATTCTAATAATGATTTTTCAACAATAAATTTATTTTTTCCTGTAGCACTTGTGCCTACTGTTTTATAATTAGTTGGAATACTTGCTACACCATTTTGTATAAAATATCCTTTGCTACCTTCAGTTGATGTAGGTAAAGCAACCCATTTCATTATTTCGTTAGTTGTAAAACGCCACGCAGAACTACCATCCGTTGTATGAACTGCTTTTCGGTAAATGTCATAATAAAAGTTTGTAACTTCGTCTTCAGATAATTGTGGTTGAATATATCGTTGAATAACTGTATTAGATGTTGTTGCTGATGTAAGTTCAGCAATTGTTTGAATATTTTGTTCATCTTTGTAAATAAAACCATCTTCAGCAAATACATTTAAGTTTTGTACAGCACCAGTTGGGTCGTTAATATCAATAAATCGACTATGGCCAGCATGTGTTCTATTAAGTGCTTTAATTTTAATAATATCAGAATTTTTATATAATGGATATGTGTTATAATCTTCTCCATTAATCATTCTGTCTTGTGTATAAAATACTTGAGGAGCATTTGTTTTAATTTCTGAATTTGATTCTGCTTGTAAACTATTACTAATACTTCCAGTAAGTCCTAATGTTATACTTAGAATATGTGTAGTATTATTTTTACCTATATAAGGTACTTGAATTGTTTGTAACCCAATATCTTCTGGACGAATTGTTACAGTTTGGTTTGCACTTTGCCTATACCATACTCGCATAGTTCCGGATGGTGTATCACCAAACGCACCGTCGGCAAATCTTAATGTAATTTTATCATTGACACCCGAATCTACTGCAAAAATTTTTCTTTTGCCTTTAAGTAAACTATTATAAACAACACTATTTCCAGATACACTTGGTACTTTAATCCAACTTGATTGAACAGCGCCAGAGGTGCCATCAACAATTTGACACCAAACATCAAACTCATTAATATCTTCTTCATTAATAAAAATTTCTCTATTTGGTAACGGAACATCTAATGCAAAATCATCGAATGATAATGTACCTTGTTTTAAGTACATAAAGAATCCTGTTCTACTACTACTATTACCGAGGCCATCGTTAATATAAAACATGTTTAATCCGTTTACAGGATTTGGTTCTACTTCTTTAAAGTACAACGAATCTTCGAACGTACCATTAACAACTTCGAATGGAAGACTTGCACCATTAACTGTGCTTGATACTTTGTAAATAACTGATAAGTTTTTAACTGTATCAATAGTATATGATTCGACAGGAATAGCATCAACTGTACCTTTTTTAATAGGTGTACCATATGGATTTTGTGCTAAAAATGCAGAATTAAGTACTAATGTTAATTGTTCTAAATAATCAACATTATTTGGATCATTCCAATTGATTATTTGATTAGCCAAATTATTTCCTGCGCTATCGATAATTTCTTCATCTGTTGACACCGAAAATATCTTTGTTATACCAGCAGCAGGAATATTTCTCTTTGGAATATAATTTAACATTTTCGCCAACCGTCTAATACTTTCAGAACGTTCAGCAGTGTCTAAAAAGTTTTCTCTGGAGTTTAAATCTTGTCTAAATGCAATTGTTTGGCCCATGTATGCAAGTAATTCGATGATAGCAATAAACTCACTGCTCTCAATAAAATCATTAAATTCTTCTGGAAAATTGCGTTGTAGGTATTGTATCATTGCTGATTTAATCGAATCAAAATCATACGCCGTGAAATTAATTTCACTAAATGTTCGGTAAATCGTTCTAAAATCTTCTGCGGCAAAAAAGTTATTTTGCCTTTGTATTTGGGCCATTACTTACTCCTGAAACTCCGTATTAAATTGGACTGCTAATGATTCTGTTATCCCGTTTGGCAAATACGTTAGTTGCATTTCTACTATAATACTATTATCTGTTTCGGTAACTTGCGTGTCTTGTAGTTCTACTCGAGGATCTTCATTCACTACTCTTTCAGCATCTTCGATAATAGCAGATCGAGTTTGTTCATCAAATGGATCCATTAATAAATCATATATTCTACAACCAAAATTTGGAAGCATAACACGTTCACCCATTTTAGTGCTAAAATGATTTAATAAATCAACTTTTACTAGGTCAAAATCCGACACCGAATAAGTTGGTTTGTTTCGACCAATAGTTGTAAATCCTTTAAAATGTAATTCTGCCATATCTAATATACCGTTTTAATTATTTATCGTCTAAAATTCTATAGGGTTATATTAAGATATAGAAATTAACCTAATAGGGTGTTTACATCTTTTTCGTCGTCTTGTTATACTATTACAATGCGGGCAAACATTTCTGCCTCTTTTTCTCGGCGAGCAACAAGGCCAGCATTAACAACTTTTATTGGCACAGTAGTAGGTACACCATTAATTGTTTTCTTTACATTTTTAGTAACTTTAGTCCAACGCATCATTTCTCCTGGCACTTTTTCAGTGTTACCAGCGTTGAGTTCTTTTAGCAATGTACTCTTTTTAAATGCGCCGCAACCAATATTGAAACATATTGATATTAATGAATCAAATTGATTTTGTGTTAATGGTTTTTTAACAGAAGATTTTACACAACGCTCTGCTTCTTTTAGATCTTGAGCTAATAATTGTTTTGCTTTTGTTTTAGTAATACAAACATAAGATTCGCCTGCTTTAAGTAAATGTCCATAACCAATTGTGTTTTTTCCTGCGGAATCTTTATATACGCAAGATTCAAATCCTTCGAACTCTTTTACTAAATCAAGGCCTTTTTCACTTATTTTAGCAATATTCATATCATGTACTATTGAATTACCTGCATTGTCAACAGCCTCTGAAACTTTTTCATAAACCGGATTACCCTCAGGACCATATTTAACACCTTTATGAACACCAGTTGCGTCAACTTTGTTTAAAGGTTTTGTTGCAGTAGAAGTTATTGCACCTGGTTTAATAGGATTAGTAGATACAGGATCTATCGCCTCAGGTTCTTCCCCTTCAGGTGCCATTTGTGGATATAATCCCCTTGTTAATTCATTTTTATGATATTGATATGGTTCTCTAGATGGTAGTCGTGTATTCGGCCCATCGTGTGGTACAATCTCAGGCCCAACACATTCTTCGAATGCAATAACATCATCAAGAACATCTGTTTTTGGAAGTACTGCCGTCGCTAGAGCAAGATCTTGATATGCTTCAGGACCATTCATATGAATTTCTGGAGCAGTTTCTTTATAAATGCCGCCGGCCTTAACGTTCATTTCATCATTAGATGTAAAGTGTGCTATACCATTTGTATGATAAGACATATTGTCTATCACGTGATAATGTAAAGTTTTATGTATTAAGTGTCTCACATATCCGGCAATGTCTGTTTCCACATCGCCTTTATCTAATGTACCATGTATATGTCCATTTTTTAGCCGATAGACAATTGAACCATCAGCAATTGGTGTTTTAAGTGGGTTGCTTGCTTTTTCAGGAGAATATTTTCTTCCTAAATCGTCAGATACAATTCCTAATGGTGAAACATAATCATCAGGCATATTTAAATTAAGATCTCGGCCGATATCAATATTTAAATCTCTATCTGCACGTATGTTAATATCTTCTTCTGCCCTGATTGAGAGATGTTGCCCACTATAAATTTCAACATTGCCAACTTGATCCAGTTCGATCCATGCTGTAGCATCTTTATTAGCAATGTATACAAAACCGGAAGAATCATGTAGTAGTAGTTGGGCGCCGCCTCTAGTACGTAATCTTATAAGTCCGTTTTTATTATCGTTATTTGGATCGCCATCATCCATTACAAATGTGTGGCCGCCTGCTCTTTTAAAAGTTTCTCCAACGCCCACAGCATCAGGATCAATTGGGCCCGGTGTACTCATACCATATACATGGCTTGGTGTTTCTCTGGCCGCGCTACTTGATGTTGTTCCTCTATACGGGTCTTCAATTAACCCTTGTACTACCAATCTGTCGTATGTTGGTTTATGATAAGGACGTAAAGGCGGCATTAATGGATCATGTAATGCTGGATCATACTTGTTATATTCTGTTGTTGGAACATTAGTATAACACGGAGCATCATGCTTGTCATATGAGCCTAGGCCAGGCATACTATGATTCATAAAAGTATCTAATAAACATCCTATCCATACACCACGAGACGGATCTCCGTTAATAAACATTACAAGAACTTTATTACCTACATCAGGCGGCACCGCCCAAAAGCCATATGCTGTTGGTGTAAAATCATATTTTTTACCTTTGATCCAGTGTCTTTCAGATGCTGGAGTAGATCCACCAAATGGGGTTGAATACGATACTGGTTTCCAGACATTAGAATTATCTTCGTCGCCGCCAAAATCTGGAATAAACACTTCAAGTCTTCCCATATGTTGGGAATCTCTTGTATTTTTTACAATACCAATATATAATCCATAGTATCTCGTATCCGCAGTATCATCTGTATAATGTCCTGGCGTCTCTTTTGATTTTTTATATGATGGGGAATCGTCTTTTCTAGCCATTTAAATACGTCTCTCATGGCGTCTCGAGCGGATTTTCTCGTCGTTCATGGTTTTCACAAAACCCTGGCCAGTGTCTACTCGTAATTTTTTATCTACTCTTGCGGCATCTGCTAAACTATAACCGCCAAATATAGAGTTTAAATCAATGGACGTTGCTCTTACTAATTCTAATTCTTGTGTAAATTCGCCACCACTAAATTGGCTTTTTACTGTTAGAGCCCGGTAAACACCATTTAATGAATTGCGTTCTTTAATTTCCATTCTGCCTGTTGCAGGATCATACGTATTTGCTTGATCAGCAACAATAATACAATATGCTTCTTTTGTTGAAGGCGAAACACTAAAATTTGGATTAGTTTCCTTGGCGGTGTCTTGCCGTTGTTGAACTATTTTATCACCAACTTCATTTTGACCTAAATTATGAACATCCGCACCAGACATATATAAATATTGACCAATATTAGGTATCCAATATGGGTCACCTCTAATTACCATTGATATTGTCATCATTTCGATATTATGATTTTGATAAATTTCAGCAAATACATTTTTGCCTTTGTCGTGATCTTTTCTTATACCGCCCTGTTCGGTTTCAGCCATCCTAGTACTAGCAAATTGTACTGGAAACATTGCTCCTGACTTTACTGCTTTCATAACAATCTCATCATTAACATCAGATAGCATAGTGCCACCTGGCTTTGGATCAAGTGCGGCTTTCAATGATGCTGATTCCCAACTAATAACATTTAGTTTTCCGTCGCCCATCATAAATGCTGATTGATTTGCCCCTAAGCCTCTTAAGAAGTTAGATGTTTCTTGGGCCGTCTCAAACCTTTTAAATTGTGTTGTGATCGATTCTCTTACTACATTTGCTGAGCCTTGTAAATATGCTATTAATGTTTTATCGCGCAACTCTTTAACTTTTGCTTCATGCTCTTTTTTTGCTTTTTCGAGTGCTTCTTCGGCGCGGATTCGTTGATTCTTTATCATTCTATCTTCATCGGCTTGGATAGGGATAGTTCTTTCTTTAAGAATTTTTTTCGCGGCCATTACTGCTTTAGCAGATTCGCCACGTGCAATGCCAAAAGTGCGTTTTTGATTTAATGCGGCATCTGCAAATCCTAAATGTGATGGGCCATCATTTGCGTTACCTAGTTGTATTCCATGTTGTCGTTGCTGATAACTTGAAACAACACCCGAAAATAAATTATTTGCCATAAACAGTGTATTATCAAAGTTCCAATCGAGGCTTTTAATTTCTGTATTTAAACCCGTATGAATATGATGATAACATTTTCTTATAAAGTCATTATCGAGCATTCCAAAAAGTCTAGCTGTTGAAGATTCTTTGTCTTGTTGTGTAGTTACTTGTTCGGATTCTGAATAACTAGGTGCTTCATATTCGAATATTTTTATAAAATGTTTTGCCGCATATTGGCGTCGCAAGGGATCCCATGCTTTTAATTTAACATCACTACTAATACTAATAAATTCACGCATATAACTTGATGGATCAACATCTTTCTTTTTCTTCATTGCTTCTGAATCTTGAGCATCTTGAATACCAGAAATATATTGTTGTGCTGCTGTTGTATGAGCAATAATTTTAATAATAATATCTTCAACAGCCATACCCGATTTTAAATGAAAAGTTACTTCCGACGAAGAGATCGTCACATCAGAACTATATACACCCTTTGGTAATGCGCTAGTATCAGATGAGTTTGGTGCAGTTGTTACATTTGGATTATTATCTGACGTTGTTGAATTCCCATGCGGTGATCCTGGATTTTTATTGCCCGCCTGCTGAGCATATACTTCTGCTTTTGATGTTACCATTTTATAAGAAAATATTTTATTAGGCCCAGAAACACCATTTTTTTCTGGAAAATCTATATATACTTCATCAGGAAATAAACTATTGTCTTTTCCTTTTGTTTCTGACTTGTACATTTCGACAGTAAGTTTTGCAAGTAATTCGCCTACAGTTTTTCCGCTAATAGAGCCATCTTCTTGAATACGTCCAATAATATTATTAAAAGTTTGATTGGTAAATCCTGTGCAACCTAAAGTATATGTTGAGCCGCCTTCAGTTAATGTAGCGCCCCCTGTCCTAGTAATTTGTAATGGAAAGCATCTAAATTCATTATTAACCTGTGTAATTGGCGCATCTGTAGTTGTTGATCGTCCCTTCCATTCAATATGCATAAACAAAGGCATTTGCGTATGGCTTTCCCAGCCGCCGACAATGGCCGCCTTCATTAATTGATCAATAAAATCATTATTAGTAGGTGCTTTAATTGTAAAAGATACTGCCACCGGTGGTGTACCTGTTCCTTGGCTCGGCGCCTCTCCAATAGTATTTGTAAATTCTAAATTTTCTAAGTAAAATTCATCTGTTCCGGCTGATTGTGTAATAATAATAGCCTCAGGATATTCATTCAATCCTTTAATTGCTACATCATTAATTGCGGCATCTAAGACCTTACTTTCGGGTAATATAAACAATGTTATATTATATGTAGCTAAATTAACACCATCTGTGTCGTCTGAATTAATATATAGATAATTACGTAAAAATTTATTTCGAAAAAGTCCTGACAAATCAGCATATGATATTCTATCTGCACCTGGTCCTGTGCTACGTAGCACGGGCGGCTTAGAATCTGGTTTATAATTATTTACATTTTCTGTATATGTTCCATCTCGTATCCGTCTTATCCTTCCCCACGACAGTTCGGCTGAGTGCAGTCTTCCTTTTGGGTCTTTGCCCGGCAGCGGCCAATCATTCAGAGGCTTCTTGTACTGAGCAACGTATGGCCGGTCCCAGGGCGTCGAATAGTGAGGCGTAACGGCTATTGCCGACCGCAACCAGCCGCCA
>Ga0209554_1001481_pt1 | contig 17719 bp, 19 predicted proteins | sample MarorgKNORR_S2LV_5_FD_188221 | JGI IMG/M metagenome (GOLD analysis project Ga0209554, IMG submission 188221) | Marine microbial communities from the Southern Atlantic Ocean, analyzing organic carbon cycling - Bottom_A/KNORR_S2/LV (SPAdes) (version 2) | ecosystem: Environmental > Aquatic > Marine...
CTTTGAAAGAAAGTATCCAATTCTTGGGCTGTGCCATAATTAACCGTTATTGTTGGTGAATCAGAGGAGATTGGGATAATAACCATTTGAAGAATCAGAATCGTCACCACTGAAACAGTAAGTACCCTTTTTCGGTTTAGTAGTTTGAAAGCTGATTTCCTCATTATTAGCATTGAGAAACCATCTCTATAAATAAGGTATCAGTTGAACAGAGTAGATTGATTTTATATAGAGAATCAATCTCGATGTGAAGATGAGTGAGGAGTCTTTGCAGGCGACCATCGCGGGTGAGACTGGTTTTAAGGGGGAAACAGATGAGGACGAGCTTCAGGCACTGGTATCCAAATTAAAGACGAATATTCTGATTGTAGGTAGCGGAGGAGCTGGAAATAACACACTGTCCAGACTTTACAAGGAAGGTTTGACCACCATCGAACTATTGGCTGTCAATACTGATGCCCAACACCTACTGAATACGCCTATACCACATAGGTTGTTGATAGGTAAGGTATTGACCAAAGGACTCGGGGCCGGTTCAGAGCCCAAAATTGGAGAGGGAGCTGCAGAGGAGGCCCGAGTGGATCTCCTGGAAGCCTGTCACGAGGCAGATATTGTATTTTTGACAGGCGGCCTTGGTGGTGGAACAGGTACAGGATCACTTCCTATAATTGCGAACTTCGCCAAGGAAAGAGGTGCACTTACCATCGCAATCGTCACATTACCCTTCAGCAATGAAGGTGCTAGGAGAGCCAATAATGCACGTCTGGGTCTCGAGAAACTAAGAAAATCAGCTGATACAGTCATTGTTATTCCCAATGATAAATTACTTCAAGACGACATCGCAAAACTTCCATTGAATTTGGCTTTCCGTCATGCAGATGAGATTTTGGCTAATGCGATCAAATGCATGACTGAGATAACGTCACATAGTGGTCTGGTCAACATAGACTTTGCAGACATGCGTTCGATCATGTATGAGGGAGGTGTGGCTATGATTGGTATGGGTGAAGGACAAGGCCCTAATCGAGCTACTGACGCTGTGACTGCTGCCTTGACATCTCCTCTTTTGGAACTGGACATCAGTCAATCCAGGGGAGCGTTAATCAATGTCACCGGAGGTGACGATATGACTCTCGAAGAAGCACATCAAGTGGTGAAGGAAGTTCATAGTAAGATTAATAAAGAAGCCCGAATAATTTGGGGAGCTTCGATAGATTCTACTCTTGAGCATCAAGTCCGTGTGATGCTTGTAGTTACTGGTGTCAAATCTTCTCAGATATTGGGACCGTTGTCGGGAGTGGATGACGAACTGCAAGGCAGATACGGCATCGAATTTGTACAATAGCCCTATGAGTTTCATCGACAAAGTATGGCAAACGCAACAAAGGCTTGAGGAGCGTTTCAAGCGGATTGGCAGGGGCCAGTATGGCCGAGTCCTGCGTTTAGCCCGTAAACCAACCTCTGACGAGTTTGTCAAGAGTTCGTGGGTTGTTGGTATTGGTATTGGTATTGTTGGAGCTATTGGTTTCGTGGTCTATTTCATATGGCTCAAGGCTCCACCTATAATTTCAGATTTACTGGGGATTTAGATAAAATGGCAAGATTTCTCGAAGAACAGGAAGAAGAAGAACAGCCCGCCTCGTCGGATGCACCATCATCAGATACCAAGATATATGTGATGAAGTCTCAAATCGGTCATGAGAGAACGGCCAGTGAGAGGCTTGCAGACAGGATAAGGCGTAGTGGAGCACCGATATTTTCCATCCTTGCACCGCCTAAGTTAAGGGGATTCATATTCGTGGAAACCAATAGCCCCGAGGCCCTTCGTGACAATCTGAAGGGTCTGACACATGCTAGAGGTATGGTTATGAACAGAGGTAAGGGCTATGGCCGTTCCAAAGAACCGGATACATTTGGAACCACAACTTTAGAAGAGTTGAAACCACATCTTACGCCACCACCAGCTGTCTCAGGCATTGAGGAAGGCAATATCGTTGAAGTTATTGCAGGTCCGTTCAAGGGAGAAAAGGCAAGAGTACAACGTATTGATCTGGCTAAGGAAGAAGTTACTGTGGAGTTATTCGAAGCTATGGTCCCAATTCCAATTACGGTTCGAGGAGATCACGTAAGAGTGCTGGAAAAGGACATTAATTGATGGGTGAAACAATTGAAGCTCTGGTTGATGCAGGCAAGGCCTCTGCAGGTCCACCATTAGGACCTTCATTGGGACCCTCAGGAGTTAATGTCAAACAGGTAATTGATGAAATAAATTCCAAGACCAAAGCTATGGAGGGTATGCGTGTACCCGTTAAAGTCAAGGTTGCAGACGATAAAAGTTTCACGATAGAAGTTGGAACACCTCCTACCTCATCCTTGATAAGGCAGGTCCTAGGAATCGACAAGGGTTCTGGCGAGGCTGGAACTGTTGTTGCAGCTGATATGAAACTGGATCAGGCAATTACGGTTGCCAAGCAGAAAGGCCCGGGCCTGACTGGTGGAGACATCAAGGCTATGGTATCAGAGATTCTTGGAGTGGCCAAGTCAATGGGGCTGACTTGTGAAGGCAAGGATCCAAAAGAGATTCAGGCATCCATCAAGTCCGGAGAACTTGACGACAGGTTTTGATGCGCATCGTCTTGGCTATTGGAGGTAATGCCCTCCTTCAGTCAGGTGATGATGGGACTGTAGAATCCCAATCAGCTAGAGCCCTGGAATCATTGTCACACGTATTACCCCTATTGATTAGTCGGGAGAAGTTGTTGTTGACACATGGTAATGGTCCGCAAGTGGGCAATGCTTTGCTCCGTGCTGAGGCTGGAATTCCTCAAACACCACCTAGGCCCTTGGATTACCTTGTCTCAGATACACAAGGAGGAATTGGCTATCTTCTGGAACGTACTCTCAGAAATCTAATACGGAAAAATGAGAGTGAGCGTGAGGTGATGACTATGCTGGCACAAGTGAAGGTTGAATCTGATGATCCCTCTTTTGATAATCCCAGCAAACCCGTAGGTCCATGGTTCAGCCTGGATAAAAAACAAGAACTGGAAGATAAAGGCTGGATCCTTACCCAGACCGAAAAAGGAGTTCGCCGCCTGGTTCCCTCCCCCAAACCAACTGAAGTGATTGAATTGGAGACCATTCGCTCTCTTTTCGAAAATCGCATGCTCTGTGTAACTGCTGGCGGTGGCGGTACCCCAGTTATCCAGAATTCTGAAGGTTGGCAGGGGGTCGAGGGCGTGATTGACAAGGATTTGGTATCTGGCATTCTGGCAAACAAACTCAATGCTACTCACCTAGTCATAGCGACAGATGTGGAGAATGTTTGGGTCGGGCCTGAGCGTAAACCACTAGGGCATATTGACACAACTACATTGCGCCAGTATCATGATAATGGTGAATTCCCTTCAGGTTCAATGGGGCCCAAGGTCTCGGCGGCCCTTGGTTTTGTAAGGTCCGAGAACCAGACTGCAATCATCACATCACTTTCCAAGGTTATGGAGGCTCTTGAGGGAAATGCTGGTACGATAGTAACGTACTAAATGAATTCTATATTATCTTCGTCTATTTTACGTCCGCAATAGATACATTGAATTCTGAGGCTCTCGTGATCCAGAAGTTTGAAATGAGTCAAGCTTCCTCTTTCATTGTTGCTAATACAATTATCGTTTGGGCAATGAACTGTGCCTGAAATCACCTTAGGAATTTCTATCTTCTTCTTCTCAGCTACAGCATAATTTCGAATAATGTTAACCCTTGCATTGGGAGACAGCAAAGCTAGTTTCTCAGTCTCATTTTCACTCAGTTCACGGTCTTCAACCTTGATTATGTCCTTTCTATCTCGTTTTTTACTAGGAACGTTCATCAATAAACTGATAGTAGTTCCACTACCGCTCAAGCCTAGCACCTCCAAGATTTTTCTTCCTCTACTGGGTTTTATGTGATCTATAACAGTTCCATTGCGTATAGGTTGAACTTTGAGAAAGTTCTCGCTCATTTCTTTTTACCCATTAATTGTTCTAACAAGGCCATCCTTACAGGTACGCCATTGAATGCCTGCCTGAAGTAAGCTGCATGCTTGGTTTCATCAACATCAGTTGATATCTCATCCACTCTTGGCAGAGGGTGTAATAGCCTCATTTTTGATTTTGCCTTTTGTAATATTTCGGCATTGATTCGGTAGGCACCAGCTACTTTTTTGTAGTCTTCAATGTCAGGGAATCTCTCTTTCTGGATTCTTGTTACATAAAGAACATCCAATTTTCCTAAGACTTCATCTAGAGTTTCATGGGTCGACCAGTCATTCTGTAATTCGTCAGTCACATGTGTGGGCATTCTTAGACTCTTAGGGGAGATGAAATAGAATTTGGCTTTGAAACGGTCAAGAGCTTGTGAGAGTGAATGTACGGTCCTTCCATATCTCAGGTCTCCCAGCATTCCTACATTTAGTCCTTCCAGTTTACCAATTTCCTCTTTGATGGTAAACAAGTCAAGTAATGTCTGTGTCGGGTGTTGCCCTGCTCCATCCCCACCATTTATGATAGGTACTTCAGACACTTCCGAGGCCAGCTTTGCAGACCCTTCGTGCGGATGTCTCAAGACTATAACATCAGAGTATCCAGCCACCATTCGAATTGCATCCAACAGTGTCTCCCCTTTGAGGTGTGATGTCGCCGATGGATCGGCAAAACCGATACAAGTTCCACCCAATCTTTGCATCGCACTCTCAAAGGACAATCTGGTTCTGGTAGAAGGCTCAAAGAAGCAGGCGGCCAGGATTTTCCCATCCAAAGCCTTTGATTTTTTCTTTCCTTCAGCTACAGGGACCAATTGCTTCGCACGTTTGAGGAGGCCCATAATGCATTTATTGTCCAAATCCTCAATGGATACTACGTGCTTCATGGTCCGCTAACGAGGGGGGTTTTTTAAATTGGCTAATGGAGTTGAACACCTGAGCAATACCTGTTTAAACCGCATCTTTATTTTGAATCAAGAATTTTCAATGACAAAGTTGGAGAACCGTGAAACGACTAGAATCCATGGATGAGATTGTTGACAGCTACTTTGCGTCTAGTAGTCCCTTGCGAAGCAAGATCTATGTGGCTCTGGGGTCACTTTTTGTTTTATTCGCAATTATTGGAATCTGGCTTCCTGGATGGCCTACAGTTTCTTGGGCAGTCCCAGCAGCATTCTTATTCTCGCTATCAAGTGAAAAACTGTTCCGCTGGTCCCTGACCAATGATTATTTTGGTTCAGCGTTATTTGAATACTATGCAACCGGAAAGACCCTCCCTTCCCACGTCAAGATAATTATTGCTTCCTTCATTTTCGGCATGTCATTTTTTTCAGCCTATTTCGTATGGCACGTTTCGACTAGGGGGAATGGAACCTTAGTTGATCCTTCTTCGTGGACTGGAGCAGATCCGGGTTTCGGGGCGATGACGATTATATTAGTTGGACTGATTGGTATCTGGTATGTCTTACTCCAGGTCAAGTCAAGGTAGATTGTCTGTTAATGGTTTAAACCCATGACCTATTGAATTCTTCGTGGAAAAAAGCAAACGTAAGCACAGGCATGGAATTTACCGGCTCTATGCTCCTATCTATGACCGTTTCATGGCACCATCGTTTGCAGATGGGCATTCCAAGATGTATACCCCTCTAAATCTGGAACCGGGTAATTACGTACTTGAGGTGGGCGTAGGAACTGGAGTATCCTTGAAACATTATCCTGCTTTTGTGAAGGTAGAGGCCATCGATTACAGTGAGCCTATGTTGGTGAAAGCTAGAAAAAGAATAGAAAAGGATGAAGTTGAGGCAGACATAAATATTCAACAGATGGATGCTCATAATCTCGAGTTTAAAGATAATCAATTTGATCATTCCGTTGTGGCCCATTCGTTATCCGTGGTTGCAGATCCTGACGTTGTCTTAATGGAGATGAAACGGGTTACCAAGTCCCAAGGCTTGATTGTCATTGTAAACCATTACAAGGAAAAAAAAGGAATAATTAGTGGTGCCTGGAATCCTCTTAGAAAGCGCCTAGGACTAGGAAAACACGTGGACTTCAAGGAACTGATTGAAGAATGCGGTCTGGAGTTGATAAGTGAGGAGCGCGTAAACCGCATTGACACCTATTCCCGAATGTTGGTGTGTCAGGTTCCTTGATCAACTTAAGTTGTGTCTGATCCAGTTAATGGTATCTCGAATCGAGTCTTTAAGGTCCATTGGATTCCAACCTAAGACTCCCCTGGCCTTGCTGGAATCATAGTTAGTTATTTTCCCCATATATTCCTTTACAGTCTGTGGTGTAATTCTTGGGGTATGGCCGAAGATCGCTCGTGTAGCTTCCAATCTGGCAAATAGTCTGATTTTCCACATCGGTTCTATTTTACGTGGCACTTCCAGCTCAGGATCTATTTCCTCAATAAGGTCCATTAGTTCAAAACCATTGACACACTGTGTACAAAGGATATGTCTTCCTTCGGCATTCTCGTTCTCATAAGCAAGTATATGCCCCAGTGCCACATCTCTTACATCTACGTATCCAAAGGTCTGGGGAGGCAGGGATTTCAATTCACCCTTTAGTATTTTGTCGAATAATAAAGTACTAGGCGTGTGTCTGTGAAAATAGGGCCCTATCACGGCAGTGGGGTTGATAACCACGACATTCATATCCACTGCTTTTGCGTAGTCCCAAGCCCTCCTCTCAGCTTCAGTTTTGGCATAGGAATAGGGATGCTTCGATGCTGAATTCCAGTCCGCTTCGGTCAACGCCCTGCCTCCCGGACCACTTCTTCCAACTGCTGCAGTACTGGAGGTAAAGATCACTTTCTTCACATTAGCGTTCCGTGCCGCTTTAAGTGCGTTAATACCACCTATGATTGAGGGATTGATTATCTCTTCTTCTGGGTCCCATGCCCAACTCTTGTAGACTGCAGCCACTTGGAACAGGCCTTCGATACCATTCATTGCAGCCTCGATAGTCTCGGGTTGCATAAGGTCCAATTCAACTATCTCAACATCCAGTGACGACAGATGGGAAACAAGGTTGGGATCAGTTTTGTCCCTTACCGATGCCCGTACGTTGTATCCCCTCTCTACAAGTGCTTTCGAAAGGGCAAAGCCAATGTGTCCGTTGGCACCTGTGACAAGAACGTTTTCCCCGTCCATTATCTAAAGATCTTCTCTCGATAGAACTTCAATTCTTCAATGGATTCAATAACATCACCAAGTGCACGATGTGTTTCCAGTTTGGTAGGCATCTCCCCCATCAGTTCTGGATTCCAGCGCATGACCAGTTCCTTGATGGAGGAAACATCCACAACCCTGTAATGCAGGCGCATTTCGAGAGTATTCATCTGCGCATCCAGAAATCTTCTATCAGTCCCGATGGAATTTCCACAGAGAGGCGGTCTGTACTTTGATTCTATATGCTCATCAATGAATTCCAAGGTCTGTTTTTCCGCGTCCTCAAGGGTAATTTTACTATTCCTCACCTTGTCCAAAAGTCCCGAACGTTGATGCATCTCATGTACATAATCATTCATTCTCTTCAGGATCGTATCATTTGCATGAATCGCTAGTTCAGGTCCCTCAGCAATGATATTGAGTTCGGAATCAGTTATTACGGTAGCAATCTCGATAATTCGGTGCCGTTCTGGATTAAGACCAGTCATCTCCAAATCCAGCCAGACCAATTCATGCGCCATATCTAAGGATTAGGAGCCTCCTAAATAGGATTTGTAGCGATACCGTCCTATAGGCCTTTCTAAGTGGTAATCCGTGTCATTTTTTGACCCTGCTAAGTTCACGGAAGAGGTAGTACAGAGCCTAAAGGAAGAATTAACAGGCAAGGCCATTATCGCAGCCTCAGGCGGCGTAGATTCTACTGTGGCAACGGCCTTGGCATTAAAGGCAGTAGGAGACAAACTACTGGCTATCTATGTGGACACGGGCTACATGCGTCTGGGAGAATCTGTATTTGTATCATCTATGCTGGAAGACTTAGGCGTTCAGTATCAGGTTATAGACGCATCTGAACGTTTTTACAACGGGTTGAAGGGTATTCTCGATCCTGAAGAGAAGCGTAAGATAATCGGGGAACAGTTCATTCGAGTTTTTGAAGAGGAAGCTCGCAAGTATGGGGGTAAATTCTTGATTCAGGGAACAATTGCCCCCGATTGGATAGAATCTGGTGGTGGGATGCGTGATACGATAAAATCACATCATAACGTTGGCGGCCTTCCAGAGGATATTGAAATGACACTGTGTGAACCAATAAGGGAATTGTACAAGGACGAAGTTCGTTCTTTGGCTGAATTCTTAGAAGTTCCTGTTTCAGATCGCCAGCCATTCCCGGGCCCTGGTCTAGCAATTAGGGTGATGGGTGAGGCAACACCTGAAAGAATAGAAGTGGTGCGTCAGGCTTGCCATATCGTGGAGGAAGAACTGGAATTAGCTGCCAAGGCCGGCCAAATGGAAATACCATGGCAATATTTTGCAGTCCTACTGCCTGTCAAGACTGTGGGGGTTCAGGGAGACGTACGGGCGTATGGAAACACAATCGCGGTCCGTGCGGTCCAAAGTTATGACGCAATGACAGCACAGGCCATAGACGTCCCTCATCTAGTATTGAGAAAAATCTCTGAACGGATCACTCGCACACTCAAGTCGGATGTGAATCGTGTAGTTTATGACATTACTGACAAGCCGCCTGGAACTATAGAGTGGGAATGAATATGTTTTGTATTAAAGCCAAAATACCTCAAGAAATATGTGATATTGATGATGAGTTAAAGGCAATTTATCACAGCAAAGAAGTGTTTGTATTTGGGTGTTTAAGAAAAGAGAAGATAGAAATAGATTCGTGGATGAAACTGCCGGTATGATGAAAGACGAAAGACAAAGGCATTTTGAGAATTTTTATTCATAATTCTCTTTTTTTGTAAAAAATCATGGTGCCGGGGGCGGGGTTTGAACCCGCGACCTTCGGATGTCCCAGGCATAGCCGGAACTATACTACCCTATGAGTCCGACGCTCTACCAGGCTGAGCCACCCCGGCGTTATTGCGGTTGATTCATAAGGGGATTTAAGTTTAAGTTCCGTGACTCTTTATAACGGCCACTTGAATCCGGCGCAATAATGGTTAAAACCCAGCCAGAAAAGCAGACGCAAAGCACGGGAATCTACGACCCCGTTGCCTTGGAGTTATCAGTAGCTAAAAGATGGAAGGACGAAGGGACTTTCGAGAAGAGTATAGAGCAACGTCAAGGTTCCAAACCGTTTACTTTTCTAGAGGGTCCGCCCACGGCTAATGGTAAGCCAGGTATCCACCACGTCTTGTCAAGATTGTACAAGGATATGGTCTGCCGTTGGAAGACCATGGAAGGATACGTGGTCGAGCGGAAAGGTGGTTGGGATACGCATGGTTTACCTGTGGAGATCGAAGTTCAGAAGAAACTGGATCTGATGTCCAATGAGGCGATTGAGGCCTATGGTATAGCTGCCTTCAATGAGAAGTGCAAGGAGAGTGTCTGGACTTACGAGGAAGCCTGGCGTGAGATGACAGAGAGGATGGCTTTCTGGATCGACATGGATGATCCCTACGTCACACTTCATGATGAGTACATCGAATCTGCTTGGTGGTCTCTTAAGCGGATGCACGACAAGGGACTTCTGTTCAGGGGATACAAGGTGCTTCCATACTGCCCTCAAACGGGAACAAGTTATTCCACCCATGAGGTCTCACTCGGTTACAAGGAAGTTTCTGAACCTGCAGTATACGTCAAATTCCAACTGGTAGATGACAATGCTTCAGTTCTGGCCTGGACAACAACACCATGGACCCTTCCCGGCAATGTTGGTCTTGCGGTCAGTCAGGAGGTGGTCTATTGCAGGGTTCGAATCACTGAGCCACCGGCAGGAGCATGGGAAGGCCGTGGTGCGACCGAGGTCGGAGAAGAGTTGATTATGGCCAAGGACCTGCTTTCCGAGGTTCTAAGGCACCAAGTCGAGATTGTAGAGGAATTTCCAGGTTCAGAACTTGTTGGAAAGGCGTATCAGCCACTTTTTCCCGGAGCGATAGAGAGGGGGGATTCCAAGACAGCCTGGACAGTGGTAGCTGCAGATTTTGTGACTACTACGGATGGAACTGGTGTCGTTCATACTGCTGTGATGTATGGTGAGGAAGACTATGACCTTGGTATGGAAGTAGGTTTACCGGCCCAACACACGGTAGGAGTTGATGGCAAGTTCATCAACGGAACACACGATTCTCTGGATGGCCGTTATGTCAAGGACTGTGATTCCGATATTATTGACCTTCTTGCGGATGAAGGGAGGCTTTACAGAGAGCATACCTACACCCATGACTACCCACATTGTTGGCGTACCGATCATCCCTTGCTATACTATGCAATGGACAGTTGGTTCGTCCGGATGACGGCGGTCAAGGACAATATAATCAAATATAATTCTCAGGTCGAGTGGGTTCCTGAATGGACCGGAACTGGGAGAGTTGGTGAATGGCTTAGCAATATCAAGGACTGGGCTATCAGCCGTGAACGTTATTGGGGAACACCACTACCGATCTGGATTTGCCCGGATTGTGGAGAAGAACACTGTGTGGGCAGTATAGAGGAAATGAATTCATTGAAGACTGATGATTCACCAGTTCCCAAGGAATTACACCGCCCTTATGTTGATGATGTTAAACTCCGTTGTACCGGTGATAGTTGTGACGGGGAGATGCTTCGGGAACCCTATGTTATGGATTGTTGGTTCGATTCCGGTTGCGCATCCTTTGCCCAATGGCATTATCCATTTGAGAACAAGGACAAATTCTCAGGCAGTTTCCCAGTAGACTACATTTGTGAAGCAGTGGATCAGACTCGGGGATGGTTCTACTCGCTTCTGGCAGTTTCAACTACAGTATTCGACAGTACCTGCTATCATCGTTGTCTTTCACTGGGCCATATTCTCGATAGCGAGGGAAAGAAGATGAGCAAATCAAAGGGCAACGTGGTCAATCCCTGGGATCACTTCAACAAGGAAGGAGCTGATGCGATTCGTTGGTACATGACCACCCAGAGCGCTCCCTGGAGTCCAATGAACTTCGATCCTAACGGTGTGCGTGAGACTTATGCCAAGATGTTCTTGACTCTCTGGAATGTTTATCGCTTCCATGCAGATTATGCATCATTAGATAATTTCAACCCAGACGACGAGAAAGGGTTCGTTTCAGCTGGCCAACGTAGCCCCTTAGATCGTTGGATCCTCTCCCGGATGGCCAGTGTAGCCCAAGCCTATCACAATCAATTCGAGTCGTGGGAATTCCACAAAGCGGGTCGCGACCTCGAGAATTTTGTTGTCAACGACCTTTCTAATTGGTATGTCCGTCGTTCGCGCCGTCGTTTATGGGATGAAGCTAACAGCACAGACAAACAAGCTTGTCAGCACACCTTGCACGAGGTTCTATCCATCGTTAGCAGATTGATGGCTCCGATTGCACCATTTATGTCGGATAAAATCCATAATGACCTTACAGGCACATCAGTCCATATGGCGGATTGGCCGGTTGGCGACATCACATCACAGAATCTTAATCTGGAACGTCAGATGTCCGTGGTCCGCTCGCTTGCAGAGATGGGCCGTAAGATACGCGTCGATGTCAATCGCCGCCAAAGGTTGCCTTGCCGTTCAGGATGGATTGTCGGAGGTCCCGAATTATCAGATTTTCATGATATCCTTGCTGAGGAGCTTAATGTAGAGAATTTGACTACGGAGTCTGATCTGGACCGCTTCCAGCGTATTGAGCTCGCGCCAAACCATAAGGCTCTAGGAGCGAAATGCAGAGCCGATTTACCCAAGGTCCTGGCCGAATTAGCGAAAGCTGAGCCCGAAACCTTGTTATCAGAGATAGGAGCCGGTTCTGCCAAATTGGTGGGCTATGACATCGGCACGGACGACGTAGAAGTTCATCGTGTTGAAAAAGATGGATTTGCAGCATCGACATTCTCGGTTGATGATTCCGACGTTTCCTTGGTCCTTGACGTCAGTGTTGATGATGAATTGCTTTCCAAGGGATTGGCACGGGAGATCACACGTCGTGTCCAGTCCAAACGTAAAGATCTGGATCTTGATGTGGAAGTCACAATTGACCTTACGGTTTGGTTGACCAAGGGTTGTCCTAAGCTTGAATCAAAGGATTGGGAATATGTAAAATCAGAAACTAGGGCCAATCCCGCAGAATTGTCCTATTCGAAACCATCTGGGGCATCAGATAAATTCAAAGTAGATGGCGAGACCTTGTTCTTCAGTTTAAAACAGAATAACTAGATATATCTTCCAAATCTCTTTTTTTCCAAAAGAACTTTCAAGTCCAAACGCCTCTTTTCTAAATCCCATTCGCCATTATCATAATAATCCATTGCACTGGCTTCAGGGTCAAATTTCTGTATTTTATTCCATAGGTCTTGTCTCTCTTCTAGATTGGTTTTGCCAACTGGTTCAGATTCTGCTGTTTCTTCTGAAATGATATCAGCCACTACCGTCTCAAGAATTTCTGCGTTTATTTTTTTGCTATCTTGAATTCCGGGTTTTTTTTTTAACAGCCTTGAATTTTGGAGGCGCGTCTTCGGTTTTAGCTGGGAATGATGGAACTTCCTTGGAGACTTCGAAAGTAGTAATGCTACTGACCACTTCCTCTGCCCCCCCCATCATTTTGACACCGCCTGAACCAGTACCAATTGCTAATGAGCCGATACTTTTGTTATCTTTTCCTAGCATACTGTCAGTATCCAATTCATCAAGTTCCATATTGTTATCGTTCTGGGAGATTTCGGAAGCTACCGAGGGTTTGAACTGAGGTACAGTTTCGACACCTGCCCCGCTCATTTCCTTGATTGCATCAGCGGCAGCATCACGAACTTCTTTTGACCCATCCCCAGTGAGAATCAGTGCCCGATCCATTACCTCAGGGGGCATTTCCCAGGAAACCCCGTTGGCCAGTGAAGCTAAAGCTGTGATTGCAGTCGCTCTTATTCGGGAATCACGTTCCTCGGTTTTTTCGGTGATTTTCTTGACAACCTCTGTAAATTCACTATAGCTAAGTTCATTCGCTTTGCTCCAGAATTTTTTAGCAGTGAGCAGATCACCATTCAAGACAGGTTTCATGAAGGCTTCAATCTTGTTTGGTTCCTTTTTGGGTACTGGCTTGAATTTTGGTTTTACGGATAGTTTTTTTGTCCTCTTTATCACTTTCTTTTTGCCTTTCTTTATCATGGCATGTTTGCCTGTTAATTCCCTCACCTTGAAAATCCTGCTTTTGGGTAGGCCACCAGCTTTACGAGTTATCTTTGTCGTTTTTCTTCTAGCTATTTCGGCCCCACTCTCTACCACTAATCCGGCTGGAGGAACAAAAAGGTCCTCATTATCTTGAACAGGTGCGGGCGTTGGTGGTTCAACAGTCATTTCGTCAAAGGTAACAATTACGCTGAAAACATCTTCCAGGAAATCCTCAGGAGACATTGATGAATTGCTGCTGGTAAGTTCATTCTGAAGGATTTCTTCTCCTATTGAAACGACGAACATGAATTTGTGGATGTTCAGATAATTAGCAATAAATTCAGAGATTGAGATAAATGAACCGGTGGGGGCCCTCTCCAGTCCCTGGATTATTATCACAAGTGGTTTCTTCTGAAGAGAGATGGCTGCCAATTTCTTCAGAGATGAATCAAATTGATGTATCAATTCTATTCGATTCTCACTGGTCAGATGGGTAGCAACCGTTGCGGGTGCACTCTCATTGATTCGATTCACCAGATCTGACGTAGCTCCGGTGGTATCTTGATTTGATTTCAACTCGGTAACTATCTGTTGTATCAAAGGCTGAGATAGATCGCTTTCCGAGAGGAATCTTCGTGAATTGAAATCTATGACGCTCAGGCCAGTTGCATAAAGGTCATTTTCCAGATCTGCAATGGTTGTTTTCCTTTCTCCCAACGAACCCCCATAAAGAGCAACTAGAGACGGAGGATTCGGGTTCCCAGCCAGAGTGATTATCTTCGCGGTGGTTGCGGTGGTCATGTTTCAGCTCTAGTGTGCCGACGGTGCGTTTCAAAATAGAGCACTCTTTAAAGTTTGGGCCGCACGTAGCACACGAATGCGGGGGTCGCATAGCCTGGCCAATTGCGCCGGACTTAAGATCCGGTCCTTAGTGGTACGTGGGTTCGAATCCCTCCCCCCGCACCATTCACAGGGTTGTCATCAGTACGTTCAATCTCCAGAGGAATACAATCAGGAAAATCACGGCGAAGATTTGCCAGTTTCTTTTGATGGCCTCAGTCCACGTAATCTGCTCCATTGCAATCATTGGGGAAATGTTAATGAATAATCCCACAAACATTATTGATGTGCAGATTAAAACAAGGTAGAAACTAATTCCAGGAGAATAGCTTATTTCAGTTTCATAGCTGTATTCTCCTTCACCTTCTAGAGATACACACTCAGTTTCTCCCCATATTGCAGGGTTGCTCATCCAACAGCCACCTGCAACTTCTTGATTCTCGTCTAGGGTGTGACTATCAGCGATCAAGGCATTATCGATCAGTGAAGTAAATATCAAGAGACTTGCCATGGAGGTTATTAGCGCAATAGAGAATACAGAAGCTATCCAGACCCTGTATTTCTGTGCTCGAAAAGCTAGGAGTATAGTAAAAAAACATAAAAAGAGAGAGACTGAGAGTAGAGTGTTTACAGTACCAAACAAGGACTGTCTATAGTCACAATTATAGAATTCATCAACTTTGTCAGTACAACGTGAACTTTCGTAGCTTATAGTCTCCTCCGCCTGAGTTTCCTCACTAAAAGTTTCTGTTCCGTTCTCAGTCAGAACGAGGCGCGCGTGGTTATATTCCATATGCTCCGAGTAATGTCTGGCCTCAAAGTCTAGGCCATTTTGAGTTCCCTCTACATCAAACCAGGAAAACTCACCTACATGGCCCAATGCAGCAAAAAGCATGACTATGTAAACAAGACAAAGTATCTGGGTACCTCTGTCAGCCTCCTCATTGAGTTTTTTGAATGAAAAACTAAAGCTACCGAAGGAGGATCCAGTCTGGATATTGTATTCCTTGTCCTTACCTAGTTCTGCATAATCAAGGTCCTCTTCTATATCACTGGAGCTTTCTTGTTCACTAAGTTTGCTGAAATCAAAATCACCTTCTTCGTAGAGTACAGCCTTCAGTTTTTCCCTTTCCCAATAGATTGCAGTTCCAAGTAATGACAATGCGGCAAACAGGACGTATTGTCCAAGATTGAATTTGGCTATTTTTTCGATGTAATCAACTTCTTCTTTCGTAATCTCCGAATCTATACATCCGTCTTCATCAATGTCCCTCCCGCTCGCATCTTCTTCTGGGCACCTGTCCTTGTCGTTAGTTATCCCATCCCCATCATCATCCGAGACAATGAACATTGGTGGTTCATCATTATCAGCATAGTAGGGGTAGATTGCAATCAGAAAAAAGGCAAATACGACAGCTATCAGTGGTCCAGATCTCATCTATATCTTGCAGACACCATGGCAGGATCTTTTTTTTGCAATTTGCCCATAGATATAGTCCAGCATGTTCATAATTAGGGGTAGGTGTGAAAGAGCCCAGATGGGTCTGGCCCACCATATTTTCCGGCTCAGATAGACCACCGCCTTGGCACCCCCATATACCTTTCGATTGTTCCCTATGACCTTCATCTCAGGTAGGTACTCACCTTCTTTGATGTTCAGCAATTTCATCACGGTGTGATTCTGTAAGGGCTTGATTCTGCAATCCCTCTTTTCCAGAGATGGTTTGAAAATATGAGCACCTGAAGTACAGAAGGGGCATGAGGCGTCATAGAGTAACCAGGTGGAGTTCATCCCAGGATTGGACTATTCCAATAGACCATCGCCAGTGCTAAGATTGCTGCAATTATGCCTAGATATGCTGGCTTGCTCCACATTATGACCTTGGATCCATCCAGAGGTTGTATGGGTATCATGTTGAATCCTCCTAGTATAAGATTTATTACAATTATGAATCTTGCTAATTCCCCCAGCAAGGATATCGGCCAATCGAGACCGGCAGTGAAAATGTAGATTGGTAAGGCTACAATTGCAATAGCAATATTTGTCAGGGGTCCCACAGCGGCGATAATACCATTCTGTCTGTCAGTTATCCTTCCAGACACCATTACGGCACCAGGTGCAGCCAAAAGAAAACCGAACGCAGACATGGCCAGGGCAAAGTACAATCCGTTCTTGTTGCCCCTGTATTCGGCCCAGCAACCATACTGTTGTGCCATCCATTTGTGTGCCAATTCGTGTAGTAGAAATCCAGTCATCACCGCTGCAAAGGCAAGGGGTAAGGTTGTGATCAGAATACTTGGATCATCAATTACGACTAATAGACCATTGCTCAGAGCCAGAGCAAAGGCTAGTGTCAGGAACCCGATTGATTCCCTGAGTTGTTCCTTTTCATAATCCGAGAAGGCCATTTTGCTATGAGGTCTTCGATTTATCTGGACAGGTTCTCCCCATCCATCAGACATTACGTACCTTACCTGAAAGGTTTGATTCCTGCGTGACGGATCTCTCCACATTATCCAAATCCATACGAGGTGGATTAAGATAGTTATGTGACTAACAGTTTAAACAGTGGCATAATCCTAGGCTACGATGGACGAGGTAGAGGCTCTGAAACAGAAAATAGAGGATTTGGAATCACAACTGGAAGAACAAAAAGAGATGCATGAGATGCAGTTGAGAAAGCTCAAATCCGAGAACTATGAGGCTTTAGAAGCCTCTCAGACACGTTATCAGGCCGAACTGGAGATTCAACAGACGAATTTTCAGAGACAGATTGCTGGGCTTAAGGCCAAGCTGGATTCATTCGAAGTCTGACGAATTTCACAGTAACGTTAAATTCCAGCCCTTTAAACTGGACACCTAAGCTCCCGTGGTGTAGTCCGGCCCATCATCTCGGCCTTTCGAGCCGAATACCCGGGTTCAAATCCCGGCGGGAGCACCATTTAATTAAGAGTCAGGTTGAACAAGATGATGTCTACCAGTGAACGAAGAGAACGATGTCAATCGCTCTTGTGGGCGCGCTTGCAATTTCTTTTGCTCCAATCCTGCTAGGACCAAATGGCAGAATCTGATTGACTACCGCAAGAAAGCCACATTGAGTAGAAGAAGAAAGGAGATTCACATTGACTTCGATGATGACATGGATAGGACGTCTATCAAGGAGTATCGGAGTTTGCTTCCCCAGGATATTAAACACGGATTAGAAGGTAATTTACTCATTATACAGACTCCAGACAGATTTTCTGATTGGATCAACGAAGGACAAAAGAAACGTCCTTGGTATAAATTCTGGAGCAAATGATGATTTCGCTGGTTTCTTCCCTACCACAGAGGGGCTCGCTCATAGCTGTGGAACGGTCTGGGTGCTACCGTCTCATACAAAGCATCCACTCCTGATTTTACCCACTCCTTTTTGGAAAAATGGTGTAGGGTTTTTTTAATGTAGTTAGGTTGGGAGACTATGGTAGAAGATAAGCCGTACAAACCATAGGGTCAGAAGTGCCAGAACGGCGAAATTGCTAGTCCCTGCAAGATCTGTAACCTTGTCAAATTTCAGCGTGTACGCTATGGCAAAAAAGCTCATTTGCATA
>Ga0209554_1001482_pt1 | contig 17712 bp, 28 predicted proteins | sample MarorgKNORR_S2LV_5_FD_188221 | JGI IMG/M metagenome (GOLD analysis project Ga0209554, IMG submission 188221) | Marine microbial communities from the Southern Atlantic Ocean, analyzing organic carbon cycling - Bottom_A/KNORR_S2/LV (SPAdes) (version 2) | ecosystem: Environmental > Aquatic > Marine...
AAGCGTGTTAATTTAACATTGACAAGTAAAAAGACATAGTGTATAATATAATAAATTAGGAGTATGATATGAGAGATATTTTATTAGATATTGTAAAGCACACAAACGGACTCGGTTTTATTGAAGCGTGTAAAATTGAAGGCACTGACGAAGAGACCAAAATTGCGGCTATGGATGTTGATCGTACAGTTATGATGTATGGTGAATTAAACAAGCCCGAACCTCAATTGAATGGTATTTGTGGTGCAGGCAATTTAGCATTTTTAAATTGGTTATTAAATTGGGAATACCTTAATGATGACACTAGTACTATCGATGTTAAACGAGAAGAACGGAATGGGCATGAACAACCTGTAGAACTAACGTTTAAAGGTTCGGTAGGATCTCCATGGCATTATCGTTTTATGAGTGGTGCGCTTGTTGAGGAACAATTAAAAACTGTTAAATTTAGAGGTGTAGATTGGGATGTTGAATTTGCGCCAAGTCAAAAAAGTATACAGTTGTTTAATAATGCGGCCGCAGGTATTATGGCATTTGAGCCTTATTTTAGTTTGTCTACTAAGAATGGACAACTTACTATGGGTTTTGGCACCGGCGGTAATAGTCATAGAGGTGAATTAGCATTTGCTAATAATATTAGTGGAACTCTTAAAAATACATACCATTGGCCAATAGCACAAGTTATGGCCATTCTTAAATTAGCAAGTAGTGGAACGTGTACAATAAGCATTGCTGATATCGGCGCACTGCAAATTAAAGTTGACAGTGGACTAGGCACTTATAGTTACGTTCTTCCTGCAAAATCATAATAGGATAGAAAAGTATGTCAGTTAATTTAACTGAAACAAATAAAGATTATGCAAGATTCCTTCCTGCAATTAGTAGTATCTATACTAAATTCTTAAGTCATAATAGTGCGTACAATAGTAAAGTAACAGATGAACGCATACCAGACTGTTTCCCACATGGATTAGAAAGTATGAATTTTTTAAATGAGGACAAAGGGTTGTTCTCATATAAATGGGGGTTGTATTCTGCCGGTCATGCTATGCTTAATACAGAGAAAAGCGACAAGTCAGAAGCACAGGTTCAAAAACGAGACAGAAGCAAAGTTATATTAGTCGGTGACAGTGGAGGCTTTCAAGTTGCTAAAGGCGTGCTAAAGTTTCCTTGGGATCAATTTAAAGACTCCGGCGGTAAGTGTGACGAAATACGTGCTAAGATATTAAAATGGTTAGAGCATACAGCAGACTGGAGCATGATCTTAGATGTTCCAAGTTTTAGTATACATTTTGATACAGGACTTAAAACATTCAAAGAGTGTTTAGAATACACTTGCTATAACAACGATTTCTTTATAGAATGGCGCACACCAGGTGCTACTAAATTCTTAAATGTATTACAAGGTAATGATTTAAAAACGGCAGACCAATGGTATGATGCTGTTAAAGGATACTCTGACCCAAAGGTACATGGCGAGAAAGCATTTGAAGGATGGGCAATGGGCGGAGAGAATATGAGATGGTGGTATCTCATATTGTATCGTATGATTAAGTTGCGCGATGATGGGTTGCTTGAAAATAAAGACTGGCTACACTTTTTAGGTACAAGTCATTTACAAGCGGCAATACAGTTAACAGCAATTAAACGCAACCTTATTAAAATTAATCCTAACATTGAAGTAAGTTTTGATAGTGCAAGTGCGTTTATGAGTGTTGCTAAAGGATTATGTTATGAACATAATTCATACAAGCCAAAGAGATTTGCATTTATAATGGAAGCGGCAAAGGATAATAAAAGTTATGTAGGGATGGATGAGCCATATACTACACCGTTTGTTAACAAGGAAGGTAAAACAGTATCAATGGAGCACAGTATAATTATGCATCCAACAGCAGACACTTACCTTAAGACAAGTGATATTTGTGTAAGGGGAATAGACTTTGAAAGTAAGACATCCTGGGATAGTTTGTCTTATGTTCTTATTATGGCACACAATGTTTATCAGCATATAACAGCAGTACAGGAAGCAAATAGACTCAGCGATGCTAGAGACTTTAGTAAAGTCCCATCAAATGTTATCGAGTTTGTTGATCTAACAAATGAAGTATTTCAATCAGAGAAGCCAATGGATGTAATTAATCAACATAAACAATTACTAGATGAACTTAGTGTTGCAAAGTTCTCTGGTGCTCCTCGTAGAAATATGATGGAAGATTTTCACGAAAGCGGATTAGTAGATTATATGCCCGGTCCAGGTAGGAAGTTAGAGAAAGAACCACAAAAAGAATTAACAGAAAGTACATTTGGTAATCTGTTTGAGGAAGGTCAATGAAAATAGGTAGCAGATTTAAATTAGATGTTGCAGAAATTGTTAAACAAGACGATAGGTATATAGTTGAAGATAACAATACACTAAACAACTTAGTTGTTAGCACAACAAAATTAATGCCTTCGTGCCAGACAACAGGACATAAGCACAAAGGACAGGAAGAAGTTTATATTTTTACTAGTGGTACAGGACGGATAGAAATAGATGATGCTCTTTATGATGCAACCGCCGGAGATGCTTTTTTAATTGAGGATGGTGTTTTTCATAAAGTATACAATCATGGATCTCAACCATTAGAATTTATGTGCATATTTAATGGTCGGAGAGACAATTGAAGATAGGCTTCACCTGCTCTTCGTTTGATTTGTGTCATGCTGGACACGTTATGATGCTACAAGAATGTAAAAAAGTTTGTGATTATCTTATTGTAGGATTGCAAGTAGATCCAAGTAAAGATAGAGCAGATAAGAATGCTCCTTTGCAAACATTAGTTGAACGGTATGTTCAATTGAGTGCAATAAAATATATTGATGAAATTGTTCCATATGAGACGGAAAAAGACTTAGAAGATATTCTCAATATGTATCATATTGATGTAAGGATACTAGGCGACGAATATAAAGAAAAAGAGTTTACTGGAAAAGATATATGTAAGAAACGAGGCATTGCTTTGTATTTTAATAAGCGAGACCATAGATTTTCCAGTACAGATTTGCGAGAACGAATCCAGACAATGGAGAATACAAATGGAAACACAAAAAAAAGATAAACTTACTACTCTTAAATTAGCGCATAGAAAGTTAGATTGGCAAGTGAAAAAGTTAGAAGGGTTAACTCCATACGCAGAATATGACATTAAAGTACTTAAAAAACAAAAATTAAAGATGAAAGACTTAATTGAGCAATTAGAAAACGTATAATTATGGAAAGAACATATTCAAAGAAACCAAATAAGAACGAAGCGGTCAAATTTTTTCGTGGTATTGAAGTAGAATATACTCCGGCATATGGTCTTATGACTTTATTTGTAGTTGGTATTCAAAATGTTGATGACATTTTAAAATATGCAGATAGTAATGACTGTAAGCATATATATTTAGGAGCAAATCAAAGTTTCTTCCCTGAGGGGCACCTTTTAGGGCATCCAGGATTAGATGATTGGGATAAACTTGTAACAAAAGTCTTGACAAATACAAAATTATTTGTTACACTAGACTTTGGTGTTAAATGGGTAGAAGATATTTTAGATTTTGGTTGGACAGAATATTGGAATTTTATTCCAATGATAAGTGTTAAACTTCCTTATGTTAATCAGTTAGGATATAATGCATCTCTTAAAATTGATTGCACTAGCCAAGCCCAGAATCCAGGAGTATGGACGCATCAAATACATGATTTACTAGACAGAAATAGATTTACGCCATGGCGTAAATACTTAGGCGATACGATAATAAAGGAGAAGAAAAATGACAAACGGACCACCTAAGCCAGGCCCGGGTATGCCAGGAATGCCAGACCCAACAAAAAGGTCGTTGGCAGAAGAAGGAATATTCTTGTTTATGGAAGACTTCAATGAGGAGTCGTGTAAGAATGCAATTAGTTTTATTCTTACACATAATATTCAAGATAAGCCTCTTAAAAAATTGCAACTAATGATTAATAGTCCAGGCGGCTCTGTTCATGCTTGCTTTGCATTAATTGATGTAATGAAAGGATCACGAATCCCTGTTCATACTATTGGACTTGGAATGATTGCCAGTTGTGGTATTTTAACATTTATGGCTGGGAAAAAAGGCCATCGTTATCTTACACCTAATACAAGCATTCTTAGTCATCAATATAGTTGGGGTTCTCGAGGTAAGGAACATGAACTGTTTGCTGTAGTACGCGAGTTTGAACTTAGTACAGAGCGTATGCTTGAACATTATAAAAAGTGTACAGGGATGACAGAGAAGAAAATTAGAGAAATTTTACTTCCACCACAAGATGTTTGGCTTAATGCTAAAGAAGCAATTAAATATGGCATTGCAGACAAGATTAAGGAAGTCTATTAATGAGTGATCCAAATAAATTTACGCCGCCTGAGGCAGTGCGGAGAGATAAACAGATGAGTAGAAAAAATAGTTCCAAGCGTATGATTTGGGTTACATGGCGACAGGAAGCAATACATAAATTTCCTGCCGCGTTAGAAGATCCAAAGTTTGCAACCGGAGATGAATATGATGTGTCCTTTTTAGGATATCCGCATAGGCATATTTTTCATTTTAAGGTTGGAGTTCAAGTATGGCACGACGATAGAGAGATTGAGTTTATACAATTCTCGAGATGGTTGCAAAACTTGTACAAAGGAGAGGGCGAATCAGTGTTAGATTTAGATTTTAAATCGTGTGAAATGGTTGCGGATGATATGTTTGATCAAATTGCCCAACGGTATCCAGATAGGGAAGTATCAATCGAAGTATCTGAGGATGGAGAAAATGGATGCTTAGTACGTTATCCTGTAATATAATTAATAAATATAGTTGTAACACAAGTCGACAGTTACAAATAATAAAATAGGAGATCTCAAATATGACAGCACGTAGATTGTTTAGATTCTCAGGTAGCGTAAGAATGCGCGGCATGGGTAGTCTTGTAATTGGTAACCTTTCAGATGTTACTGATTATGGTGCAATTAGTTCAAGTGCAAGCGACTGGCCAGGTGTATATAATTCAACAAATGCCGCAGGTAATGCTGGTGGTGTTAGTTCGTTGATTAATACAGATCGTACTTGGGTAGACAATATGGATTACGGAAGTGGTACATATGGTTTTGCAAGTGGTAATCCAAAAAATAGTATGGATTTTGGTAGCGTAGCCTAAGAAAACACAATAATATTGCAATATTTAAACCCCATCATCTAGAGATGGGGTTTATTTTTAAAAAAGTTCTTGACAGATTATGTTCTTTAGTGTATTATATATTAATAATTAAAGGTTTTAGAAGATGAGAAAACTATTTTATATGGGACTTGAACCCTATGAAGGTAGATATACATTACAATTACAGGATTGGAACGAGCGTGTTTTTAAGAAACGCGATATAGATTATGTTTTAGTTCCTGGTGAAACGTTAGACGATAGCAAAGCAATAGTGACCGGTCAAGTGCTTGATGCTCATGGACGCAGTTATTTTGGTATGAGTCAAATTATGAATCTTGTTAAAATGATGCGCGAAGGCGAAGTTACTGCTGAAGATACTATTTTCTTTGAGGATATGTTTCAACCTGGTATGTCAAGTCTGCCATATATTATGGATCAAGTCGATTTAGAAATGAAGCCAAAGGTGTTCGTAAGATGCCTTGCTCAAACTATTGACCCAGACGACTTTGTTCATGTGTGGGGTATGTATCCATGGATGAGTAAATATGAGCAAATGGTAGATGCATTTGTAGATGGTGTTATTTGTGCAAGCGAAGAAATGGTTGCTCATTTGCATATTGCAGGATGGAAAGCAAACAAGTATGTTACTGGGTTACCATTTGGTAAAGAAGAAGTAGCAAGTAGAGTTAAAGTTGTTCCAGCATTTGAAGATAGGATTAAGCGTGTAGTATTTGCCGCACGTTGGGATCAAGAGAAGCAACCAAATTTTTATATGGATCTTATTGAGAAGTATCATAAAGAATATGATGCTGAAGTTGAGTTTCAAATATTAGGCGGCGGCAAGTTGCGTAGTAATAACGACGATTATATGACACGAACTAGACAAATGTCACAAGACGGTAAGTTACGTGTACAAGAAAACCTATTAAAGGATGAGTATTATGAAATACTTGCAAATAGTAGAGTATTGTTTAATTGTGCATTGCAAGATTGGGTAAGCAATACTGTTAGTGAAGCAGATACATTTGGTACTAATGTATTATATCCTGCTTACAGAAGTTTCCCTGAAACGTTTGGCAATGATGCTGATCGTTTATACATTCCGTGGAGTCTTGACGATGCTTGTAGACGTTTATCAAATTTACTAGAGAGACAGCATCCAAACACAGGAAAGATTAGTGACTATCAAGATGGTACTATTGACAGAACAGTTGATGTATTATTACAAATGGATACTAGTTTAGATTATTTACGAGATGGAAAAGACTATCGTAAGTACACAACAGAAAGTAAATTTGAATAAATGGTTTGTATAACAGCAATAAATCAAACACCAATGAATGAACTTAATATAATTAAATTTCCAGTAGAAAATACTGAACCACATGTTATTGTAACCGGAGGTAGTGGATACGTGGGAGGCCATGTATGCAAAGCATTATCTCAAGAAGGTTATACTCCAATCAACATTGATAGAGCCGTTACCCCGTGGTCAGAAGAATGGGGTCCGTTTTATAATATGTCGTTTACTCCAAGTCATCATGCCATACACGATGCAGTAAAAAAACATAATGTTGTAGCAGTTATACATTGCGCGGCAAATAGTTTAGTTGGCCCGAGTATTACAACTCCTGCAATGTATTATGAAAACAATGTTACTAATACTCTTTGGATGTTAGATTTTTTATACACCAATGGTATTAATAAAATTGTTTTCAGCAGTAGCAGTAGTGTATACGGCGATCAAAAAGTAGTTCCTATCAAAGAAGATGCACAGTTAAATCCATTAACAAGTTATGGTAGAAGTAAGCAAATGGTAGAAGGTATACTACACGATTATAGTATAGCATATAATATGCGTAGTGTGTCGTTAAGATATTTTAATGCTTGCGGCGCAGACTTTGACGGGGAACTAGGACAAATTAAAGATGCAACCCACGTAATAGCACGAGTAATGGAATCTATAATTAATGGTGGTATTTTTAGTGTGTATGGAGAAGATTATGATACACCAGATGGTACACCAATTAGAGATTATACACACGTTTGGGATTTAGCATTGGCGCATGTTCGAGCAATTAAATATTTAGATGCAGGCGGCGCCACAACTATTTTAAATCTTGGTGCAGGCGAAGGACAAAGTGTTAAAGATATTCTTAATGCAACTAAAACAGTTGTTGGTAAGTTACCAATAATTGAATATGGAGAAGCAAGGTCGGGGGATCCAACTAAAGTTATTGCAAATATTTCTAAAGCAAATGAAGTATTAGAATGGGTTCCTAAGTATTCTGACCTAAATACAATCATAGATAGTGCTTGGGTCTGGTATAACAGTAACAGGTATAGAGGATTAAGTAATGCTAAATAGAAAGCCAATTAGTCAACAAATTAGACAACGAATAGTTAGTGCTGGAAAAGATTTTAGATGTAATAACAATATTTCAGAATTTATTGAGGAAGGAGATTTAGATCTACTTCAAGAAGAAGTACAAGAAAAAATGGAAGAGGTACTTCAATCATTAGTAATTGATACAGTAAATGACCATAATACACAAGAAACTGCAAAGCGTGTAGCAAAGATGTATATACGTGAAACGTTTGCAGGAAGATATAACCCAATGCCGCGGATTACTACGTTCCCCAATTTAGGTTACCAAAGTATGTATACAAGTGGACCAATTAGTGTTAGGTCAACTTGCGCTCATCATTTACAGAATATCGTAGGTAAAGCATACATAGGTATCATACCAAGCGATGAAGTTATTGGACTAAGTAAGTTTAATAGAATTGTTCATCACGTTGCGGAAAGACCACAAATTCAAGAAGAAATGACATCACAAATTGCTGATGCGTTAGTTGAATTTGCAAAAACACCCAATATTGCAGTAGTTGTAAAAGCGGAACATATGTGTATGACACATAGGGGCGTAAAGGAACATGAATCAGATATGACGACAGCAATTATGCGTGGCGCATTCTTTGATGACCCTGCCGCAAAGCAAGAATTTTACAGCATTTGTATGAGTATGAAAGGCCATAATGGCAATTAAAATTAAAGGAGGAATCACATGGCAACAGGTAAATTAAAATGGTTTAACCCAAATAAAGGTTACGGATTCATTACACCAGATGATGGTAGTAATGATGTATTTCTTCATATTTCAGCACTAGAAGAATCTAATATAGAAACTCTAGATGAGAATGAAGAATTAAGTTACGATATAGGTGACCATAATGGGAAAACAAAAGCCACTAATGTAAAAAAATTAGAGGGATAGCAGAATGGTTAAGATGGTTTATTATTCGCAGGAAATGATTAAATCATTTGTACTAGACATAATGCGTCAAGTGTATAGGGACGAATGGAAACCTGATTATATTGTAGGTATTAATCGAGGAGGTTTAACTCCAGCAGTAATGATGAGTCATTTTATGGACTTACCAATGTATACGTTAGATGTAAGATTAAGAGATGGGTTTGAGCCCGAGTCTAATTTATGGATGGCAGAGGATGCTTTTGGTACTTTTCCACGAGGTACCGGCCCCAAAGGAAAAAATATACTTATACTAGATGATATAAACGACACCGGAGCAACATTTAACTGGATCAAAAATGATTGGACAAGTGGCCGCCGGTCGGCTGATCAAGAGGCCTGGGCCACCGTTTGGGAGACCGGCGTTCGATTTGCAGTGTTAACTGAAAACTTGTCTAGCGAGTTTGATGATGTTGCATATAGTGCAACTGAAATTAATAAAGCAGAAGATGATGTTTGGATTGTATTTCCTTGGGAAGAATGGTGGGGCGTTAATTATTAAGAATGGCGAAATTAATGACTGATGGAAATAGAGTATTAGATATAGAACTTAAAACTCATGAAATACCAACTAAAAGTGTAACGCCAAAAGGTGACCTTAGTTGGTACATTAAATGGGTTGGAACAGTTTTAATTATTATTGCAATGATACTTACAACTAATAATTTATTTCCATTTAATATGGTTTTCCAAACGCTAGGAGTAATTTGTTGGTTGGTAGTTTCAGTTTTATGGAACGATCGATCATTAATTGTTTTAAATAGTGTTGCGTTAGCATTGTTCGCTAACGGTTTATTGAAATATTTATTAGAGGAAGTAATTAAATAATGAGTGAACATGAAAAAGAATTTGAAGAATATTTTACTTCAACAAAAAGTTATTATAACTATCCATGCGCTCATAGGCAATATCGACACGATGGTAATTGTCATTTAATCCATGGATATAGTCGCAGTTTCCATTTTGTATTTGGTATTAAAACATTTACAAAAGAAGGCTTTGCAGTTGACTATGGTGATTTAGATGAGTTAAAAGCACATTTAGATTATATGTATGATCATACATTGGTGTTAGATGAAGGAGATCCATATATGCATCTGTTTAAAGAATTAGAAGAAGGTGGTGTATGTAAGATTAGAACACACCCAATGGGCCCAGGTATGGAAGGCACGGCACATTATCTATGTGAATGGACGGACGAGTTTCTACGCAAAAGAACCAAAGGACGAGCATGGGTTATTAGTGTAGAAGCACGTGAAAACGATAAAAACAGTTCTATATATGAGAACCCAAATGCAGGATTTAAGGGATGGCAAAAACAATAGAAATTTTAAATAACGAGAAACATATTTTCAGAAAGAAGGTGTCATTAGTGCCGAGCTTCACCAATCCAAACAATCTTTGTATTTCTATATCAGCAACAGCCTGGGAGATACTTAATTGGAAAGAAGGAACGATGTTAGAAGTTAGGCAGGACGATATTGATAAAAATGAGTTAACAATACGTATAGCACCCAAAGGCCTAAGAGAGCAGTTAGGGATAACAAATGACTAAGTTTCGATATTTAGAAATTTTCTATAGTATTCAGGGTGAAGGAATACACGTAGGTACTCCCAGTGTATTTTTACGTATGTTTGGATGTAATTTTAAATGTCAAGGATTTGGTATGCCGAGGGGCGAATTGTCTAATGAATATCTTAATGTTGATATAAAAAAGTACACAGATCTTAAGGATGCTCCGTTGGTTGCTACAGGTTGTGACAGTTATGCTAGTTGGGACCATAGAGCAAAACATTTAACAACCGATACAGATGTACACGGATTAGTAGATACATTATTAGATTTTACGCCCAATGGTAGATGGACAGAGCCAAATGGGCAAGATATACATTTAGTTATAACTGGTGGCGAACCATTGCTTGGATGGCAACGGTTATGGCCAGATTTGTTAAGCCATCCATACATGGAAGATTTAAAAAATGTCACATTTGAAACAAATTGTACACAGGTACTTAGAGACAGTTTCCGAAATTATCTCGGATATCAAAATAGAATTACAACCACTTGGTCTTGTAGTCCGAAACTTTCCGTATCAGGAGAGTCTTGGGATGATGCGATTAAGCCTGATGTTGCTGGCAGTTACTTTAATGCTCCCAATAGTATTATGTATTTTAAGTTTGTGGTTGCCAATGAAATGGATGTACAAGAAGTTGACGTCGCTGTTAATGAATTTGGCAATGCCGGGATCAAGGTACCTGTCTACTGCATGCCAGTCGGTGGATGTGAAATGGAGTATATGGAAAACAGATCGAAAGTTGCGGAAATTGCGCTCTCAAAAGGATACCGATACTCACCGCGTCTCCATGTAGATTTATTTGGTAATGCGTGGAGCACTTAAAATGAAGTATAAATTATTTGGATTATTTTTTGTCATAATTTTATTAATTTTAGTAGGATGTAATAGTTATGCTAACACATCTATATTACGATCTGATAACAATAGAGGTCCATGGACGGATACTGTTGATGAAGAAGCAAGGGCATATGCATATAAAAGGGTATCGGATTTCTCTCGCAAGGGCCCATCATCTTTACGCTTTGAAGTTAGGAGCGGAGATTGTTATACAGCATATCCATTAAACCCAAGCAGTGGCTGGGATGATTGTACAAGGCACAGAGAACGTTCGGAAGTTCGTGAAAAATGGACAGCCGCTTGGGACATGGAAACTTGGTATGCTGTAAGTATTTTTATTCCAGAAGATTATAATTTTTTATATCCTAAGCAAATTATATTTCAATGGCACCGAGGTAAACAACCTGTTGCATATTTAAAACTTGAAAGAGATAATCTAAAATTTGATGTTTTAACTGAATTAGGTGAATCAACATCAATATATGATTTAGGGAATGTGACTAAGGAGAATTATAAAGGGAAGTGGATTGATCTCTTATGGAAAACGAACTGGAGTGTTGATGACACTGGTTATATAAAGATGTGGATCAATAAAAAATTAGTTATGGATCACAAAGGTCCAACAAGTGATAAAGAAGAAGGTAAATGTGGCAATAGAAGTTGTGGTGTATTTGTAAAGTATGGTATATATAGATCACATTTATTTCGATATGAAGGTGGTGAAGATAATTTACCTACACAAATATTGTTTTTCGACGAGTATCGTAGAGGAAAAACAAAACAAGATGTTGACATAAATGATCTAGAAGGAAGTTAACTGTGTTTCGAATATGCTTAGATGATGAATGTCATAAAATCGATGAGTGCCTGGCTTGTGAACGAAATGTATTAATTATATGTTTTTTACTTAATATAGCAATGTTTGGTTTAGAACTATACTATGGTTTAATAGCACAGTCTGTAAGTTTAATATCAGATAGTGCTCATAACATAGGCGATGCTATTATATTAGGTAGTAGTCTTTTTGTAATTGGAGCAACGTTAGGAAGTAAAGCAAAGTTAGCAATTATTAAATCAATTGTAATGTTAGGATTTGGTATATTAACAATGTTTTATGTAGTAAACAACATATCAACAGGATATGTTCCAAATAGTGTAATAATTACATGGGTTGGTGTTGTTGTGTTAGTAGGGAATATTATATCAGCACTGTTATTATTATATTATAAAAATAAAGATATTAATTTAAAGAGTGCGTATATTTGTTGTAGGAATGATGCAATTGGATGTATTGGAATTATTATAGCAGGTATATTTGTGGGGTTGACAGAAAGCAATATTCCAGATATAATAATAGGTGGAGGAATATCAATTCTTATATGCTATAGTGCTATAGGAATTTTTAGAGAGAGTTTAAATGTTATTAAAGATTCTAGAACGTCTTGATCGTAGACGTATAATTTATGATAGGGAGAAGCATGAGCCTTATCTTATTAGATATTATTTGTTTTTAAAGGATAGAAAATGGTTCCCATTTAATGTTTTTTTACATAACTTTAGAAAATCTGACATAGATGATTTACATGATCATCCATGGTTCTGGATGACAATAGTTTTAAAGGGAGGCTATTACGAACATACGCCAAAAGGAAAGTTTTGGCGAGGCCCAGGATTTATTGGCTTGCGTAAGCCTCAAGATTTACATAGGGTAGAGCTTGTCGAAGGTATATATCCTTGGACATTATTTTTTGTTGGACCGAAACGCAAAGAATGGGGTTTCGTTGATAATGGTAAATGGATACAAAATGAGACTTATTTAAAGGAAAAATATAATGTTTTATAAACTACAAAAAGCATTATTGAATTTTACTAAAGATAAAAAAGTAAAAGCAAAAAAGAATGCTGAATTAGATTTGCGGTATGGGAAGATTAATAAAGACGAACGCGATAAACAAATAGCAACAGCAGATGATGAACCGTATATTAAAGTGTTACAAGTTCATTTTGATCAGGAACAACCAAACGTTGGTAGTTTTGAATTAGATTGGAATGAACCGTTTATTGAAACTTTAGCAAAGTCTGGTTATAAAGGCAGTACACCAGAGCAAATTATCGATGAATGGTTTAATGATGTATGTCGTAATATTTTAATGGAAGAGTTCAATGACAAGAATTTTATTGCTGACGCTCCAGTAGAGATTAAACGAGATGACGGCAAAACAGAAAAATATTAAAAGAAGAGGCTACCAAATTGACTTATATTCTAATTGATACAGCAAATATGTTTTTTAGAGCACGGCACGTTGCTCGTGGCGACTTAGATATGAAGATTAGTTTATGCTATCATATTATGTTTAATAGTATTAAGAAAGCATTTAATGACTTTAATGGGTCGCACGTTATATTTTGTTTAGAAGGACGCAGTTGGAGGCGCAGTGTTTACGAACCTTATAAACGAAATAGAGATGCTAATAGAGAAGCACTAACTCCAAAAGAATTAGAAGAAGATAAAATGTTTTGGGATGCCTATCAAGAGTTCTTAGAATATTTAGATACTAAAACAAATTGTACAGTATTACAAGAGCAAAATAGCGAAGCAGATGATTTAATTGCACGTTGGATACAAAATCATCCAGACAACGAACACGTTATTATAAGCAGTGACAGCGACTTTCATCAATTAATTAACGATAAGGTTAGTATGTATAATGGTATTGCTAATCAGCACGTTACTATTAATGGTATATATGATGATAATGGTAAAATAGTTATGGATAAGAAAACTAATACACCAAAAGTTATTGCTGATCCTGAATACATTTTATTTGAGAAATGTATACGTGGCGATTCAAGTGATAATGTGTTTAGTGCATATCCAGGCGCCCGTAAGAAAGGCAGTCGTAATAAGACAGGCATACAAGAAGCATATGAGGATAGACACAATCAAGGCTTTGCGTGGAATAATTTTATGTTGCAAAAATGGACAGATCATAACGATGTAGAACACGTTGTACGCGATGATTATGAGCGTAATAAAATACTTATAGACTTAACGTTGCAACCCGATGAAGTTAAAAATGCTTGTGATGCTAAGATTGTTGAAGCAGTACAAAAAGAGCATATTTCGCAAGTAGGAATACATTTTATGAAGTTCTGTGGCAAATATGATTTAGAAAAAATGAGTCAACAACCAAATGATTATGCACAGTTTTTAAATAAGGCATATGCAGTATGAAGGTATTAGTAATAGGTGGTACAAGAGGAATAGGTAAAGAGATTGTCGATCATTTTGATGGCGACAGCGTTAGTCGGAAAGGTACTGAGCCTGGATTTAATATTAGAAAGGATGAAGACCGAACAATAATAGCAAATGTATCATTAGATTATGATATAGTTGTTAACCATGCGTATTCCGGAGACTTCTCACAGACATTAATGTTGCTAAATCTATTTGAAGTATGGCAAGAAGCGAAGCACGAAGGTTATCTTATTAACAGCGGTAGCGATGCTTCAAAGTTATATAGGATGAAGGCCAAGAAAGATCCAATGTATGCGGTATTAAAGGAAAGCCAAAATACACTTAGTCATATTATTTCTCGTAACATACAAGAAGGTAATGTTCCTATGCGGTATACAAATATTATATATGGTATGCTTGATACTGAGAAAGCACGAGCAAGGCCGCATTATAAAAATGGTGTTAGAGGAGAAGACATTTGTAAAGTAATAGAATTGCTATATAATTTACCAACCGATTGTTTGATCCCTGAGTTTGTTATGGAAGCAAGGAATCCAAATTAAATGTCGTATTTAGACTTATCTGAAATTCGATCAATACAAATTGATCATACGAGTAGATGTAATTTACTTTGTCCACAATGTGCTAGGGTTGATCAAGGAAAATTAAATCCTCTTGTACCTTTTGATGAATTAACTGTTGAGGATTATAAAGTTATCTTTCCTAAAGAGATTATTAAAAGTATTACATTAGTTACACAATGTGGTAATTATGGAGACGTTGTAGCAAGTAATACTTTTTTAGATTGTTTAGATTGGCTACGTACAAATGGATATAATAGACATATAAATGTTATTACTAATGGTAGTGCTAGGTCAGCGGATTGGTGGAAAGATCTTGCAAAAATATTAGGTAAACAAGGCAAGGTAACATTTAGTATTGATGGATTAAAAGACACAAATCATTTGTATCGTGTTAATAGTGATTGGGATAAAATAATAGAAAATGTTAAGACATTTATTAAGGCAGGTGGTAGAGCAAGATGGGATTATTTGGTATTTGAACATAATGAACATCAAGTTCAAGCGGCTAAAACGCTTGCGAAGGAATGGAAATTTGAAGGTTTCTATGTAAAAAAGACAAATAGGTTTATTAGTAATAAAAACTATAAAACAGATACAAACAAAACAATGACTAAAAAAATTAATATAGCAAAGAAAGTAAAATACCAATCTAATTTTGATGAAATAGTACAGGAATATGGTAGTTGGTCTAATTATGTGGATATTACTGAAATTGAATGTAAGTTTAAAAAACAAAATGCATTGTTTGTTGATTTTGAGGCACGCCTTTGGCCTTGTACATGGGTAGGTGCGCCAATATATTTTTCACGCAAGGATAACATACAAAAACAACAGATACATAAAATTCTTAATCATTATGGATGGCATTTTAATAGTCTGAGACATTTTAATTTGCAGGATGTTTTAAATCATGAATGGTTTAACAATAAGTTAATTGAAAGTTGGAATGGTCTTCAAAGTGATAATCCAATTGGAAAACTTATGACATGTGGCAGAACTTGTGGAACAAGTTATGATTTTAGTAGTAGTAGTGAAAATAATAGGGAATTAACGACATTTAAGGAGGTCAAGAATGCCATATATTAAAGAACTAGTCAAGGAACGTTGGATTGTTTATAGTGATATAGGTAACTATACAGGTTTGCTTATTAAAAATAACAAAGACTTTTCTTATCTATATTATAATAAAAAAGAAGAGACCAATGCTGAAAATCAAATAACAAGATTTTCTAATCACAGAGAATTATGTAATTACTTCGGCGAAGACATTACGTTAAATGAAATTAATAAACGAAGCAATCGAGATGGTGGAGTAGTTAGTGAGATAAAAGGTTATCCTCTTAATTTTACTCAACCAATTATAGTTGAACATGAAACATTGCCTTTATTTAAGAAAAGTTTAAATAGCAGTGTAATTTATTGTGCTGGATTTTATACAGTTAAAGGCTCTGAGGGGTGGCGCAAAAGTTTTTGCCCAAAGAAAATGACATTAGATAATATCGAAGCATGGGACGGCCCATATGTATCTGAGTTAGAAATGATTAGTGTGTTAAATATAAAGAAGAAAGAAAAATGATTAATCAATTGTATAATTTAAAAAAATTTATGGGTATGTTTGATATTGCACAACAATCTAGTTCGCAAGAAATAAGGCTTTCAATTACAGAATTATCTTTAATTGTTTCTGATATTAATAAACTTTTATCAACAGTGCTCGAAACAAAAAATAAGTTACCTATAAATAACGAACAAACAGAATTTGAAATTGATGGGGGAACTTTTTAAGGAAAAAATTATGTTAAACAAAATGAAATATATTTACATGGTTATTGGATTAGTTTGTATTTTTATTATTCCAGGAAATTCGTTTGCTCAGACTGTAGTCGATGCAAATACATTTATAAATTTATATAAAAACACAATCAGTTCAGTTGTAACAGTAATTGTTGAAGCGGAAGGCGAAGGACCGAGCAAATTTATAAATAATTTACCACCAAATTCTCCTTTTAATAAATTATTTAAAGATAATGGCAATGATACTATACCAAAAACAATAGGTAAAGGTAGTGGATATATTGTAAGTGAGGATGGTTTAGTATATACTAATCATCATGTTCTATATGGCACTACTGACGAAAAACCAAATATGAAAGTTATTGAAATAATTATTGTATGGCATGATAATACATTTCGAAATGCAACAATTGTTGCATCTGATCCTGTAGCAGATGTAGCAATTTTACAGATTACAAAAGAAGGTGACGAAAAATTTCAAGCATTAACATTTGCAGACAGCGACTTAGTAACTCCCGGAACTATGGTAGCGGCAATTGGTACTCCATTAGATCATCCATTTAGTATTACTACCGGTATTATTAGTGGAATTGGAAGGCCAACTGGGCAAGGTATTTGGGTTAAAATGTTACAAACAGATGCAGTTATTAATAGAGGTAATTCGGGCGGTCCATTATTTAATATAAAGGGAGAAATTATTGGAATGAACACAATGATTATGTCTCCATCTGGTTACTTCATTGGTATTGGTTATGCTGTACCATCTAATACTATTATAGAAGTTGCTAGTATTTTACTAAGTGAAGGCAAAGTAATTCGCCCATGGATTGGTGTACAACTTTCAAACTTGAGTGATGATTTTAAGACTAGGTTTAATATCAATCTTGATCAAGAAGCAGTTATATTTTTAAATCTTAAACTTGATGGGCCAGCGGCCAAGTCAGGAATGCAATCTTATGATATAATTTTAAAATGGAATGGTGAAGACGTTGATTCTGAAAAAATAATTAATGAAATATCAACCAGTAAACCAGGTGACAAATATACATTGCTAGTTAGACGCATCATCGATTTTGAAAATAATATTTACGAAGACATAGAAATAGAATTAATTATAGGTGTCATGCCGCCGCAAGGATTAAAATAATTGTTAGAGGTACTAATTAATGGCTAA
>Ga0209554_1001487_pt1 | contig 17676 bp, 19 predicted proteins | sample MarorgKNORR_S2LV_5_FD_188221 | JGI IMG/M metagenome (GOLD analysis project Ga0209554, IMG submission 188221) | Marine microbial communities from the Southern Atlantic Ocean, analyzing organic carbon cycling - Bottom_A/KNORR_S2/LV (SPAdes) (version 2) | ecosystem: Environmental > Aquatic > Marine...
AAAAGTTATAAACATCACTAAAACTAGAGAGATCATGCCTACAGATTGTTTTATAAAATTATCTCCTATATCTGTCACAGAAACAATTATAGAGGTGATGGCAGCAGGGCCAGCTAAAAAAGGTATAGCTAGTGGAAATATACTTATTCTATCTGAACGGTTTTTAAGGCTTTCTTCTCTTCTTTGATTCCGTTTACCAAAAAGCATTTCAAGTGAAATAATAAATAGAATAATTCCACCTGCAATAGTGAACGCGGAAAATGATATATTTAGAGAGCTTAATATAAATTCTCCTAACCAAGCAAAAAACAACAATATGATTGTTGCTGTAATTGTTGCTTCTAATGCTGTCTTGATTTTATCTTTAATCTTTAGGCGTTGAGTTACAATTAAAAATAAAGGTGTGCCACCTAGTGGGTCTATAACAACAAAGTATAAAACAAATGTTTGAATAAATATTTCTAACATAAAAATTTAATTTTAACCCAGAACCAAGATCCATAAAAGTTTTTTCATCTTGTAAATTCTACCATATGTAATCGTTTTATCTATCTCTCCATGTGCAAGTTATGTGCAAGTCTGCACAAATTAATTTATCTTTATTTCACTTGTTAATTGATAGTTGAAAATAAACAGTAAGTATTAACAATAATTTAATACTGACTGAAACTGAATGGGACAGTAAAAGTTCTCTATCCCCGGCTTTTGAGTTCAACGCGTCTACCAGTTCCGCCATTCGTCCTTTAGTCATACGTTAATTAATATTTTATAAACAAATAGTATAGGAAGACAATTTATAATAAAACCATTAAATGTTTAAAGGCATATATCGAAAAACTTTGAAATTAGCAGGACATAAAAATTCAAAGTTTTTTTTAGCTGTTATTTCATTTGCTGAAAGTTCTTTTTTTCCAATACCACCGGATATTATGATTGTGCCGATGGTTATAGCAAAAAAAAATAACTACCTAAAAATATTTTTTATAGCTACTTTATTTTCTGCTTTAGGTGGACTATTTGGATACTTTATTGGTTCATTGTTTACAAATAAAGCAATTTTGCTTATAGAATTTTATGGGTATGAAGAACAAGTTTTAGAACTAAAAACTCAATTATCTTCCAAAGGTAGCGCATACTCAGTATGGTTAGGAACACTATTTCTCGCAGGTTTTACACCATTACCTTTTAAACTTTTTACAATAACAAGTGGAATTATAAATTTTAATATATTTGCTTTCTTTTTTATTTGTCTGCTTGCTCGTGGTTTAAGATTTTTTATTGTGGCTTATTTGTCTGCAAAATTTGGTAAAGCATTTTCTATAATTTTAGAAAAAAAGGGAGGTATGTGGTTTTCAGTTGCTGGAATTGTAATTATAATACTTGTATTACTTGTCTATTTAATTTTTAGGTAATATGAAAAATAAAACTACATTAAATATAATCTTATTTATAAGTATTTTTGCTTTAGCTTCTGCCTACTTTGTTGAATACATTTTAGGCTACAAACCATGTAATCTTTGTTTGATTGAAAGATTGCCTTACTTTGTTGCAATAATAATTATTTTGATAGGTCTAATAATAAATAGACTAGAAAAGATCATTCTTATCTTGTTGGCTTTAATATTTGCTGCTGCAACAATTTTGTCTTTTTATCATTTCGGTATAGAACAAGGTTTTTTTAAAGAATCTTTAGTTTGTATTCCAAATAATGAAATTAATATTTTAAATAAAGAAGATCTTTTAAAGGAGTTTCAAAAAACAGTGGTTAGCTGTAAAGATGTTGAATTCACATTATTTGGACTATCTCTTGCTACAATAAATATCATTATTTCCTTCATACTAAGTGTTATAACTTTTAAACTTTTTTTAAATTATGAAAAAAACAGATAAAAATAAAATCAAAGAATTTATAAGAGTTGATCATGCTGGAGAACGTGGAGCTATCAAAATATATGAAGGACAGTTGCTGGCATTAAATACATTTGTAAAAGATAATAAATTAAAAAAAATAATTGAAGAAATGAAGAATCATGAAAAAAAACATTTAGATTTTTTTAATAAAGAAATAAAAAAAAGAAATATTAAACCAACAAAATTGCTACCTTTGTGGGATTTATTAGGAGTTGGTCTTGGATTTAGCTCTGTAATGATGGGGAAAAAAGCTACAATGTTATGTACCGCATCTGTTGAGGAAGTTATAGATGGACATTATCAAAATCAGCTCAATCAACTTCATGCTGATGAAAAAAATTTAAAAGAAAAAATAAAAAAATTTAGAGATGAAGAAATACATCATAAAAATATTGCCTACGATAATGGCGCAAGTAAAGAAGGTCTTTATTATATATTAGATAAAATAATCAAAACTGGATCAAAAGTTGCAATAAATATATCAGAAAAAATTTAATTAAGGTTCAAGCTCAACATCCCAATATAAATAATCCATCCAACTTTCGTGTAAAAAGTTTGGAGGAAAATTTTTACCATTTTTGTGAAGATCTTCAATTGTTGGTTGGTAAGGTTTTTTTTGAAGTATCATTCCAGAACCTCCAAAAAGTCGTCCCCCTTTTTTAACATTACATTCCGAACAAGCTGTAACAACATTATCCCAATCTGTTTTCCCACCACGAGATCGCGGTAAAAGATGATCAAAAGTTAGATCATTTTTACTTCCACAATATTGACAAGAAAATTTATCTCTTAAAAATACATTAAATCTCGTAAAATGCGGATTAGATTGTGGGTTTATGTAATTTTTTAATGCAACAACACTTGGAAGATTTATGCTAAATGAAGGACTTCTTATTACTCTGTCGTAGTTGCTTACAATTGTAATTCTATCCAAAAAAACAGATTTTATAGAATCTTGCCAACACCACAATGATAATGGATAGTAACTCAAAGGTCTATAATCAGCATTTAATACTAAAGCTGGACACTTTTCTAAAGAAATATTTTGATCAATAAAAGTCATTTTATAATTTAAGACTAACTTAAATAAAATAATTAATCAATAATTACAAAAAAAAATTTATTAAATTAAAAAGTTTTTTTAATATATTTTAATGCAATACTTGAAGCTTTTACAGGAATATGATGATCACAATCACCAATCATATGTGTTTCTACCTCAATTTTATTTCTTAATAAAAAATCTTTTGCATCTAACAAATTGCTTGCAGGAACAACCGCATCTAATTCTCCATGTATTAAAAGCATTTTTGTTTTTGAAGAAATTCTTTTAGAAAGATGTTCTTTATCTATTATTTTTCCAGAAAATCCAACTACACAATTAAAATTTTCATCACTAGTTAAGCCTATATTTATTGACAACATACATCCTTGGCTAAAGCCAGATAAACAAATTTTAGAATTACTTAACTTATATAATTTCTTAACTTCGTTTATAAATTTATGAATTATCTCTTCTGCCCTCAATGACTGTTCAATAATATATTTTGGATCGTCTTTGCTTAAATCAAACCATTGAAATCCACTTGGATTTATTGGACATGCTTGGTGAGCATCAGGACATAAAAAAACAGTATTTGGTAAAAATCTTTTCCAGCTATATGTAAGTGCACTTATGTCTTTTCCGTTTCCACCATAACCATGAAATAATATTATTGCACTAGTAATTTTATTATTCTCATCTGGCTTTATTACTGTTGTGTTTAAACTAAATGTCATTTAATTATTATAATTAATTATTATGATCAAAAATAAACACAATCAAGCAGTTTGGAGTAAAAGAATAAAAAAAAAACCTTCGTTGTTATTTCAAGAGATAGGGAGCTCCATTGATGTTGATAAGAGGCTTTTTAAAGAAGATATTATGGGCTCATTAGTTCATATTGAAATGTTAAGTAAACAGAAAATAATTACATCAAAAATTAAAAAAAAAATAAGCAAGGGCCTTAAAAAAATTGAAAAAGAAATATTACAAAAAAAATTTTTTTTTAATAAAAAACACGAAGATATCCACATGAATATAGAAAAAAGACTTTTTCAATTAATTGGAGATGATGCAGGATTTGTTCATACTGCAAGATCTAGAAATGATCAAGTTATCACCGATTTTAAACTTTGGACTAAGTCTTCAACTAAGAAGATAGATAAAAAATTAAATGAGCTAATTAAGACCATTTTAAAAGTAGCAAAAAATAATGTTCAAACAATAATGCCAGGCTTTACACATTTAAAAAATGCTCAACCAGTTTCTTTGGCTCACTATTTATTAGCTTATGTAGAAATGTTTCAAAGAGACAAAAAAAGATTCTTTAATAATTTAGAAAACTTAAATGAAAATCCTTTAGGCGTAGCTGCGTTAAGTGGAACTTCCTTTAATATAGATAGATTTTTTACAACAAGAAAACTTGGATTTAAAAAGCCAACCAATAATTCTATTGATACAGTATCAGATAGAGATTTTGTGCTTGATTTTTTATATACCGTTTCTGTCTGTTCTCTGCATATTTCAAGAATTGCTGAAGAATTAATAATTTGGAATTCCGATGGTTTTAATTTGATTAAGTTATCTGACAAAGTTGTTACTGGTTCATCAATTATGCCTCAAAAGAAAAATCCTGACCCATTAGAATATTTAAGAGGTAAAGCAGGTGGAACATTTGGAAATTTATTTTCAATGCTAACTATTTTGAAAGGTTTGCCATTATCATATTTTAAAGATCTTCAGGATGATAAAGAAATAGTTTTTAGATCATTTGATATATTAGATAACTGCATTTCACTTCTCAACGAAGTTCTAAACAATTTTAAACCTAATAAATCTGAAATGTTAAAATTAGCAAATAAAGGATTTGTTACAGCTACTGATTTTGCAGACCACTTAGTAAAATATCACAAAAAATCTTTTAGAAAGGCTTATCAAATAACAACAAATATAGTTAATTATGCGGAAGAAAAAAAAATTAAATTAAACGAACTAAGCTTAAAAGATCTTCAAAAATTTGAACCTGGATTAAAAAGCAATGTTTTAAATATTTTTGACTTAAAAAACTCGATTAATTCAAAAAAATCATTTGGCGGAACATCGTTTAATAATATAAAAAAAATGATAGTAAAATATAAAAAGATTTATAAATGATGAAAAAAATCATAATAATAGTGTGTTTTTTAATTATTACTAGTTCGTGTGGTAAAAAAGGTAATCCAACGATAGATGGTAAGCCAGTTGAAAACAAATATTATAAAAATAAATGAATTATAAAAAAAATTTATTTCATGTTGAACATATTTCAACTGAAAAACTTTCAAAAAAATTTAAAACTCCATTATATTGCTATTCTTATTTAAGATTGAAAAATAATATTACCAATTTTAAAAATCATTTTAAAAAAATTAATCCTTTAATTTTTTTTTCAGTCAAATCAAATTCAAATGTAAAAATATTAAAGGAAATTAAAAATTTAGGATTAGGAGCTGATGTAGTTTCTAAAGGTGAGATGATGAAAGCCTTAAAAGCAGGAATTAAAACAAAAAAAATAGTTTTTTCAGGAGTCGGTAAAACATATTTAGAATTAGAGTATGCAATAAATAAGAACATTTTACTGATTAATGTAGAATCTAAAAATGAGCTTTTAGCTATTGAAAAAATAGCAAAATTAAAAAAGAAGAAGGTTGATATAGGAATAAGATTAAATCCAAACACAAATCCAAAAACATTAAAACAAATTTCTACAGGAAAAGAAGGCGATAAATTTGGAGTTAATGAAAACGAATTTCTTAATCTTGTTAAATACTCAAAAATGTCAAAATTTCTTAAACTAAAATGCCTGAGCGTTCATATAGGTAGTCAAATTCTTAGCATCAAACCTTATGAAAAAATGTTAAAAGTTATTGATAGGGTAATAAATAAAACAGGTTATAGATTTGAATTTATAGATCTAGGAGGAGGGATTGGCATTTCCTATGAAAAAAATAATAAAAAGTTCAATTTTAAGATTTTTAATTCTTTAATTAACAATTTTTTGAAAAAAAATAGATCTAGAATTATTTTTGAACCAGGAAGATCTATTATAGGAAATGCAGGAATTTTAATATCAAAAGTTATTTATATAAAAAAAAATAAAATTAAAAACTTTATAATTCTTGATGCAGCTATGAATGATTTTATGAGAAAAGCTCTATACGGAGCAAATCATCAAATAATTCCATCAATAAAAAATGGAAGAATTTCACATAAAAAATTTGAATTTGTTGGTCCCATATGTGAAAGCACTGATAAATTTTTAACTGTAAATAAATTTCAGTTTATAAAAGAAAAAGATCTAGTGATAATTTGCGATGTAGGTGCTTATGGAATGTCTCTTGCTTCAAATTACAATGTAAGACCACTACCAGCAGAAATTCTCGTTAAAAACTCAAGTGTGCAAATTATTAAATACAGACAAAAGCTTAGTGATCTAATTTAGATTTTAAGTTAAATGATTAGAAATATATTGTTCAAAATTTTTTTTTTTCTAGGAATTGCTAGTATTTGTATATTGTTTCTTCCAGCATTAGTTTTACCACAAAAAATTACATTAATAGGTGGCAAAGTTATGGGATACTGGACCAATTATTGCTTAAGAATTTTTTTATCAGTTAAGACAAATATTATAGGCAAGGAAAATATAATAAATAATGAAAAATTTTTTATAGCATGTTCTCATCAATCAATGTTTGAAACATTTTTTTTGCAAACAATATTTAATTCACCAATTTTTATATTAAAAAAAGAACTTCTAAAAATTCCAATTTTTGGACTTTATCTAAAAAAAATTGGATCAATATCAATTAATAGAAATAAAACTACAAAAGAAAATTTAGGATTTTTTGACAAAATTTTAAATTCAGTTAATAATTCAAATAGACCGTTACTTATATTTCCTCAGGGAACACGTGTATTACCATCAGAAAGACCAAAGTTTAAAAAAGGAACTAGAAGAATTTATGAAACTTTAAAAATAAAGTGTCAACCAATAGCAATCAATTCAGGATTTGTTTGGCCAAAAAATCAATCTTTATCAAGTAATAAAACAATTAGTATTTCGATTTTAAAACCAATAAATCCTGGTTTAAATAAAGATGATTTTTTAAATATATTAGAAAATAATATCTATTCTGAATTGGATAAGATTAATTAACCCTTCATGGGCATAACCACAAATATACTATCAAAGTCTGATGGATCTTTTATTAATGCCGGAGAACCAGTTTCATTGAGAAACATTTCTATTTTATCTCCATCAAGTTGCGAAGCTACATCTAATAAATACCTTGAATTAAAGCTGATATCTAACTCATGATCAAATTTTACATTTAAACTTTCTTTTCCATCTCCGCTATTAGCATTGTTAACCGATAAGTTTAATTTGTCCTTTGTTAAATTGAACTTAACTCCATCTTTTTTATCAAGCGAAACTGAAGCAACTCTATCAACTGAATTTAAAAATAAATTAAGATCAATTTCTAATTTTTTTTGATTATTTTTTGGTATAACTTGAATGTAGTTTGGAAATTTACCATCAATTAGCTTAGAGATTAAAACACTATTATTTAACTCAAATTTTATTTTAGACTTAATATTTGAAATTCTTACATCACCTTCAAAATCTTCTAATAAAGAACATAATTGAAAAATTGTTTTTTTTGGTAAAATTATTGGCTCAAAATCAATTTTATCATTTAATCTTACCTTCGATATTGACATTCTATGACTATCTGTAGAAACCGCTGTAAGAAAATTCTTACCCTCAACCTGGGTTTGATGTAAAAAAATTCCACTTAAATAGTGTCTTGTTTCATCATTTGATACTGAAAATTTACATTTGTTTAATAGTTTAAGCAAAGATTTTGCTTTGATAGAAAATTGATTTTCATTAAAATTTTCATCTGTAATTGGAAATTCAGAAGATCCAATACAATTTAAATGAAAAATAGATTTTTCAGATTCTAATTCAAGCTTATTTTCACTACTAAATGAAAAATTAATTTTTTTTCCAGAGGGAAGTTTTCTTATAATATCGTACAAAATTAAAGCAGTTGTTGTAGTTTTTCCCTCTTCCTGGATTTCAATATCTCTTATCTCATTAATAAATATTAAATCCAGATCAGTTGCCGTAATTGTTAATTTAGAATTGCTCGCATCTAATAATATATTTGAAAGAATAGGTAAAGTGCTTCTTTTTTCAATTACACCTTGGCAATAATTAAGTGATTTTTGTAAGTCTTGTTGATTTACACTAAACTTCATTCTGTCTATTGTATAATATTTTATTTTTTAAATTATCTATATTGCCGCTTAATTCAGCATCCTCTTTAATTAATTTTTCAATTGTTTTTACTGAATGAATTATTGTTGTGTGGTCTCTATTTGAAAATTCTCTACCTATTTCCGGTAATGATTTTGAAGTAAGTATTTTTGTTAAGTAAATTGCTGCCTGTCTAGGTCTAACAAGATATCTGGAACGTCTAGAAGAAAGCATTTCATTTCTACTGATTTTAAAAAACTTACACACTGTTGATTGAATTAAATCGATTGTTACTTTGTTTTCAGGTAAATTTAGTAAATCTCTTAAAATTATTTTTACTTCTGACAGATTTACAGTTTTGTTATAAATTCTTGAATAAGAAACTATTCTATTTAATGCCCCAGTCAGTTCTCTTATATTTTCTTTAATTTCTGCACCTATAAATTTCTGTACTTCATCTGAAATTTTAAATTGATCAGAATTAATAATTCTTAATTCTTCGGATTTCTTTTTAACAATATTATATCTAAGATCATAATCTGGACTTTGTATATCTACAACCAAACCTCCTGAAAATCTTGACTTTATTCTATCCTGAATTCTAGATAATTTATTTGGAGGTCGATCAGCTGAAACTATTATTTGTGAACCTTTATCTAATAAAGCATTAAATGTATGGAAAAATTCTTCCTGCATTGCTTCTTTTCCATTCATAAATTGAATATCATCTATAAGTAAAATATCAGTGTTTCTAAAGTACTCTTTAAATTTAACCATTTCATTTAATTTTATCGATCTAACAAATTGATACATAAATCGTTCTGCAGGAATAAACATTACACTGTTTTTATCTTTTAAGCTTAAGCCTATCGAATTTAATAAGTGTGTTTTTCCCATCCCCACTCCTCCATAAAGATATAAGGGGTTATAATGAGAAATATCTTGCGATACTTTTTTTGAAGCTTCGTAGGCAAGCTTATTGCTAGATCCTAATATGAAATTATCAAAAGTTTTATTGGGATCAATTCTACTATATTGTAAATAACTATCTTTTATAAATGATATATTTTCATTTGTTTTAGAATCATATTTTTTTATGGTATTTTCTTCTTCGGGTTCAGAATTTCTAATAATAAATTCTATCCTATGAATATTTTTTTTATTTGATTTAACTAATTGTAAAATCTGGTCTAAGTATCTTGATGTGATCCAATCTCTTATAAATCTTGTAGATACGGAAATTAAAATATAATCACGAAATTCATTTATAAATTCAATTTTTTTTATCCAGCTTTCATAAATTCCTTGACCAAATTTACTTTTCATTTCTTGTTGTATAAAAGACCAATCTAATTTTCTTGAAAGAAAATCATCTGTTTTTTGATTTAAAATATTATTTTTCATTTTGGCTGATAAAAACCAATTAAAACTAAAAAAAAAATTATGCAATAAATATTTTTTTTTCAACTAAAAAAAATAAAATCTGTGAGGGAAAAAAAAATAAAATCTATGAGAGAATCAATCAAATGGATAATTAAATTTAAAAAAAAACCAAGTTTAAAATAAAAATTATCTATAAGAAATTTTTTAAAAAAAAATTCTATATGTTGTGTATGAAAAATAATAATTTTTTATATTTAGTATAAATAGTTAAAGTTGTAGATCTGCTTGTTCAAAACAACTAAGAGTAGTTAAAAATTAAAACAACTACAGCTTGATATCTATTTAATTTTTTATTTTCTAAAGTGCGTTAATTTTTCTTGTAATTCTAGAAATATTTCTTGACGCATTTTTCCTTTTTATGATGCCAGTCTTGGCAACTTTCATTAATTCTGAATTTAATTTAGGTAAAAACACCAAAGCTTCTTTCTTTTTCTTTGAATCCAATAAAGAATTCATCTTTTTTATTGCATTTTTAAATCTACTTTTTCTGGTTTTATTGACAGCTGTCTGTCTTGATATTCTTCTAATTCCTTTAATAGCTGATTTTGTATTTGCCATAGGGCAAGTTATATAGCGACAGAATATAGACTGGTCAATAAAATAATTATTTATTTTTGACAACTATTACAAAAAAAAGTTGATCTTTTTGAAACAATTTTTTTTTTAATTTTTCCATAACAATATTTTGCTAGGCAATTTAAACTTTCTCTTTGATAAACTTTAAATTCATTTTGATAATTGCCTTTTTTGCCATTGATATTTTTAAAATCTCTAACACTAGATCCTCCTTTTTTTATAGCTCTATTCAGTATAAGTTTTGAAAAATATTTAATTTTTCTTATTTCTGGTTTAGTAAGATTTTTTGCTTGTTTAAAAGGGTTAATTTTACAGTAAAATAATATTTCATTTGCATAAATATTGCCAATTCCAGAAACAAATTTTTGATCTAAGAGAAAACTTTTAATATTTTTTTTTTTTCCTCTTAAATAATTATAAATGTAACTCGTTTTAAATTTATTATTTAAAGGTTCTGGACCAATATTGTTAAAAAAAATTTCTAAATTTTTTTTATTTTTTAAAATTTTAATAAATCCAAATCTTCGCGGGTCGTTATAAACAAATTGATATTTTTTAAAAAAAATTAAAATATGATTATGCTTTGCTGGTAAATTTGAAGAGCCATAAAAACTTGTATTTGTATTTTTATAATAATTTTTTTTACTTATTAAATGTATAGTTCCCGACATTCCTAGATGAATTATAAAAAAAGTATTATTATTTAAATGAAATATTAAATATTTTGATTTTCTTGAAATTCTATTGATCTTTTTATTTCTTAAAAAAAACTCAAAATTTTTTGAAATTTTAAATCTTAAATTTCTGTTTCTTACTACTACTTTATTAATTTTTTGAAATTTTATCTTCTTATCTAGCGACTGCTTTATAACTTCAACTTCTGGTAATTCCGGCATTTCCTACTATATTATGACATATATATATTTTATTTACTATGAGCCAATATCTTCAAAACAAAAAAGGACTAGTTCAAAACGTATTTAATAAAGTATACGACAAATATGATCTAATGAATGACTTTATGTCTATTGGAATTCATAGATTGTGGAAAAAAGATATGATTAATTGGATGGCACCTTTGCCAAAAAAAAAATTAATTGATATGGCGTGCGGAACAGGAGATTTGGGTAAGCTTTTTTTAGAAAGTACCAACTACGCAGGAAAAGTATTATTTGTTGATCCCAACTCCAAAATGTTAAAAAAAGGAATTGAAAGATTAAAAAAACACAAAAATATATCTTGGAAAAAAGGAGGTGCTGAAAAAATACCAACACCTGACAATAATTTTGACTATTACTGCATAAGTTTTGGTCTTAGAAATACAAAAAATATTAATAAATCTTTAAAAGAAGCCTATAGAGTTTTAAAACCAGGTGGTAGATTTTTGTGTTTAGAATTTTCAAAAATACAAAATATTTATTTTAATAATCTATATAAAAAGTATAGCAAATTAATTCCGCATATAGGAAAAATTGTTGTTGGTGAGAAAGAACCGTACGATTATTTAATTGAAAGTATTGAAAATTTTATTAATCAAGATGAACTAATTGAACTAATGCAAAAAAACTACTTTATTAAATGTGAATATAGAAATTTAAGTGGTGGCATGGTTGCCATACACTCTGGTTGGAAAATATAATGATAACAAAAATTTTAACATTATTTAAAATAGCAAGAAGAATAGCTCAGTCAGATATCATGAATATTGTCTCAAAATTTCATGAAGTTCCAAAAATAGTTAAGTTTTTTTCTTATATATTGTCTTTTTCTTTTTTAGGATCAAACAAATTGAATAACAAAAGTACAAGTGAAGAGGAAAGATTGTGCAATTCTATCCAAAAAATGGGCACAACTTTTATTAAACTAGGACAATTTTTGTCTACAAGGCCTGATATAATTGGTAACGAAATCGCAAAACAATTAGAAAATCTTCAAGATAAGCTTCCCCCGTTTTTAACAAACAAAGCAAAAGATATCATTAAAAAAGAACTTGGTGAAAATAATTATAATTTACTACTTAATATAAGTGAGCCAGTTGCCGCAGCATCAATAGCACAAGTACACAAAGCTCAATTGAATGACAATGGAACAATAAAAGATATTGCCATCAAAATATTAAGACCAAATATAAAAAAAATTTTTAATGAGGAAATTGATGCTTTAATGCTCTTGGCTTTTTTAATTGAAGGAACAATAAAAAAAACTAAAAGATTAAAACTTGTTGAGGTTGTTTTTTTACTAAAAGAAATAACTAACCTTGAATTAGATTTAAGATTCGAAGCTTCTGCTGCAAATGAATTTTTAGAAAATACAAAAAATGATGTGGGTTTTAATGTTCCACAGATATTTTGGAATTATACAAGTGAAAATATATTAACTTTAGACTGGATTGATGGGATCTCTATTAGAGAAAAAGAAGAATTAGAGAAAAGAAATATTGATACTAAAACACTTGCTACAGATGTTATTCAACATTTTTTAAGACATGCTATCAGAGATGGTTTTTTTCATGCAGACATGCACCAGGGTAATTTATTTGTAAACGAACAAGGAGAAATTGTACCAGTTGATTTTGGCATAATGGGAAGATTAGACAAATTAAGTCAAAGATATTTGGCAGAAATTTTATTTGGATTTGTAAAGCGAGATTATAAAAAAGTTGCAGAAGTACATTTAGTTGCTGGATTAGTTCCAAAAAATGTTTCGGTAGATGAGTTTGCTCAAGCCCTAAGAGCAATAGGTGAGCCAATTTTTGGACAATCAGTAAAAGATATATCTGGTGGTAATTTACTAAAACAATTATTTGAAATTACTGAAAAATTTAATATGCAAACACAACCACAATTATTATTACTTCAAAAAACAATGGTAGTAGTGGAAGGAGTTGCAAGAAAATTAAATCCTGAAACCAATATATGGGAAACCTCCAGACCTGTTTTAGAAAATTGGCTTAAAGAAACAAAAGATCCAATAAATTCTTTAACTGAAACTATAAAAAATACTACTGAGATAATTAAACGTTTGCCAGAACTCCCGGAGATTATGGATAAAGCAAATCAAGCATTAACATATTTTGCAAGTGGTCAAATTCCACAAAATTCAAATTCTTATTTGACTTTAAATGAAAAAAGATCAGAAATGATAACTCTAAGAAATCAGACAGCAATTGGTTTAATATTACTTGTAATTTTAGGTCTATTAGTATTTTAATTCTCTTTTATGAATAATATTGAAAACAAAAAAATATTACTGATTATATGTGGAGGTATTTCTGCTTATAAGAGTCTTGAAATTATAAGATTATTAAAAAAGCGGGGTGCTATTGTAAAATCTATTCTTACAAAAAGTGCTAAAAAATTTGTTACCCCTTTGTCTGTGGTCTCGCTTTCGCAGGAAAAAGTCTACGACGATTTATTTAGTCATGAAAATGAATCGGAAATGGACCACATATCTTTATCAAGATGGAGTGATTTAATTTTGGTCGCACCTGTTACTGCCAATACAATTTCTAAATTAAGCGCTGGTTCGTCTGACGATTTAGCATCAACAGTGATACTGGCTTCAAATAAAGAAGTTTTTTTAGTTCCTGCAATGAATGTTAGAATGTGGGAACATCCTTCTACTAAGGAAAATTTACAAAAATTAAAGACTTTTGGATATCAAGTTATTGGTCCGGAAATCGGGGATATGGCATGTGGTGAATATGGCGAAGGAAAAATGACTGAACCACAAGACATAATTAGTAGTCTAGAACAATATTTTTATAGCTTAAAAAAAAATAAAAAATTCAAAGCTTTAGTTACTGCGGGCCCAACACACGAATATATTGACCCTGTAAGATATATCTCAAATAGATCAAGTGGAAAGCAAGGTTATGAAATTGCAAAATCATTAAAAAAAAACGGTTTCGAAACTACACTAATTGCAGGTCCTACTAATTTAGATCTAATTCCTGGAATAAATCAAATTAACGTAAATTCCGCAGAAGAAATGTTTAATGCAGTTTTAGATTGTCTTCCAACCGATGTCGCCATTTTTTCAGCTGCAGTTAGTGATTTTAAAATAAAAAACAAAGAAAAATATAAAATAAAAAAAAGAGAAAGTATGAATTTAAGTTTAGAAAAAAATATAGATATTTTAAGCCATATTTCTAAACATAATTCACTTAGACCAAAAATGGTGATTGGCTTTGCTGCAGAAACAAATAATTTAACTGAATATGCTAAGAAAAAGTTATCAGAAAAAAATTGCGATTGGATAATTGCAAATGATGTATCTAATCCTTTAATTGGATTTGAGTCTGATTTTAACGAAGTTTCTATTTTTTATAAAAATATGAAATATGAAAAACTTCCAAAAATGAAAAAATCACTTTTGGCTGAAAAGATAGTAAGAAGAGTGATATCACAATTAAATTAATTTAATGGTAAAAGTTTTAGTTAAAAAGCTTAGTCCAAAAGTTCAATTACCATCATATAAAACAAAAGGTTCTTCAGGTATGGATCTAATGGCCTTTTTAGAAAGTTCTATAAAAATTGTTCCAAATAGTTCTGCTTTAATCCCAACTGGAATATCTGTAGCAATTCCAAACGATGTTGAAATACAGATAAGACCCCGATCAGGACTTGCTGCAAAATCAAACATTGGTGTGTTAAATACACCTGGCACAATTGATAGTGACTACAGAGGAGAATTAAAAGTAATATTATTTAATCATGGCTCAAAGGAATTTATTGTAAATAATAAAGACAGAGTTGCTCAGATAATTCTAATGCCCGTTTTAAAAGTAGATTTTGAAGAAGTAGATGATCTACCAGAAACCGTAAGAGGATCAGGCGGCTTTGGATCTACTGGAAAATGAAAAATAGCTTGAATAAAAATCTTATTGAAAGGTATTCACGGCAAATTGTACTTAAAGACGTTGGAATTGTTGGTCAAAAAGCTATATGTGCCTCAAAAGTGTTAATCATTGGTGCTGGTGGACTAGGTTGTCCAATAGCAGATTATTTAAGTAGAGCGGGTGTAGGTACTATCGGTATTGCCGACTTTGATAAGATTACCCTCTCAAATATTCACAGACAAAACTTATATAATTCAAAAGATATAGGTAAATACAAAGTCGATGTTGTGAAAGAAAAAATCAAATCAATAAATCCATTTATAAAAGTAAAAACTTATAAAAAAAAAATTACTGATAAAAATTTAAATAACATAATTAAAAGCTTTGATATTATAGTTGATGGATCAGATAACTTTAAAACAAAATTTTTACTTAATAAATATTCAATTAAATATAAAAAGATTTTAATTGTAGGAGCCATCAGTAAATTTGATGGGCACGTTTTTACATTTGATTTTAAAAATAAAAAAACACCATGTTTAAGATGTTTTTATCAATCCGAACCTTCTGATGAAATATTAAATTGTGAAGCGGAAGGTATTATGGGTCCAGTTGCAGGAATAATTGGAAACATTCAAGCAAATGAAGTTTTAAAAAAAATTTTAAAAATTGGGAAAGATCTTAACAAAAATATTTTAATTATTAATTTACTAAAGCTTAATTTTAGAAAAATAGAATTTAAAAAAAATAAAAAGTGTTTATGCAAAAAATATTAATTTTACTTTTATTAAGTATTTTTTTTGCTAAAGAAGTATTAGCTGAAAATAATTATTTTTTAATGTTAAAAAATAATAAAGTTAATGTTAGATACGGGCCTGATCTTAATTCTCCAATTAAGTATATTTATAAAAAAAAGTTTTTACCTGTTAAAGTTATAGATAAAAAAGAAAATTTTAGAAGAATAATTGATATTAAAAATAATAGTGGATGGATTCATACTTCCCAACTAAGCAAAAAAAAATCCTTCATTTTACTAGAAGATCAATTATTATTTGCAAAACCTACTAAATATTCAAAACCAATATTAAAAATTGCAAAAGGAAGACTTTTGTTAGTAAAAAAATGCAAAAAAAAATGGTGTAAAGTTAAAACTGAAAATTATTTTGGCTGGATAAGAACTAACAATATTTGGGGAAATATTAAATAAAATTTTACTTTAGATCAAAACGGTCTAGATTCATCACTTTTGACCACGCAGATATAAAATCAGCAAGAAATTTATGTTTAGAATCTTCACAAGCATAAACTTCTGCTATTGCTCTTAGCTGAGAATTTGATCCAAATATAAGATCAACACGAGTACCAGTCCACTTAACTTTATTTGTTTTACGATCTCGTCCCTCGAATAAATCTTCTTCTTTAGAAACTTCTTTCCACGTTATACTCATATCAAGCAAGTTAACGAAGAAATCATTTGTAAGTGTCTCTGGTTTTTTTGTGAATACTCCATGTTTTGACTTGTCAAAATTTGTGCTTAATACACGCATACCACCCACGAGAACTGTCATCTCAGGAGCAGTTAGTTTCATTAACTGAGCTCGATCAACCAACATTTCCTCTGCTGATATAGTGTATTTAGTTTTAAGATAATTTCTAAATCCATCTGCTTTTGGTTCAAGTAAACCAAATGAGTGTATGTCTGTTTGATCCTGTGATGCGTCTCCACGTCCTGGTGTAAATGGAACTTTTATCTTTTGGCTTGCATTTTTCGTAGCTTTTTCAATTCCAGCACAACCACCTAAAACAATCAAGTCAGCTAGTGAAACCGTTTTGCTTTTAGTATTAAAACCTTTTTGTATCTTCTCTAAAATTTTAAGAACCTTAGATAATTCAGATGGATTATTAACCTCCCAGTCTTTTTGTGGCGCAAGTCGAATTCGTGCACCGTTAGCTCCACCTCTCTTATCTGAACCACGAAAAGTTGATGCCGATGCCCAAGCTGTAGAGACTAGCTGGGAGATAGAAAGTCCTGATTTTAATATTTTTGCTTTAAGAGTATTAATATCTTTATTTTTAAGTTTGTATTTAACTTTTGGTATAGGGTCTTGCCAAATTAGTTCTTCTTTTGGAACTTCTATGCCCAAATAACAAGCACGAGGCCCCATATCACGGTGCGTAAGCTTAAACCAGGCTCTTGCAAATGCATCTGCAAACTCATCTGGGTTTTCATGGAAATTTTTAGAAATTGGTCCGTATTTAGGATCCATTCTTAAAGAAAGGTCTGTAGTTAGCATCATAGGAGGATGTTTTTTAGACGGATCATGTACATCAAGAACAACATTTATATCAGAACCGTTTTTTTTTGGTTTCCACTGATGTGCACCTGCAGGGCTCTTTGTTAATTCCCACTCATGCCCAAATAATAAATCAAAATAACCCATATCCCACTTTATAGGATTCACTGTCCAAGCTCCCTCGAGTCCACTACTGATAGTATCAACTCCCTTACCACTTTTATAATTACTATTCCAACCAGTAGCTTGATCTTGAATTCTTGAACCC
>Ga0209554_1001490_pt1 | contig 17656 bp, 19 predicted proteins | sample MarorgKNORR_S2LV_5_FD_188221 | JGI IMG/M metagenome (GOLD analysis project Ga0209554, IMG submission 188221) | Marine microbial communities from the Southern Atlantic Ocean, analyzing organic carbon cycling - Bottom_A/KNORR_S2/LV (SPAdes) (version 2) | ecosystem: Environmental > Aquatic > Marine...
CATCCTGCCGATCAACCAGAGGTATCCGAGGAATAGCAGGATCCTGATCCCGCCTTCTCCGGCATTTGCTTCCCAGTCGTTCCAGCCGAACGACTCAAGGCCGCGTGAAAGGACCAGGGGAATGATGAAGAAAACTAAGATCGCGAGAGTGAGGGATATGGCGATCATTCCGCCAAGCGCCAGTCCTCCCAGCGTCTGTTCTTCCGCCGGTTCGCCGTCTTCCCCCTCCTCTTCTTGAGGGAGGGCGGCGTTCGCTGACACGGAGAGCGCCTTCATGCCAAGTGTCAGCGTTTCGGCGAGCGCAGCTATTCCGCGTAAGAATAGGATGCGACGCCAGCGGCTCAACCACAACTTACTCTGTGGGAGAGGTTGGACCATGATCTCGCCGTCGGGCTTGCGTACGGCAACGACGGCGTCGCTGGCCCCTCGGATCATGACGCCCTCGATAACGGCCTGTCCACCGTACAGCGCGCTTTTAGGAGGCGATTCGGCCATCGGTCGCGTCCTCCTGTTCTGTTCGCTGCTTCGTATATCGCTCATATGCAACGAGCCTGCACTTCATGTGCAGGCTCGCGCTATTCGTTTCTTGGTACCGGATGCGCCCGGAAACCTGTTCAGGAAACCAGGGTTAGTCGGCGTCAGCTTTGGTTTCGTCAGAGTCTCCGTCACCGGAGTCCTCATCCTCTGAGCTATCGGTATCTTCGGACTCGGCCTCATCTGCGACGTTAGCAGTCGGCGGCGCCTCACCGGCCAGCATCGAAGCCTGCGTTGCAGCCCTGGCTGCTTCGCGTTCGGCCTCTACTGCTGCCTCGGCCTCTGCTTCGGCCGCAGCTGAGCGTTCGGCCGTTTCTTCTGCCAGCCTCGCTGCTTCTTCCACACTTCCAAGGTTGAACCGTCGCATCAGGCGTTCGACACGACCCTCGGTGTCAACGATGCGCTGCTCACCCGTGTAGAACGGGTGGCAGTTACTGCACAGTTCTACGGTGATGCTGGTGGCCGTTGAGCCGGTGGTCCAGGTGTTGCCGCACGCACAGGTGACCTGTGTATCGGCGTGGTAATCGGGATGTATTTCTGTCTTCATATCTGGCGTTATCGCCCCGTGTTATCAGGAAAAGGTTAGGAGGTCGTTACCGCTACCGGGTAGACCGCCGCCCGCTTCCTCTTTTTTGTGTCGTGTTCGTAAGCAACCTGGCCGTCAATCAACGCGAACAGCGTGTGGTCTTTCCCAACGCCTACGTTCGTTCCGGGACGGATCGGTGTGCCTCTCTGGCGTACAAGAATCGTTCCGGCGGTTACATACTGACCACCGAACCGTTTTACGCCGAGTCGCTGTGAGTTTGAATCGCGGCCGTTGCGAGACGTGCCGCCACCCTTCTTATGTGCCATTAAATTCTCCTCCTCAGTGTGGAGGTTCTCTAACCCTCCCCCGAACATTAATCCGGGCTATCCCGATACTCACCGGGTGCGGGGTTACTTGATTGAGATGCCTTTTATCAGCAATGAGGTGTACGGCTGACGATGGCCCTTCTTTACGCGGGACCGTGTCTTGTTCTTGTACTTGAATACCGTAAGTTTCTCGCCGCGCCCGTGTTCCGCGATCTCCGCGGCTACTACGGCGTTTTTGACAACAGGGTTGCCGACCTGGAGCGATCCATCGAGTGAGGTCATCAGTACGTCGCTAAAATTGACGCTGTCGCCAATCTCGCCATCGAGCTTTTCGACGTTTACCGTGTCGCCTTCGCGAACCCGGTACTGCTTCCCGCCCGTCTTTATGATTGCGTAATCAGTCATTACACCAGCCTAACCTTACAATCCTACGAGCGCGACCGGCCCCCGGTCAACGAATTCAGACATGCAAATGGTGTGGCTATTCGTAGGCCGGGGCATCCAATCCCCAGGCGCATAGCCCGGGCCACCCGTTTGCAAGCGTGAACCGGGTGGCCCTGTCCCAGGGAGGAATACGATGCCGGAGACCGAACTGACCATGCTCGAAACCTCGCACGCCTACTTCAATGAATCGTGTGATCTTCTCGAACTAGATGAAGGACTGCGGCAGGTTCTGCTGAATCCGTGGCGAGAACTTTCGGTATCCGTCCCCATCAGGATGGACGACGGCAGCATCCGCGTGTTCAACGGTTTTCGAATCCAGCACAACGGAGTTCGCGGCCCATACAAGGGTGGCGTTCGTTTTGCCCCGGCGGCGGACGCGGATCACACAAATGCGCTCGCCATGCTGATGACATGGAAGACGGCGCTCGTGGATATCCCGTTCGGTGGCGCAAAGGGTGGCGTGCAGGTCAGGCCATCCGAGCTATCTAATAACGAGCTGAACCGGCTGACCCGACGTTATACATCGGCGATTTCCCACATCATCGGACCCAACCGGGATATCCCGGCTCCTGACATGGGCACAAACGCCCAGGTGATGGCGTGGATGATGGATGAATACGGCCAGTCGCATGGTTATGCGCCCGGCGCCGTGACCGGGAAACCGATCGAGCTCGGTGGTTCTTACGGCAGGGAGGCGGCGACGGGTCGCGGGGTTTGCGACGTGGCGGCGCTCGCCGCGTCCGATGCCGGTATCGAAATTCGCGGAGCAAGTGTCGCCATACAGGGATTCGGAAACGTGGGATCGTTTGCAGCCAGGCGTATGGAGGAGATCGGAGCGAAGGTAGTGGCGATCTCGGACGCCACCTACGCCCTGTACGACAAAAACGGTCTGGATATCGATCAGATCTTTGATCACGTCGTTAAAACGCGATCCCTGGAAGATTGTCCCTGGGGGGAGTCAATCACAAACGATCAGCTTCTGGAGCTGGACGTGGATATTCTGATTCCGGCCGCCATTGAAGGCGTAATCACCATGCAAAACGCCAGAGATATCAGGGCGAAAATGATCGTAGAAGCCGCAAATTCGCCCGTGACTTACGGTGCAAATACCATCCTTGAGGATCGCGGAATTACGGTGATACCGGACATCCTGGCCAACGCCGGCGGGGTGATCGTGTCCTACTTTGAATGGGCGCAGAACATACAACGTTTCCGTTGGACGCTTGAACGGGTCAACGATGAGCTGTACACGATCATCAGCGGCGCGTATCAGCGTGCTGCCGATATGGCGAAGGAACGCCAGATTACGCAACGGTCTGCGGCATACGCGGTCGCCGTTGGCACGGTGGCAAGGGCGACGGAGCTCCGCGGGTTTATCTAGACCGGGCCTCGAAAATCCGTCCAGGTTGAGCCCCGTCTAGTCCAGCTCGATCTTCCCGAATTTACCCGTGTAGTAGAGCAGGGGATCGCCGTCATTGGTCGTTAGCTGGACTGCTTCGCCGACGAATATGGTGTGATCGCCAGCGTCGTGTGCTGAGACAACTTTGCATGACATGGCAGCCAGCGCCCCGGCGATCACGGGCGGCCCTTCGTCGCGCTCCTCCAGCGGAACTTCCACGTCGCCGGTGCGGTCTGCTGCGTCGCGAACGTAGTACAGGGCGATGTCTACCTGATCCCTGCGCACGATGCTGATTCCAAACCAGCCGTCGTCACTTATGTACCGGTGCGTGTTACGGGATTTGTCCACACAAACGAGCGCCAGCGGCGGATCAAGGGAGACGGACAGGACGCCGTTCGCCGTCATGCCGTGGGTGCCACCGCCTGGTTCGGCTGAAGTGATTATCGTCACGCCGGTGGCAAATCGCCCCCAGGCGTCTCTGAACTCGGATTGTGTGACCGGATTTTCGCTGGCCAGCGTCGTCCTCCCCAGTTGTTTCGAGCGATGTTCGGCAAAAATTGCTGATTGTCGACTGAGACCGTGCCGCCGGATTATAGGGCGCGTTGATCAAAAAGGGGCTGGCTGGTTGCCGCCGCCTGAATCAGGCTTTGACGATCAGGCCGTCCCTCAACGCTATTTCGATCTGATCAGCGGATAACCCGGCTTCCATTGCCGTCTCAAGCGAGAACACTTGCTCCTCAAGCAGTCCCAGGAACGGGCCGAGTTCTTTGCTTCTTGTCCATTCGAAATCGTAGTCGTTGTACACGTCGTTTCCTGACACCGAGCACCACGGGGCCAGGATGAATCGATCATCCGAGTCAGGACGCGATCGGGGTGCATCCGGAAGTTCCCCCGTAATAGCATCAACATACCCGCGCTGCATCGCCGCAAACGAGAACTCCTGCGTCAGGTGCTTGCGAATCCCCTCAGGGTCCGTCATGCCCCGGGCGGCGGCAAGCGTCGCCTTTGCGGCTGCGTCAGCGCTGGCGTACGGAAAAATATGGACGTCTGGATGCTCCGGCAGATCGCGCAACGCGCCCACACCCGCAGCAACGACCGGCGTCCCGCATGCGAGCGATTCGTAAGAAACCAGGCTGAACGACTCGATGAAGTTTCCCGGGCAGAGCGTCACGTCCGCAAAACTGTACGCGTCGGCCGTTTCACCGCCGCTCCACCACGGCACAAACTCCAGCGATTCCATTACACCCTCCGTCAGAGCAAGCCGCACAGAGTTGTCGTAGAACTCACGCGTCTCGGTGGAACTGGCGGCGTCGATATGCTCCGGAACCAGAAGTCGGATCTTTCGGCCGGGCAGATCGCGAGCTATATCACGCGTTATCCCGATCGCCTCCGCGATCCCCTTGAGCGGGTCAGGGCGATGCGGCCACAGGAGGATAAGATCGCCGTCTGAACGCTCCCGGACACCTCGTGGAGTGACGCCGGGGCGGGGGCGGTACGTATCTAGATCGATGCCGTTCGGTATCACGACAACCGGCTCACCAGATCTTCCCGGGGTAGCGCCGGCCGTGGCATCGATACAGCGCTTCAGATAGTTGGAGGGCACGATAGTCAAATCGGCGTCAAACGCGAACGCGGATATGAGAGCGGTCTCGTAATGAAAATCGTGAAAGGATCGGACTACCCTGCGGCCTTCGGGGATCAAGTTTCGCTGGTAGAAGGTGTCAGCGTGGAGATAGACCGTCTCCGCCCATTCGAACACAGGGGCGATGACTTCAGCGCTCTGCAATATCTGGTAGGGCGGCACCTCCCACGGATCCGGGAAGTAGCCGGTTAATCGAAGAAGGGGCTCGACATTGATGCGGGGCGCTATCTCGAACCCGCCATCGTTTTCGGGCCGCCATGAGCAGATGACGCGTACCTCGGCGCCGGCGTCCGCAAGTCCACGTAACACGCCGTCCAGGATGCGCTGGGAGCCGCCGTGGACCGCCTCCGGGAGGATCGGTGCGATGGATACAACGGCGACACGCTCAAGCATGGGTATCGGTCATGCCGGGCCGCCAAAAAGGCGACCCGGCATGAGACCTAATCTTCTTCTTCGGTCTCCGGCGCATCGTCCCCAGGCGCTGATTCGTCAGACGCTGTGTCTTCAGAACCTTCGACTAGTTCGCCAGTGACCGTTCCGTTTTGTGGCGCTTCTTCTTCCCCCGCAACGGCGATCTCTTCTTCGCTCAAGAGATCGGCCGGAGCCTCCCGTGTTTTCATGGCACGGATGGCGCTAACAGCATCGCCGGTATCCGGCACCGCCATTATCACGCCCTGAGTGATGCGACCAGTCTCCCGGACCTCGTTCAGGTGGACCCGTATGACCTGCGCCTTCTCCGTCAGGATGAGGACCGTGTCGTCCCCGTCGACCTCGCGGTCGACCACCTGGGCAGCGGCCACTCGACCGTTCTTGCGAGCGATCTTGAGGGTGATGAGCCCCTTGCCGCCGCGCTTCTGCTGGCGGTACCTACGCATCTCTGAAAGTTTTCCATAGCCGCGTCTGGTGACGACAAGCAGTGAGCCGGTCGGACTCACCACGTCAGCCGAGACGATCTTATCGTTTGGTTGCAGCGTCATACCCCGCATACCGCCCGCAGCACGCTGACGCGCCCGGATATCGGTACTCGGGAATCGGATCGCCATTCCTTGTTCAGACACCATGATGATGTCTTCCTCTGGAGTTGCGAGAACCACGGACTGTAACTCGTCACCCGGCTTCAGGTTGAAGGCGTTAAGCCCACCCTTCCGGATGTTCGAGATCTCGGGCAGGTGCATACGTTTGACCTGTCCGGCCACGGTCGCCATCACCAGGTACTTGTCTTCCCGGAGGTCAGACACCGTTACGACGGCGTTGACGCGCTCACGCGGCTCCAGGTTGATGATGTTCGCCACGGGAGTGCCGCGGGAAGTTCTGGACACGTCCGCGGCCAGCTCAAAGGCACGAATCGTGAAGACGCGACCGCGATCGGTGAACATCAAGAGGAAGTCGTGCGTATCCGCGACCCTGAGGTGCGGCGTAACGTCGTCCTCTTTCGTCATACGCTGGCCTTTGACGCCTTTACCGCCTCGGTGCTGCGCCCGGTAGGTGGCGAGGGGGATGCGCTTCAGGTAACCATTTGCGCTCAGCGTGATTACGACGGTCTCGTGCGGCTCGGTGTCCTCACGACGCCACTCGCCAAGCTCTTCCGGGTGAACGACCGTGCGGCGTTCGTCGGCGTGCCTACGCTTGAGGTCCAGCGTCTCCTTGCGGATAACGGCGTAGACCTTGTCCGGGTTGGCGAGAAGATCTTCCAGGTCGTTCACAAACGCGAGCAGTTCCTGGTACTCGTTCTCGATCTTTTCTCGTTCGAGGGCGGCCAGTCGGCGGAGCTGCATGTCCAGGATGGCCTGGGCCTGCACCTGCGACAGGTTGAACTGCGTCATCAGGCCGTTACGGGCCTCTTCAACATCCGAAGATGCACGTATCAGTGTGATCACTGCATCGAGGTTCTCAAGGGCGGTGCGCAGGCCTTCAAGGATGTGCAGACGGGCGCGAGCCTTGCGGAGATCGAACTCGGCCCGGCGTACGACGACCTCTCTTCGGAACTCAATGAAGTAGCGAAGCGCCTCTCTCAGGGTAAATACCCTGGGCATGCCCTCCACGATGGCAAGCATGTTCGCCGAGAAGCTGGTCCTCAACGAGGTGTGCTTGTACAGGACGTTGAGGATCACGCTAACGGACGCGCCGCGACGCAGATCAAGCACAATCCGCATGCCCTTGCGGTCTGATTCGTCCCGGACCTCAGAGACACCTTCAAGTGCCTTGCTCTTGATCAGGTCAGCGATTTTGGCGACCAGGGTGGATTTGTTGACCTGGAACGGGATCTCCGTAAACAGAAGACGCTGCCGGTTGTTCTTCTTGACCTCTTCGATCTCATGGGACGCCTGCATCATGATTCGACCGCGGCCGGTGGCGTAGGCGTTCCTGATACCTTCATTACCGTAGATGTGGGCGCCGGTCGGGAAGTCCGGACCCTTTACGAACTCCATCAGGTTATCCAGCGAGGCGTCGGGATGCCGGATCAGGTGTGCGATGGCGTCGCAGAGCTCGCCCACGTTGTGGGGCGGGATGTTGGTCGCCATGCCGACTGCGATACCAGCTGCGCCGTTGACGAGCAGGTTTGGGAGAATGGATGGAAGGACCATCGGTTCTTTTAGAGATGTATCGAAGTTGTCGGTCCAATCGACGGTCTCGCGGTCGATATCGCCCAGAAGCGTCATTGCGATGTGCGATAGCCGCGCCTCGGTATATCGCATAGCAGCCGGAGGGTCGCCGTCCACGCTGCCGAAGTTGCCCTGTCCGTCGACAAGCATCGCCCTCAAGGAGAACGGCTGTGCCATGCGGACCATGGCGTCATACACGGCCGTGTCGCCGTGCGGGTGGTACTTGCCAAGCACCTCGCCGGTTATGCGGGCGCTCTTCTTGTACGAGGACGTTGGGCGGATGCCCATGTCATACATGGCGTACAAGATGCGGCGCTGAACAGGCTTCAACCCGTCACGTATATCCGGCAATGCCCGGGAAACAATGACAGACATGGCGTAATCCAGATAGGAATTACGCATCTCGTCATTGATATTTATTGGGCGGACTTCACCGATGTCCTGACCTACCACAGCGGGTCTCCTGAATCGGGGGGAATGCGGGCCTCACACGGACGTCGTTGCCGCGGGAACGGCCTGCGTAAATCGGAGCGTGTTCCGCATAAAAATCGCACGATGCGCGGAACACGAATTAGACGTCTCTAATTTTACCTTTTTATACGCCCCCAGGCAAAGGTGGATGTCACCCATACGTTGTTCGTACTGGCAACGCCGCGCGCTCGCGCACACGCGAGGAGCTGGGGGTTTCCGGGGAAAATATGCGTACTGATTTCGGGCGATCCCGATATCAGCTGTTTAACCGTCCGTAGAACGCTCTATAAATGAGGCCAATATGTTGTCGAACCGGGTCGGCAAAAGATCCAGATGATGGAGTGGCCATGCGACGCCGATAACCCAGTGGTACCCGGGCATCTCAAGTGCCTCGATGGCGCCAGTTTCGATGTCGTAAGCGCTCGCCATGAGTCCCGGCGCTTTTTCTGCCTCGCGTATCGCAAACTCACCCGGCCCGGGCGTCGCCACCGGCCCACCCGCGCCGATGGTTGCCGCCACCTTGCCGCCAAGGGTGAGGAAGGTGCGCATCTTACCCAGTTCGACGATGCGACCCCTGCGCCCTGGGTGTTGACCGACGACGATAGCGTCCGACAGCCGGACCGGCGGCTTGCCCCCCAGGGCGACGTTCAGAGCGTGCATGCCCCATCCAACGCCGAGGACCGGGATATCCGCCTCCACAGCGGCCGGGAGGGCGGGCGGCGGTGATTCAGCCATAGCGCCAAATACCGACTCGCCGAAAACGAGCAGACCGCCGACATCCGGGGGCAGGTCGGCATCGGGCGCGAGTAGCCGCACCTCCGGGCCAACGTCACGAAGCACCCGGCCAAACACATCGGAGTCTTCGCCGGGCGCGGTGATGAACGCGGGCAGTTTCAACTCAGGCATCCGATAGACTCTTCTGAGACGGGTTCATACGGAAACGTTCCTGTGAGATCCATCGGCCTGAACGTCGGGGTACTCGCTGCTCTAGAACGGTATGTCCCACAGCGGGTACCAGTGTTCCGTGGAACGTTCGACAACCATGCCCTGTCGGCTCATCAACTTCGCAAGATCCAGTTCGGCCGGATGATCCCTTTCGTCGGTCCCCTTTGGAATGAACGGATAGAACGTTTTACGTTGATACGTGTAGAGCCAGTAGGCGGCAGATCCCGCGTAATGGGTACCCCACACGGCGGCGATCATGATGCTCGGGTCCGCCTCCATCGAGAGGGCATTTCCGATCGTGAAGACGGAGTTTGTGAGGTCCTCGAAATTGCCGTCCTCGAGGATCACCCACTGTGTTCCGTGTTCATCGATCTGGACATCGTGGGAGGTCTTTGTGGCGCCGGGACCTTCGTTAAGTACTCCGCGTAACTTACTCTCAAGGCCGTCTATGAACGGGTACTTGCCCTGCTCAGATGGCCGGAAAAGCACCCCAGCCCTGCGGCCGGGGAGTATCTCGCCGACCGACTGTAGCCTGGCCTCTGCGGTGATCACCGTCTTGATGGCGTCCCAGTCAGATTTGGGAGCGGAGGGTCCGCGCTTGAATAAAAATGCCATTTAATTCTCGAACCGTACGTCTTGTGGCAGGCCGCGCATTTCACTCTCCATCTGTCGTAATCGTGCGATTCGGTCTTCTATCAGTTGGTGTGTCGAGAACAGGCTCTGGACGGAATGGCCCCTGGGCGCCGGATATATCGCCAGCGCGCTGGCCGAAGTCATTTTACGCAGATCTTCCTCCGGCAACCGTGCAGTCGCACTGCTGATCTTCTCCGGAGCGTCGGCCAGTATGCCGGGTTTCCGGTCAGAGGCCGGGAATCTTAGAATCTCCGGTAGTCAACGGTGTACAAAGTCGTTCACCACCGGCCGTCACATCTTGGAACGCTAAATTCTAAGCTAAGCCCGGATGTCCGGCCAATCGTAGAATCATGACATAGCCGTCCGACGGTACGATTCGCGTCCGTCGGAATAATTACGTTACACACATCAATACGAGAACGGTGACTAACAAGTTTGACAGTAACTCAAGACTCTCCCTGCCCCGGTGACGGCCCGAACTCTTCGGAAACGGTTCCGGAAGACGCTACGCTCTTGGAGATCGAGCTGTATGCGATAGAAGTGGTGGACGCCGCCGGGAAACTGGTCTCAGGGCGATTTGGCGGAGAGCTGGATGTTGAGTCCAAGGACGGCAACGGCGCAAATCCGGTTACGGATGTAGACCGGGCCAGCCAGGCACTTATCACTGAGATGGTGGTGAAGCGTTTCCCGGAGCACATGGTCCTCGGCGAAGAAGACGCCCCGAAAGACGAACCTGACGCCCGCGACTTCATCTGGGTTGTCGATCCTATCGACGGCACGACGAACTACGTGAACGGCCATCCGCTGTATGCAGTTTCGGTAGGTGTGTTGTACCGGGGAGAGCCGGTCGTAGCGGCCGTATGGATCCCCTGGCCTGCCGAAGGCGGGTTCGAGATTATGCATGCCCGGAAGGGCGGTGGAACATGGATTGGCGACCGGAAGCTTGCCGTGAAAAAGCCGTCGGGCGACGAACCGCACCGGCCGAAAAGAGGCTGGCTATCGACGATCCCGGGCAGTCTCCGATTCATGTTCAAGGTGGATCGCAGGATGCGCGGGAATCTGGGCGAGCCTCGAACCACAGGCAGCGCCGTTTATGAACTCGCGATGGTCGCTCGCGGTGTCTTACAGTACGCCCTGACCGGCGCAGTGTTCTCGTGGGATCTCGCCGCCGGGACGCTACTTGTGAAAGAGGCCGGCGGCATCGTTCTCACTCCGGCTGGCCCGAACGATCAGGTTGCCGGTGATTGGGCGATGTTGGAAAGCTTTGCCCCTGGGTTTGGAAACACGCAGGACACGACCAAACGGATCAGGGCCCTGCGAAAGGTCGTTTTGGCCGGCGCGCCGGAAGTGGTGTGGTTCGTCGCGCAGTATGTGACGCGGCGGCGGTATGGGCCGGTTCGGCGACGATTGCGTCGCTGGTTCCGCTAGTTCGGCTGACTAACGCCGGACCAGCATCTCGCCGCCATCGACCAGCAGGATCTGCCCCCGGATCATCCGAGCGTCCTCGCTGCATAGGAACGCCACCACGCGCGCCACGTCCTCCGGCACGACCATCCGGCCGGCGGGGGTAGGGCGCTGCGCCATTTCGTACGCTATCGAGCCTTCAGGGAATGCGGTCACGGCATCGGTCTGGATAAAGCTTGCGGAAACGGCGTTTACGGCGATGTTTTTCGGCGCTAGCTCCACGGCCAGATATCGTGTGAGTGACTCCAGCGCTGCCTTGGAGACACCGACGACGAAATAATCCGGCAGGACCGAGGTCGAGCCGGGGCTGCTCAGGTTTACGATCGTGCCGCCATCCGTCATCAGTTCTGCCGCCGCGATAGCGCACTTCCACGGCGCTTTGGCATTGATGTCCAACGTCCAGTCCCAGTGTCGGTCTTCAAGCTCAGACGCCGGGCGCATGACGCCGGACGCGGCGTTGTTCACCAGGATGTCCAGCCGGCCGTACTCCGCCGAAACCTTTTTAAAGAGACCGTCAATGGCGTCAGAGTCGCCCAGGTGGGCACGGACGCGGAGGCAACGGGCACCCAGCGCTGATATGGCTTCTTCAGCCTCGTGCGCGGCTTTGTGGTTTCGGAGATAGTTGAAGGCGATGTCGGCGCCACGTTCGGCGAGTTCCAGCGCGATGGCCCGTCCGATACCGCGCGAGCCGCCGGTAACGAGGGCTACCTTGCCAGAAAGGTCACCAGATTCTGAGGCCATCTATCTAGCGCTTCCTGTCCCGGCGGTGGGCTGCATGACTGACCTGTACCAGCGTCTGTTAGTTGGAACCCGAGATGGCCATGCCGCCATCGGTTCGCAGGATGATTCCGGTGATGTAACGGGCCGCATCTTGGGCGAGGAATTCGGCGGCGACCGCGACCTCATCCGGGACGCCAAATCGCCGCATCGGTATCCAGGTCATGATCGTGTCCTTGGTCTTCTGCGGCAGTCCGTCCACCGTCGCCGTCTCGATGTATCCAGGCGCAATGGCGTTGACAGTGATGTTCCGTGAAGAGAGTTCCTTCGCCAGCGAGTAGGTCAGCGAGTGGATTGCGCCCTTCGAGGCGGAGTAATTGGCCTGCCCGATGTTGCCGCTGATCCCGACCACGGACGAGATGTTGATTATGCGGCCCCAGCGCGCCTTAACCATGCCGGGGACGGCGCGGTGGCAGCAGTAATAGGTGCCGTTCAGGTTAGTCTGGATAACGCGATCCCAGGCCTGATCCTTCATTCGGAGAATCAGGGCGTCGTCGATGATCCCTGCGTTGTTGACCAAGATCTGGACTGGGCCAAACGCCTCTTCCGTGGCGGCGAACATGGCGTCTACCTGTTCGCGCTCTGCAACGCTGCCCTGTACGGCGATCGCTTCTCCGCCTTCAGATTTGATGGCCTCCACCACCTCCTCCGCGTCGTCCGGATGCGTGTTGTAGTTCACGGCGATGCGGTGGCCCTGCCGGGCCAGCCGGAAGGCGATAGCCCGCCCGATTCCCCGCGATGCGCCGGTAACGAGTGTGCTGCGCGACTCTTCAGACAACGGCGCGTCCTGTTCTGATGCTATGTGCTGACCGCCCCGCGGAGTCTGTTCAACTCCGCCTCGGCCTGCTCTACGTAATTCGAGGCTACGGTCCGTCTGGCCGTGTGGATGGCGCGGGCGACGGCCGGCGCCATGGCTTTACCGTGGCCGACGACCGCCACGCCTTTCACTCCGAAGAGTGGGCCTCCGCCGTGCGCTTCCGGGAGATTCGTCGTTTCATATATTCGCTTGCAAATCTCTTCAATCTCGGCGTCCGGCACTCGGCCGGCCATCAGCTCCCGTATATCCGCCGACAGCGTCTTGCCGATCCCCTCCGTCAACTTCATCACGACGTTTCCAACAAAACCGTCGCACACAAAGACCTCGGCTCTGCCGTGCGGGATGTCGTTGGCTTCCAGGTTGCCGATGAAGTTCAGGCCGCTGGTCTCTAGAAGAGCGGCGGCTTCCTTCACCTGAGTATTGCCCTTGCCGGCCTCCGCGCCGACGCTCAACAGCGCGACGCGGGGGTTCTCGGCGCCGAAAACAATCTTGGAGAACACGGCGCCCAGTGCCGCGTAGTCGGCGAGCTGCTGAGGTTTGCAGTCCAGGTTGGTGCCGATGTCCATGATGATCGTGCCCGGCGCAAGACCGTACAGCGGTCCTCCGAGGGCGGCGCGTTCGATCCCCTTGAACGTGCCGAAAACCACTGTCGCCGCGGCGATGGTCGCGCCCGTCGATCCCATGCTCACAAGCGCCTTTGCCCGCCCGTGACGGACCGCGCTTGCGGCACGGAAGATCGAGGCGTTTCGTTTCGTCATATACGCCGTTGCCGGGGCCTCACCCTCCTCCACGACGCCTTCGGACGGCTCGGTGGAGATCGGAAGGCCATCCACGTCGTGTTTGGCAAGCTCTGCTTCTACTGGCTCAGGATCGCCGACCAGGATGATCGAAACCCCACCCTCGCGTGCGGCCTGGACAGCTCCAAGCACGATTTCCGACGGGGCGTTATCGCCGCCCATCGTGTCAACCGCAATCGAGATCAGTTCTTTTGTCTCTTGTGCTGTCAAAGGCTCTACCTAAAAATCGGAAACTTCCGAAACTTCGGGCCGCTCCCGCAGGGTTGTATCAAGGTCAGTCCAGCTTGACGAACGCCTGTCCGGTGATCACGTCTTCGCCGTCGTCTTTCCTGACCCCTAGGGTGATCTCCGCCAACCGCACGCCGTCCGACTCGGTCACCTTTTTGACCTCACCTGTTACGTGCACCGTCTCACCCGGGAACACTGGCGCACGAAATCGTACTTTAAGACGCCCACCGGACGCCCAGTTATTTGGATACGCGGAAGTGAGCATTTCTGACACCATCGCAAGCGTAAGCATACCGTGGGCTATACGCTTTCCGAATGGCGTTCTGGCCGCGAACTCCGCATCCAGATGGATGGGATTGTGGTCTCCTGCGGCGTCCGCATACGCCTCCACCTGCGCCTGCGTCACTGTGCGGTCGATGGAATCCAGCATGTCGCCGGGCTGGCTCGTCATGTTGCATTTACCAGTATCAGGCTGCTCGCACTCGCGACCTGTTCTCCGGACTCGTCAACGAACAGCATCTCCACCGTGGCGAAGCGGCTTCCTCTGCGTTCGGCGTTCGACTTTAATGTTGCCCGTATCTCGAGAATTTCTCCCGGGGTCACTGGCCGATTGAAAGATGCCTCTTGCGATGCGTGGACTACCTCAACGGTGCCGTCCGCCAGCCCGAGGTGTTTGATGAAGCGCGACAACCCGGCGGCGATGACCGCCATAGACGGAACGCGCTCCGATGGATTCGCAGATGTGTCTCCAACGGCCGCCGCGTATGCAGCGGCCTCGGCCTCGCTAATTGTCAGAGTCTCGGGCGGGAACTCGTGTCCGGCCGGCAGATCTTGAAGTGGCATGTGTTCTGACGTTCAGATAGTGAATCGAATCCAGGGTGAATTCTAGAAATGCCCCCGCCAAGTAGCAACGAGCCCCCGCAACGTACCGCGCTGAGCGCAACGTGATGAAGTATCTACGCTTCCGAGGTGCCCCGCGTTCCCTGCATATCTCTGGCCTCGGCGATCAGGCGGCTGGCAAGCTGGAATGACAATTCATTGCGATAATCGAGCGCCGAAAGCGCCAGAACTCTGAACACGACCCCGGACGAGACGCGTGCTTCTACGCTCTCCCCCAGTTTCGGCACCCGCACACGTAGTGCCTCGCCCATCGCCGCCGCCGCCGAGAGACCGCTTCGGTTGACGAATACGCGCGTCATGACGCGGCCGTTGTAGTAGAGAGACAATCCTGATTTGGTCTGGGTCAGCGTTAACCGCATGTGAGCGCGGGGCTGTTCCAGAACCTTGTAGGCGTGCTCAAGTGCTTTTGAACGTGAAATAGCCACTGGTTTGAAATCGTCAATCCCGGGGTTGTTGCGAAACTTGATTCTCTGAAAATCTCTAGAAATTGGACCGGAAGTATAATCCGGGCGCCCGTGTTAGAACCAACAAACTGGAGATTTCCTTGGAACAGAGTGGGGAACAGAATGGGGACCAGATGGGAGACCTCACCGGACGCGTAGCGATCGTGACCGGCGGGGCGACCGGCATTGGGCGCGCCATCGGGATAAAGATGGCCGAGGTAGGCGCGGACATAGTCGTCTCAGACATCGCCGCCGACGCCTGCCAGCGCACCGCGACTGAGATCGCCGCGATGGGCGTTCGCTCCGTCGGGATCCCTGCCAACGTTACTGACCCTGAAGCCGTGAGCCGGATGGTGTCAGAAACGATCAGCCAGTTCGGCAAGATCGATGTCCTGATAAACAACGCCGGGGTGGCGGGCGCGCCCGGATGGTTTGAGCACGAGACCTCGCGGGAAGAAGACTGGGCCTTCACCTTTGGCGTGAATGTGAAGGGCATGGCGATCGTGACGGAAGCCGTGGTCCCGCACATGAAGTCAGCCGGATTTGGGAAGATCGTCAACCTGGCGTCCATCGCGGGGAGACAGGGCCGGCCATCGCTCCCGCACTACTCGGCCACGAAGGCGGCCGTCATCAACTACACGCAGTCGCTCGCAAACGAACTGGGACGGGACAATATCAACGTAAACGCCGTGTGCCCGGGCCTCCTCTGGACGCCGATGTGGGAGCAGGTGGGCGCCCGGTATGCGCTCGCAAATCCGGACTACGAGGGTCTGACGGCCCGACAGGTGTTTGATCGCACGGTTCAGGCCATGATGCCGCTCGGCAGGGAACAGACGCCCGAGGATATCGGGGACGCCATCGTCTTCCTTGTGTCAGAAGACGCCCGGAACATTACCGGCCAATCACTCAATGTGGACGGCGGCGCGTTCCTGAACTGAGGCGTCAAGACGCCTGAATTTCACACTATTTCAAGAGCCGGAACTGGGAGGCCTTGAGTGCCAGAACTGGATGATCGAATCGCAGTCGTTACCGGCGCAGGCAGCGGAATCGGGCGGGGCATTGCGCATGTTTTGGCGCAGCGTGGGGCTGCCATCGTGGTCTCGGACATTGATCTTGCCGCGGCAGAGGCTGTGTCAGACGAGATCCGGTCGTCTGGCCGGAGCGCGCTCGCGGTACAAGCCGATGTTACCGACCGGGAATCGACGGACGCACTGGCCTCAACCGCGATAACTGAGCTTGGCCACATCGACATCCTGGTCAACAACGCAGGCGTCGGCGGCGCTCCCGGTTGGTGGCAGCGCAGCAGCCCAAGTCCCGAGGACTGGGAGGCGACTTACGACGTCAACGTGATCGGAATCGTCAACACGACGTCCAGCTTTCAGGACCATCTGACGGAGCGTCGTTCAGGGCGAATCGTCAATATTGCTTCAGGAGCGGGCAGACGCGGGACAGGCGGTTTGGCCCACTACTCGGCCTCCAAGGCCGCGGCGATCAACGTCAGTCAGGGCTTCGCGCTCAAGCTGGCGGAGTTCAACATCAACGTGAATTGCATATGTCCGGGACTGTTGTGGACCCCGCTGTGGGAGAAGATCGCAGAGCGTGATCTAATCAAATCCGGGGAGACCGTCCTGACCGGCCGACAGGTATTCGATCAACGACTGGAAGCGTCGACACCGCTCGGCAGGGAACAAACGCCCGAAGACGTCGGTAAACTCGCTGCATTCCTGGCCTCTGACAGGTCCAAAAACATCACCGGCCAGAGCATCAACCTAAACGGCGGGTCGTACATGAACTAAGTGCGATCAAAATATCGCGCCTAGTCACATAAACGTGCAGGGGCTGGGCTTGCTCCGCATATGCAAGCGAGTTCTTGAATCCGTTCTCCCGGTCGGGAGAAGGTCAGGGAGTGGGGTGTGCCGCTCTGGAAAGTGGCATGACGCCAGCGCGTTGTTGCCCTAATTCGGTCCTTCGAGACCCTCACGACATCATCCAGGTGCCCCTGGGGTCACGTGGCTAGATCTACGGAAGCACCGCCGCTGATTCCGAGCTCATCGCCAGGACCTCTCGCAGCTCCAACCCGAGCTTGTCGCGCGTCATCGGCCCGGCGTACTTTTTCACGACCCGACCCTCGCGATCCACAAAGAACTTCTCGGGTATTCCAACGACACCCCATTCGACGGCAACCCTGCCGTTTGAGTCGGACACTATCGGGTACTTGAGATCGAAGGCGTCTCTGAACTTCCGAGTCTCGCTCTCGACATCCCATATGGCGATGCCTACAAACTCGACTCCAAGATCGCGAAAATCTTCGTAGGCTGCTTCCAGAGCCGGGCTTTCCTGCCGGCAGGGCGGACACCACGAGGACCAAAAATCAACGAGCACGACCTTCCCGAGGTAGTCAGATAGCCGCACCATGCCGTCGCCGTCGATGGACGGGAGCTCAAAGCTGGCGGCTTCCTGACCAAACGCACCCGGTACGTCTCGCTCACCGAGCGTCTGATTGACCGCCAGTCCGCCGGGATTGCCGTCGTTCTGAATGACCGCCCAGATAAGCAGTAATCCGATCAGCGTTGTTGGCACCAGGACGGCGAAGCCGATGATCTTGCGTTGTGTCATTCAGAGGTAGTGAGACGTTCGGAACTGGTGGCGGGTCGTAATGCAATTCTACGACCTCATATACGCTCCAAACGCCGCTAGCGCTTTCGAT
>Ga0209554_1001492_pt1 | contig 17649 bp, 15 predicted proteins | sample MarorgKNORR_S2LV_5_FD_188221 | JGI IMG/M metagenome (GOLD analysis project Ga0209554, IMG submission 188221) | Marine microbial communities from the Southern Atlantic Ocean, analyzing organic carbon cycling - Bottom_A/KNORR_S2/LV (SPAdes) (version 2) | ecosystem: Environmental > Aquatic > Marine...
ATTCGACTTCTACGTGCAAGACCTCACATTCGTGGACCCGTTGCCGCTGGCCCCCGTTCCAGACCCCACTCCCGGACCAGACCCCACTCCCAGACCGGACCCCACTCCCAGACCAACCCCCACAGCGTCATTGCCTGTCGCGGGAGACCCGGCCGTGGCCTGGTTGCCAAAGATAGCGCTGATGGCCGGTGCTGCGGCGGTCCTGGTTGGAGCGTCCCTTCTGTTGGTGTCCAGGCGCATCGTAGCCTAAGCCCCCGGAACGAACTGCGCCTTATGCGTCCATGCTGGCCATTCTTCACAACGCCAATACATAGTAGAACGTTTGGCAAGTTGCTAGTAGGTCGATAAAAGACGGGAGAAGCTAGGGGCATGCCGGAGAGAAAGAGACGGCCGTTGCTACCTGGGTCTTCCCTGGCTGGTCATGACAACAACCCGCATATCGGTGCCTAGGTTGCTGGAGGTGACCACCAAACGCGGCGACGGTTGCACATCGTCCAAGCCCATACGCCGCACGAAGATATCGATCGGGTCGATTTCAGCGGTAATTCCTTCGGTCTGGTAATGCATCGGAATCACGATCTTGGCGTCTAGGTCTTGTAGGGTCTGAAACACCTGATCCATGTCCAATGTGCAATGGCCGCCGGCTGGCACCAAAACAACGTCTATCGGCTTTAGTTCGTCGATCATACGGGTAGTCATGGGCATCGAGATGTCGCCGAGGTGGCAAACGTTGATGCCGCCGATCTCAATGGTGAAGGCGACGTTGCGCTCTTCCTGGGGCTGTCCTTCAGCCAGAGGCGTCATCACACCGCGGGCGGTAACGCCGTTGAATTCATATTCCCCGGGGTTGCTGAATACCTTGGGATCTCCGTCGATGCCATCCGCGTTGTTGTGATTGGGATGAAGGTTGCTGACAGTGACGATCTCCGTCGGCCGGTTATCGACTCTGAGGCCCACCGATGCAGGATACGGGTCAGTCACCACGGTCATGTCGGCATCGTGGAGGCGGAAGCAGGAGTGTCCTAGCCAGGTTATGTCCATGGTTGATCACGGTGTTGTTTTAGATTTAGCAGGCCCCAAGCTATTGGTACGGAGATGGCGGCGACGTACAGCTTGATCAGGTCCCCTGCGATGAACGGGTAAAGCCCGTATTCCATCACTTTGTCATTCGGTACGAAGAAAGAAAGCTGGATCAGGCCAGGAACATAGAGGACCACGTTGCCAGCCAGCATGGCGACCAGCAACCAAGATTTTCGGTCCCAGCCACGCTCACTCAAGTAACCTACCACGAACGCGGCCGGAATAAAGCCGATGATATACCCGCCTGACGCAAGGTCCCAGACCAGTCCGGAAGACCCAGACGTTATCCCGAAGATATAACCGCTTGATCCGGCCTGCCAGTGGAAGACGGCGTCGCTTCCCCCAGCGAACATGTTGAGCTGGCTGCCACCCACTGCGTACAGCGCCATGGCAGCGGCGCCTCGCCGGCTGCCCAATGCGGCGCCGGCTAGGAGCACGGCCAAAGTCTGCCCGGTGATGGGCACGGGGGTAAAGGGAAGGTGAACCGAGATGCGGGCGAATCCAACGGTTAACAGGGTAAAGAGGACTATCAGCGCGACATCCCGTGCGATGCGGGCAGTGCGCCCGTCAACCGGGATCACAGCATCAATGAGGGAGCGAGTTCCAGCTTGAGCGGCCACGTCTATCCCAACCCACCTGTCTTAACGATTCAAACTCCGGAGGTTCTCCGGCAAAACTCTGGCTGAGTATAATTGCATCGGCTCAACGGGTCAACGTTTGACACTGCCCAGAAAGCTATGTTAACGTCCAAAAATAGCCTCCTCAGTCTCAAACTAAAGAGCTAGCAGCGGCGCTGGCGGGAGTCTGATGCTAAGCGAACGAGCGGCAACAGTACTGAACGTTTTGGTCGACGAGTACCTTCAATCCGCTACCCCGGTAGCGTCAGATGAGATTGCCCGAAGCCTCGACCAAAAGATAAGCTCGGCCACCGTCCGAAACACCATGGCCCAGCTTACAGAAGACGGCTACATCTCCCGGCCCCACGTGTCTTCCGGCGGCGTGCCTTCGGACATGGGCTATCGGTATTACGTAGAGTCCCTGCCCGAGACCCCACAACTCCCCATGGAACTGCGGGAGAGCGTTGACCGCGACCTGGCGCAAACAGAGCCCGACATCGGCGCCTGGAGCAAGCGGTGCGCGGCGATCCTCTCCAAGCTCACTGAGAACCTGGCCATCGTAACGGCGCCCAGAGCCCAATTCCCCCGCCTCAAGCGTATCCAGTTGGTCTTCCTACAGGAGTCCACCGCCCTGCTCGTGCTGGTGCTTGAAGAGGCGCGTCTGCTCAGGAAACTCCTGCCCTTTGGAAGCCGGGTAGACCAAGCGCAGCTAGACCTGGCGGCCAGCCGGTTGAACGATTCCCTGGGCGGCCTCAACCGGTCTCAGATGCAGTCCAACCGGCTTGAGCTCAACCCCTTGGAAGAACAGGTCAAAGAGGGCTCGGTTAGCCTCATGCGCGACGCGGAGACCACCGAAGGCCAAGAGCATTACACAGATGGACTGCGCCTACTCCTCAGTCAACCGGAATTCTCCCGAGGGGAGCTGGCGCGCAACCTGGTCCAGTTAGTGGAAGAAAGAGTCCTGTTGGAAAAGGTGTTGAACGGCGCTCCGGAGTCGGAAAACCCGGCAGTGTTCATCGGGTCCGAGAACCGGGATGAATTCTTAAACCCCTTCGGCGTCATCCTGTGCCAGTATGGTGTGCCCCAGGGAGTGAGCGGCACGATCTGTGTCATTGGCCCCAAGCGCATGGGGTACGTCGCGGCCATCGGCGGCGTCCGGCATCTCTCAGCCTTCATGAGCCAAATGGTCGACGGCATCCAGAGCAAGTCCACCGAGTAACCCCTTATGGCCCCCACCAACGAACAGATAGCCGAACTCTTTGAAAACATGGGCTCCCTTCTGGAGATGAAGGGAGACACCATATTCAAGATTCGAGCCTACCAACGGGCCGCCCGCACCATCGAGCAACTTTCCTCGCCCCTGTCGCTAGCCGTGGAGAACGGCGAAGACCTCACCAAGATACCGGGCGTGGGCAAGGCCATCAGCGAGAAGATTGCCGAGTTCATCGAGACCGGCCAAGTCTCCGCCTACCAGAGGCTGCTGGAAGAACTCCCCCCCGGCGTGCTTGATCTCAAGGACATCCCTGGCATCGGCCCCAAGACCGCCGTGGCCATCGGCCAAGAGCTGGGCATCAGCACCGTGGAAGGCGTCGCCGAAGCCGCCGCGGACGGCCGCCTTGCCGGGCTGCCTAGGATGGGCGAGAAGGCCGCTGCCAGCATCCTGCGCCATATCCAAGCCTTTCAGGCCATGGGCAGCCGCACCCCCATCGGCCAGGCCCTGCCGATCGCTGAAGAGGTGATTGCGGCCCTGCGTGAACAATGCCCGGACATCGGCCCCATGTTCCCCGCCGGCAGCCTCAGGCGCTGGGAAGAGACCATCGGCGACATCGACCTGATCGGCACCGCGCCCGACCCTGAAGCGGTCGGAGACGCACTGGTGAAACTGCCAATGGTCAAAGACGTGCTGGTCCACGGCCCTAAGAAGACCAGCGTGGTCGTTGAGTCCGGGATGCAGATCGACCTGCGTATCGGCGAACCCGGCTCCTTCGGCGCATTGCTCCAGTACTTCACCGGAAGTCAGCAGCACAACATCCGCCTGCGGGACTTCGCCCAACGGCAGGGTCTTTCCCTCAACGAATACGGCATAACCGACACCGAGACCGGGAAGGTGGAAGAGTTCGCGGACGAAGAGAGTTTCTACGCTCGGTTAGGCTTGCCCTGGATGCCCCCCGAGATACGCACCGGCGTGTATGAACTGGACGCCAGCCTGGAAGACCGGCTGCCACTTCTGGTGGAGGAAGCCGACCTAAAGGGCGACCTGCACCTCCACAGCGAATGGAGCGACGGAAACGACCCCATCGAATTGATGATCGAAGCCGCCGCCGCCCAAGGCTACGAATACATGGCCCTCACCGACCACTCAGCCGGCCTGGGCGTCGCCAACGGTCTCACCAACGAGCGGCTGGAGTCGCAGATCGCGCTGCTCCGGTCCATGCAGGAGAACTACGACATCACCGTCCTCTGCGGGTCGGAGTGCGATATCCGCGCCAACGGCGAGATGGACTATCCCGATGAGCTACTGGCCCAGTTGGACGTGGTCGTAGCCTCAGTCCACTCGGCCATGGGTCAAGACCAGGCCACCATGACCGCCCGCATGATCAAGGCCATGGAACACCCGTCAGTGACCATCATCGGGCACCTGACCACCCGTCTGCTGGGTCAGCGTGGGCCTGTGGAGTTTGACCTGGAAGCGGTATTGCATGCCGCCCGCGATACAGGAACGGCCCTTGAGATCAACGCCTCTCCCGAGCGCCTCGACCTGAGGGACACCCACGCCTACCGGGCCAGAGAGCTGGGCGTGCCCCTGGTCATCAACACCGATTCCCACCATCACACCCACCTGGACAAGCGGCGCTTCGGCGTGGCAGTGGCCCGCCGAGCCTGGTGCCGGCCTGAAGACATCTTGAACACCATGTCCAGAGAGGACTTCCTGAAGTTCATCCGGACGCCCAAGCCCCAGCGCCTAGAGGTCTTTGACCGCCGGCGAAACGGCACGGCCACGGCATGACCCAGGTCCCTGACATGGAAGAGCCCAACGGTTGGGGCCAGATACCAGATATGGAAAAGCCTGACGATTGGGGCCAAATCATTGAACCGTCAGGCGAGACTGCAATCGCCCAAGCGGTCCCCGAAGCCCTCTTGCACCTGCGGACTGCCTTGGCCACCGGAGCGCCCTGGCAGCGCGCCATACTTGAAGCGATGGGCCGCTGGACCACACCCGAAGAGATGCTGGACGGCCGCCGGTACCGCTATCTGCTTCTGGGAGAAGCCTTCGACTGGCTGCTGCTGGCGGAACGGCTCTGCGCCGACGTCGACAGCGCCATCCCTGCGGAAGAGAAAGAACGGCTACTGTTCAGCGGGCAGATACCAGACACCGTGGATGAGGACCAGTTCCGCGACTACCTGGGCCCCAGCAAGTACCGGGCCTACATGAACTTCTATTACGGCGTTGTTCTGGAGGAGGCCTTGCAGTTGGCCGCGGAAGAAGATGTCCGCAAGCGGCACCTGTCCCGGAGTTACGCCGACACCGAGGAACTGACCGAAGAAGCCTACACCCACCTCTATCAAAAACCCCGGACCGAACTGCTGAAGACTTTCCAGAAAGAGACCAAGAAAGACCGCCGGCGCAACCTCTCCCTCTCCGACCTCAAAGAGTTCACCTACTGGCTCCACAAACGCCGCATCAACCTATGGGACCCGGCCCGCGTCGCCAGCGACACCCGAAAGGCCATCCGTCGGCTGGAATTGCTGGAAAAGGACAATGGACACGCGCGGGGCCACCGCGGCGGAAAAACCCAGAATTCCCACTGAAACCCTACCCAGATCCCCATCTCAACCACACCCACGTTCTATTTAGCCCGTTAACCCCTGCAAAACGCCTTAGAGCGCGATTTGAGGCTTTTTAGGCGTGGGGACGCTGTTGGCAAACCATCGGTTTTTGAGAAGTGGCGCGTAGCTCTTCGATAGACGCTCATCAACGGCGAATGATATATTTGCTCATAGCCGGTTGAAGCATTTTTTTGCTCCGGCCCTCGTATAGAAAACTAATAACCCCGCTCACTTTTAATGGAGAACGAATCCGGCAATGACTTCCGCCCAGATGCCTAGCGCCTATAACGCCGCCGACGTTGAACAACGCATCTACCAGGACTGGCATTCCAAAGGCTACTTCAACGCCAAGATCGAAAAGGGCAAAGAGCCCTATGTGATCATCATGCCTCCCCCCAACGTCACCGGGGAGCTGCACCTGGGCCATGCCCTGGAAAAGGCCATCGAAGACGCCCTGGTCCGGTGGCGCCGCATGAGCGGCGTCCCAACCCTCTGGCTGCCCGGCACCGACCACGCCGGCATCGCCACCCAGTGGGCAGTGGAACGCCAACTGGCAACCGAAGGCCTCAGCCGCCACGACCTGGGCCGCGAGAAGTTTCTTGAACGGGTCTGGGACCACGTCGACAAGACCGGTGGCATCATCCATGAGCAGTCGCGTCGTTTGGGGATATCGGCCGACTGGGACCGGCTGACATTCACCCTCGATCCGGGTCCCTCCAAGGCGGTGCGCACCACCTTCGTCAACCTTTATAAGAAGGACCGCATCTACCGGCACGAGCGAATCATCAACTGGTGCACCCGCTGCGCCACCGCCCTCAGCGACCTTGAAGTCGATTACCAAGACGTAGACGGCAAGCTCTACCATCTCCGCTATCCCTTGGAGGACGACCCGAAGTCGTTCATCACCGTGGCCACCACCCGGCCTGAGACTATGCTGGGCGACACCGGCGTGGCCGTGCACCCCGAGGACGAGCGGTACGCCAAGATAATCGGGAAGAATGCCGTTTTGCCCATCATGGACCGGCCCATCCCGGTGGTGGGCGACGAGGCCATCGACCGCGAGTTCGGCACCGGCGCCCTCAAAGTCACCCCGGCCCACGACCCGATCGACTTCGAGATTGGCGAACGTCACGGCCTGGAAGTCTTCAACGTCATCGGCTTGGACGGCAACCTCACCGAAGCCGCCGGCAAGTACGCCGGCGTCGACCGGAACGAGGCGCGCCAGAAAGTAGTCGAGGAACTGGACCAGCTGGGACTGCTAGAAAAGGTTGAAGACCACCGCCATTCGGTCGGACACTGCCAGCGTTGCAGCTCGGTGGTCGAGCCCCTGGTCAGCCTCCAGTGGTTCGTCAATCTTGGCGGACATGACCAGCCCGACAGCATCGCCGGAAAGGCCCACGCCGCCGTCTACAACGGCGATATCAAGGTCGTCCCAGAACGTTTTAGGCGGGTCTACCTCAACTGGCTGGAGAACATCCGGGACTGGTGTATCAGCCGCCAACTCTGGTGGGGCCACCGCATCCCGGTCTGGTACTGCGCCTCCTGCCAGCACATGACCGTGGCCGTCGATGACCCCGACAAGTGCGAGGAATGCGGCGGTACCGATATCGAACAGGACGCCGACGTTCTGGACACCTGGTTCAGCTCCGGCCTCTGGCCCCACTCGACGCTCGGCTGGCCGGAACAGACCGAGGACCTGGACTATTTCTACCCCACGGCCGTGCTGGAAACCGGCTACGACATCCTGTTTTTCTGGGTGGCCCGCATGATCATGCTGGGCATCGAGAACACGGGAGAAGTCCCGTTCCGCACCGTGTTCCTACACGGTCTGATCCGCGACGGCGCCGGCGCCAAGATGAGCAAAACCCGGGGCAACACCCTTGACCCCCTGGAACTCATCGAGAAATACGGCACCGACGCCCTCCGGTTCGCCCTGACCACCGGCACCGCGCCGGGCAACGACCTGCGCTTTGGCGAGAACCGCCTCGAAGCGGCACGCAACTTTGCCAACAAGGTCTGGAACGCCTCCCGGTTCGTTATCTCAGGGTTGGATGGCAAGTCCGGTCTCGAGGGCTGGCACGAGTTGCCCCCCGGCGAAAACTTGGAGCACCGCGAAGACCGCTGGATAGTCAGCCGCCTCGACCGCGTGACTGCCGAGGTCAACGAATCCCTCCGCAACTTCGAGCTAGGCGACGCCCAGCAGAAGCTCTATGACTTCTTCTGGAACGACTACTGCGACTGGTACATCGAGATGGCCAAACTGCGGTTGCGCTCTGGGGAAGGGCCGTCGCCTTTGCAGACCCTGGCCCACGTGTTGGAACGGACCCTACGCCTGCTCCATCCCTTCATGCCCTTCATCACTGAAGAGATCTGGCAGAACCTGCGCTCCAAGCTCCCTAAAGAGGGCGGGGACGCTGAATCGATCATGGTGGCCGACTACCCTTCCGTCGACAGCCCGCGCGACGACGCCCAAGCCGAAGAAGAGATCGGCCTGGTCATGCAGGCCATCCGCGCCGTGCGGAACACCCGGGCCCAACTCCGCATACCGGCAGGCCAACGCCTGGAAGCCCAGATCGAGGCCAACGGCATGCAGGGCCCGATTGAAGAAGAAGCCGAGGTAATACGCGCCCTATCGCGTATCGACCCGCTACACATCGTGGCCGACGGCTCTTCGAGCAACGACCTGCCCAAGGGAGTCAGCTTGGTCGTAAACCCACTGATAATCCACCTGCCTCTGGAGGGCGTGGTCGACCTCTCGGCCGAGCAAGAACGCCTGCGCGCCGAGCTGGACGACTGCGTCAAGAACATGGACCGCGTGGAAAAGCTGGTCTCCAACCCCAACTTCTTGGAAAAAGCCAAGCCTGAAGTTGTCGAGACGGAGCAAGCCCGCCTGCAAGACCTCAAAGAGCGCCAACAGCACCTGAACGAGATTCTCGAGCAGTTGGCTGGCTAGGCACTCATGACACAACGCCTAGGCATAATCGGCTACCCCATCGGCCACTCCATCTCGCCCATATTTCAGCAGGCGGCGCTGGACCATCTGGGCATCGACGCGACCTATGAGAAGTGGGAAGTCACCCCAGAGGGTGTGGGCGATTTCGTGAATGGACTGCGCGCGCCGGACTCCCTGGGCATCAACATCACCGTGCCCCACAAGCAGGCGGTTATTCCATTCTTGGATGAAGTCGATGAGTGGGCCACCGCCGCCGGTGCTGTGAACACGATCGTCAACCGGGACGGCCATCTGAGCGGTCATAACACCGACGGCCCGGGGTTCCTGCGGGCCCTGCTGGTTGAGACCGGCTACGACCCCAAGGGCACCCGCGCGCTGGTGCTGGGCGCCGGTGGAGCAGCCCGGGGCATTTTACTAGCCCTGGCCAGGGGCGGCGTGGACTCGATGGTGATCGCCAACCGGACCCTGGAGCGGGCGGAAACCCTCGCTAAACTGGCGTCAGATAACGGCGTTAAGTCGGAAGCGATCTCGCTTTCAGGCGATGCCCTGACCGAAGCCGTATCGGGGGCGGACCTCATCGTCAACTGCACCACTATGGGCATGTCCCACGGGCCAGACGAGCACGGTTCTCCCATCTCAGCGGCCCAGATTCCAGCCACGGCCATCGTCAATGACGTGGTGTATACTCCATTGCTGACCCCCCTCCTCAAAGAGGCCGCGGCCGTCGGGGCCACCGCTTTGGGAGGGCTCCATATGCTGGTCTATCAGGGGGTTCTGTCCTTCCAGATGTGGACGGGACAAGACGCTCCGGTGGACGTGATGCTGGCAGCCGCGACCGCTGAAATGACCTCCAGAGGCGCCTAACGGACCGATCACTCTCTCACCCAAAATTTCACACAGGATTTTCATGGTCAGATTTTTCACCGCAGGCGAGTCCCACGGACAAGGCCTGATAATCATATTGGAAGGCGTCCCCGCCGGACTCTCCATCAGCGAAGACTACATCGGCGTCCACCTGGCCCGCCGCCAGAAGGGCTACGGCCGCGGCGGACGCATGCTCATCGAGCAGGACCGGGCGAAGATAATCTCAGGAGTGCGCCACGGCCACACCCTGGGCAGCCCCATCGGCATGACCCTGGAGAACAAGGACTGGGCCAACTGGCAAGAGGCGATGGCCGTCGACCCGCTGGAAGGCCCGCCCCAGAGCCCCCGCACCCAGCGCATCACCCGGCTGCGTCCCGGCCACGCCGACCTGCCAGGGGCCATGAAATACGGCTTTGAAGACGTCCGAAACGTGTTGGAACGGGCCAGCGCCCGGGAGACCGCCGCCCGCGTCGCCGCCGGGGCCATCGCCATCAAACTGCTGGAAGAGTTCGGAATCCAGATTCACAGCCACGTGCTTTCTATCGGCTCGGTGAAAGCTGAGCTACCTGAGAAGATCGACTGGGCAGCCGTTGAGGAGTCACCCGTGCGCTGTGCCGACCCCGATGCCGCCCTCAAGATGGCCGCCGAGATCGACGCCACCAAAGAGGCCGGAGACACAGTCGGCGGCGTCTGCGAGATCATCGCCGATAACGTGCCCATCGGCCTGGGTTCCCACGTAAGTTGGGACAAGAAGATCGACGCCCTGATATCCCAAGCCTTGATGTCTATCAACGCCGTCAAAGCGGTGTCCATCGGGCCCGGCTGGGAGATCGCCCGCCAAAAGGGCTCCGAAGTGCAAGACGTGATACTGCCAGTGACGGACCCGGACCATCCCTGGCAGCGCGAGACCAACAGGCTGGGCGGCACCGAGGGCGGGATGACCAACGGCATGCCCCTGGTCGCTCAGTTCGCCATCAAACCCATCGCCACCATGTTCACCCCTTTGCCCTCCGTTGACCTGGACACGGGCGAGGAAGTGCTGGCCCATTTCGAGCGCTCCGACGTCTGTCAGGCGCCCCCGGCCTGCGTGGTCGGCGAGGCCATGGTTGCCCTGGTCCTGGCCGACGCGTTCATGGAGAAGTTCGGCGGTGACTCGATTCCGGAAACGAAGCGCAACTTCGAGGGCTACATCAAAACTGTCGGACCTCGCAAGGTCTACCAGTAACCCCGCCAACCGGCTGACGATGGCCGCAAACCGCCAGATTCCTAACATCTACCATGCGTCCGCACTTTGGACGGCGATGGGTTTATTTGGCCTGGTCATCGGCCTGATATTGCTGGTGTTCGAAGGCACCGTTTTCTCGGTTGTCGATCGGTTCGTGGAACTTTCGCACTCCGGCCCTAACACACTTTCCCAAGAGACCGCGGCCTTAGTGCGGAACGGGATAGACACCTGGAGCTGGGCCGGGTTCGCCGTTGCAGCCATCGCCCTGCCTCTGGGCAACGGGAGAGTGCGGGCGAGACTGACCAACATCCTCTGGCCCATCGCCGCTAAGGACGACACGGATTCCCTGCCCCCGGACCGTCATGGGCCGGTCTTCTACCTTGCCCTGTTTGCCGTGTTGGTCTTTGCCGGAATGGCACATTGGGCGCTGCGCACGCACCTGGACACCGACTGGCTTGAGGGGGAAGACGGCCTCAGCGAGTGGTGGTCGGTGGCCACCTACCTGGTTGCCGCTGGGCTCGCCGGAGCCACCTTCTGGGCGCTTCGGTCCACCCGGCACACCAAGCTGCGGTATCTCTACCTGGTCTTGGCCGTGGCGTTCTTCCTGGGCGCTATGGAAGAGATCAGTTGGGGGCAGCGGTTGTTCGGCTGGGGAACGCCCGCCGCTTTCGAGGAGATAAATTTCCAAAACGAGACCACCATCCACAATGTGAACTTCGCCAATAACGTGATATTCGAGGCCCTCTTTTGGGGCAGCGCCCTGGGCATGGCCGCCGGGTTCTGGCGTTTGACCGCCAACCTACGGGGGCTGAGCGACCGCATGAGGCTGTTTCTGCCTTCGCTGACCATGGCGCCGGCCCTGCTGATGATCCTGGTGTGGCGCACCGGCGACATTTGGGAGAGCGCCAACATCGCCAGGTTGTTCATGGACTATTACAACCACGGCCCCCGGGGGTCGGAAGTGCCTGAGGCGATGCTGGGTCTCTGTATCATCATGTACACTTTCACCAATCTGCGGAAAGCGCGGTTTCTTAGCCGTCAGACCGCCACCGCCAACCAGGAAAAAGTCAGGGAGAGCGCATGAAATTCGGAGTCGCCATCGTCCCCCATGACCTGAAGGAGACGGCCGTAAGCGCCCGGTTGACCGAGGACCTGGGGTTCGATTACATCGGGATTCCCGACTCCCAGTCTTTGTGGCGGGAGCTTTATCTGAGCCTGAGTGTGGTCGCCAACGCCACCAGCAAGGTGCGCATCGGCCCGACCGTCACCAACGCCCTGACCCGGCACCCGGCCGTGGCCGCCTCCGCCATCGCCACGCTTAACGAGATCTCCGGCGGACGGGCATTCTTGGGCATCGGCAGCGGGGACAGCGCCATCCTGAATCTGGGCCTCCGCCCGGCGCGGTTAGCCGAGATGAAGGAATACATCGAGGCATTGCGCGCTATCCTCTCCGGCCAGTCTTACGACTACAAGGGCCGGTCCATCCACGTGCAGTGGTCGGAGAACCCGGTGCCCATAGTGATGGCGGCAGAGGGGCCAAAGACCCTGGCCATGGCCGGAGGAATCGCCGACGCCGTGATCATCCATTCGGGCCTGACCACCGACGTCCTGGCCGACACCATCGCCCGGATCAGGGAGGGCGAGCGTGCCGCGGGGAGGCCCGAAGGCTCGGCCGAGGTGTGGGCCTTCGCCAAGTGCAACATCGCCGACCGGCGCGAAGACGCCATCGACGAAATAAAGATGGCCCTGGTGGCATCGGGACACCACGCCTTCCGGTTCACACTCGAAGGCAAGAACGTTCCTGAGGAGCTCCGGGAGTCGGTCATGGCCCTCCAGGGCGAGTACGTCGCATCGGAGCACGAACAACTGGGCGAGACCCGCAACGCGGCGCTGAGCGACGAACTGGGCCTAACCGATTTCCTGGCCGACCGGTTCGCCGTGGTGGGCACCCCTGAAGAATGTCTTGAAAAGACTCGCACTATCAGAGACGCAGGCGTGGATAATCTGTTGATATTGGCCACCAGTTCAGATTCGGATAACATCATCCGCCGCTTCGGTGAAGAGGTTATCGCCCGCCTATAAAGCGTCCGGCAGCACGGGGGCGTCTGGATTCGACGTTGGCCAGGCGGATTCCAGGTCCTTCAGCTTGCGCAAGACCTCCTGATTCCGTGACGTCCACCCCGGAATTGGGTTGACTTGACCATGTTATGCGCTAAACTATGGTTAGCCAAATTCAGGACGACTCGGAGGAACCAAATGGAAGGCAAGTTCCAGCTAGAGATTACCTACTGCGTTAGTTGACAGCACCACGCTGTCGCCACGTGGATGGCGAATGAATTTTTCCGGCACTATGGCGCAGATGTCGCCATTGCAATCTCCCCCCGCGGCCAGGGCATCATGGAAGTATTCTTCAATGGTGAGCGGATCTTCGACAAGAAGGGCGAAGGCAACATCTACCCCGACCTGAAACGGGTCCGGGAAATGCGCCAGGTCATCGACGCCAAGTTGGAGGCTCTAGAGCCTGCACCGGCCGACGACTAGACCTTCTCTAAACAGAAGCAAACAAAAGGCCCTCCTGAAAAGGAGGGCCTTTTTTATTTCCCGGCCACTAGCAATAAAGTTGATATTACTTCAGATTAATTTCAGGAACCTGACTCGCCAGTTTTTCAGTCTTTTTAACTAGGCACGCAGCCACTTCACTCCAAACTCGATCAGCTATTTCTTCGACACTCATGGTTGCATCCAATACAACCCAAGTCTCTTTGTAATCATCTGCCAAACTTAAGAATCCAGACCTCACTTTTTCATGAAATTTTATCGGCAAGTCTTCGAACCTACGCTGGCTCTCAATATCTATGCGATTCGTAGGGCCACCGTCGCTGAATTCCATTCCTAAAGGAAGTTGGAGTCCGATTCTCTTCATTTCTTCGTTCGTTTCTAAATCCAACAATATCGTTATATCAGGATGGCAGCCCGTTGTTACGTATTCATTTAAGGTATCGATAATTTTTTTGCTCAATCCTCTGCCGAAACCTTGATAGGCCATGGATGAAGCTTCAAATCTGTCCGCAATAATTGAGATTCCTGCGTCTAAATTCGGCTTAATCGTCGCCCCTACCAATTCGGCACGTGCGGCTGCAAACAATAGCAGTTCAGCTTTCGGAGATAATGGCTGGCTACTTTTCAGGTAATCCCGAAGGTGTTGACCCAGAGGCGTAGTACCTGGTTCGCGAACCATTACGACGTTATGCTTTTCCGCATTGAGCCGGTCTTGGAGTATCTGTGCTTGGGTGGTTTTGCCAGAACCTTCCACCCCTTCAAAGCACACAAATATGGCTCCGCCCACGAACACCTCCCAGATCTCTAAAGGGATACTTGCTGAAAGTCGGGCCTATCGTAACACAAGAGGATCGGACAAAAATCCAGAGTTAGACCCTGTAGAACAGGACGGCCCGTTCCGGCTCCCGGCCTTGGCTGACGGAGGCCACGTTGTATCGCTGCCCCAGCAGGTGCTGCAGCCGCCGGATATACGAGCGTTGCGGCGTCAGGTGCACGGTCTGTTCGCCGGCCAGGACCCGGTTCGCGGCGTCTTCAGCTTCGTCCATGGCTTTCTCCATGGTGGGCGAGCTATTCTGCCCGGTGAAGGGAGGGCCGTCGTCATCGTTGCCCAGATCGGGCATAAGACCTTGGCCGCCGCCGTTACCGCCGCCGTGCCATTCCTTGATCACCGTTTGCAGGAATTCTTGCAACTGTGGCATGGTGTTCTTCCGAAGCACGCAGACCGGCGTGCCGCTGGACTCCGCGATGCGCACCAACTGCGAGCCTCGGCGGTAATGGGTCTTGGTGGTCAGGACCAGGTCGGCCCGTCTCAGTTCATTGACGATCTGCACCACGGTCCCAGATTCAGCGGACGCGGCCTCCAGCTTGTCCCGGCCCACGCCGAAGAGGAACACCCGCACTTCAGAGGCTTTGACAACCGCTTCGGGTTCCACAAGAGCGGCCGGAGCAGTGATCTGGCTCTGGGCCATAAATTGTCCCTGGGGCGTCTGGCCCTGGGGCGATTGGCCTTGAGACTGGCGGCGGCCACCCCGCTTGTTGTCTGGTTGCCAGGTGCCAGGTTGGGCCTCACTGACTCTGGCTTGTTCCTGGGTGCGTTTCACCTCGCCGTCATCGCCCATGGTCCGGACCTCAGGCGCGATGGGGAAGCCCCTCAGCCATTGGTCGACCACCTGTGCGACGTTTTCGTGGACGGCCAGGCGGTCCCAACCCTGGATCTCAACGACCACGTCGAACGTCGGCGGGGCCTTGCGTTCCAGCACGCTCTTCTGCGTGCCCCGGTACCGGGCTTCCTGGTCTCCTAGGGTAACGGTCTGGATGCCGCCCACCAGGTCGGAAAGCGTCGGGTTCATGATCAGGTTGTCCAGGGTGTTGCCGTGGGCCGTGGCGATCAATTGCACGCCCCGTTCGGCGATGGTCCGGGCGGCGGCGGCCTCCTGCTCGGTGCCCATCTCATCGATGATGATGGTCTCGGGCATGTGGTTCTCCACAGCTTCGATCATTATTCCATGCTGTAGGGAAGGGGTGCCGACCTGCATCCGCCTGGAGCGGCCGATGGCGGGGTGGGGCACGTCGCCGTCACCGGCGATCTCGTTGGACGTATCGACGATGATCACCCGCTTCCGGGCTTCTACGGACAAGACCCGGGCCATCTCCCGCAGCATGGTGGTCTTGCCCACGCCGGGGCGGCCCAAGAGCAGGATGTTCTTTCCTGAGAACGCCAGGTCTTCGATGATCTTGATGGTGCCGAAGACCGCCCGGCCCACCCGGCAGGTGATGCCTACGACCTGTCCCCGACGGTTTCGGATAGCGGATATCCGGTGGAGGGTGCGCTCGATGCCGGCACGGTTGTCGTCGCCGAAATCACCGACCCGTTCGATCACGTTCTCTAGGTCGGCGGCGGTAACGGGAGATTCGTCCAGGTCGGCGTCACCCGACACGAACCGGGCCTCGGGCAAGCGCCCTAAGTCCAGCACGACCTCCAGCAATTGGTCCAGGTCGTCGCGGGCCCGGAGGACCTCAGCGACGCCAGGGGGCAGAACGTTCAGCACCAGGTCCAGCTCTAGCTGGTCCCTCTCGCTCCGTTCCGTCTCGCGCTTTTCTTCGTCACGCCCCTCTTCCTGCACCGTTGCCAATATCACGCCTCCACGTAGGAAAATTCGCGACTTCTAACCGGTACCGTAACTGTCTTGATCAACATTGTATAACGCCCGGCCTCGTGCAGGCCCTGGCGGTCCAAAAGTCCCGCGATGTGTTCTTGGTAGTCAGGCACGAGCCAGTTCTGGGTCTGGCAGGACATCCGGACCAGATGCGGGGTCGATTCCGGGTGGTCGGGGTGCCCGATCAACTGTCCGGCGGCGGTCTTGCCGAAGGGTTCACACATCCGCCAGCCGACGATCTTCCCGTCAAATTTCAGGACTGTTTCATCCCGGCGCGTTTGGGCCGGTTCCTGGGAGTCCAGCCACTGATCGATGGTCACGCCGATGCCCTCTCTTACGCGCTGTGGAGTGGCCGCGCAGTACAGTTGGAAAAGGCCATGTTGGTCGGGCGCGCTCCGGTCTGCCGCGGTAAAACGGTCCGGCACGTGTCCGGAAACGGTTGCCTCCGGCAGCCATTCGCTTCCCGTGAAGTGCATCTCCTCGTAATAGGGAAAGAAGCCTGCTCTCCGGGCCTGGTCCACGATCTCGCTGTCACTGGGTACCCTGAGGAAAACCCTTTCCGCGCCGCGAGACCCGGCGCATTGGACGATCTGTTCCAGGAGGTCCAACGCTTGTTCCGACTCTTTCAGGTGCAACCGGTCCACTTCCCAAGCACGGACCCCGCTACGCACCCGGGCCGAAGCGAGACTGCTCAACCTCATGCCGTTCCAATCCCCCACCGTGACACGGTTCGAGCCGCGGGCCAGCGATTGACGCCAGAAAGTGGAGTTACGCAACGGACGGCAGCGCACCACCGACTCGGTTGGCGCAGCAAGGTTGGTCCCACCCGGAGCATCGACCAGCATACAGCGCAGGGCATCGCCCATCCGGAAGGCGGTGATCATGAGGCGCCGTTCCCCGGAGCGTTTTGAATCGACTTGGGGGACTTGCCGTTGCCGCCGGCCAGTTCTAGGAAATAGCTGTGGAACCGGTGGTCGTTGGTCAGCTCAGGGTGGAAGGATGTGGCCATCAGGTTGCCCTGTTGCACGGCCACCGGCCGGTCCGCGTCCAGAGCGGAAAGCACCTTCACATCCTCGCCGACGCGAATTATCAGCGGGGCTCGGATGAAGATGGCGTGGAAGGGGTCCGGTCCCAGACCGAAAACGTCCAGTGATTGCTCGAAGCTATCCACCTGGCGGCCAAAGGCATTACGCTGCACGCCGATGTCCATCACGCCCAAGGGGACGGGGTCCTTTTCAGTGATCTCTGTAGCGAGCATAATCATGCCGGCGCAGGTGCCCCATACTGCGTGGCCCTGCTCGGCCATTTGCGCCACGGGCTCTCTCAGGTTGTAGATGGTCATCAGACGGCTAAGCGTGGTGCTTTCACCCCCTGGGATGATCAGTCCGTCCAGCGAGTCCAGGTGTTCTGGGAGCCTAACCTCCCGGGCTTTTACACCTAACTTGCTGAGGACAGCTATATGTTCGGCGAAGTCGCCTTGTACCGCTAAGACGCCTACTTCCAACTCGGCCTGCTGATACTCCAGTTTAGATCTTGCGTGTCTGGTCCTTACTTGCTCCGGGCGGCCAGCAATTCCTCTTCGGGGAGGGACTTGACGCTGATGCCCACCATGGCCTCACCCAGGCCCTTGGAGACCTCGGCAAGTATCTTGGGGTCGTTGTAGTGTGTTACTGCTTGGACGATGGCGTAGGCCCGGCTGGCCGGGTCGCCCGACTTGAAGACGCCTGAACCCACGAAGACGCCGTCGGCGCCCAGTTGCATCATCAGGGCTGCGTCGGCCGGGGTGGCCACGCCGCCGGCGGCGAAGTTGACCACGGGCATGCGGCCCATTTCCTTGGTCTTGATCAAAAGTTCCAGGCTCACCTG
>Ga0209554_1001495_pt1 | contig 17633 bp, 17 predicted proteins | sample MarorgKNORR_S2LV_5_FD_188221 | JGI IMG/M metagenome (GOLD analysis project Ga0209554, IMG submission 188221) | Marine microbial communities from the Southern Atlantic Ocean, analyzing organic carbon cycling - Bottom_A/KNORR_S2/LV (SPAdes) (version 2) | ecosystem: Environmental > Aquatic > Marine...
CCGCCACGGTGACCTCGGCGGCCACGACGGCGGACGCCGCCTCGCCCATCAGGCCGAGGTTGCCGTCGGCGGTGCCCTCGGGGTCGTATTCGAGCAGCGACGCGAACCCCTCGGTGATGCTCTTCGTGCGGACGACTCGGACCGTCTTGTCGGTCTGTGCATCGACCTGTTCGGCGACGGCGACGATGTTGCCGTTGTTGGGGAGGATGATGACGTGTTCGGCTGGCACGGCCTCGACGGCCGCCAGCAGGTCGGCGGTCGACGGGTTCATCGACTGGCCGCCCGCCACGACCCGGTGAACGCCGAGCGACCGGAAGATCTCGACGATGCCCGGTCCGTTGGCGACCACCACGACGGCACAGGGCACCGGCTCGCCCTCGGGATCGTCGGCGCCGCTTGCGATCTGCTCGCGCACCCAGGCCTGCTCCTCTGCCTCCTCGAGCAGGTCGGAGACCCGGATCCGGTGGGGTCGCCCGACGGCGATCCCGGCCTCGACCGCTGCTCCGATGTCGTCGGTGTGGACGTGGCAGTTCCAGACGCCGTCGCCGCCGACGACCACGACCGAGTCGCCGAGTTCCCCCCAGGCGTCCTTGAAGCCGGGCACCGTGTCGTCCGGGGCGTCGAGGAAGAACATGACCTCGTAACGGCCACCGTCGAGGCCGTGGCCGACGGCCCCTCGATCGACGGCCAACGGTGCGGCAGCCGTCGGGGTCTCGGGTGGTTCGGGAAGCGGGCGTCCGTCGGCGACGGTGAGCACGGCATCGAGGAAGAGCACGTAGCCGCTGGCACCCGCATCGACGACGCCCGCCTCGGCCAGCACGGGCAGCAGGTCGGGCGTCCTGGCGAGCGACTCGCCGGCACGCTCCCTGGCGGCCTCGGCGACCGGCAGCAGGTCGGCACCGGCATCGGCTGCCGCGACCGCCGCCTCGGACGACTCGCGCACCACCGTGAGGATCGTGCCCTCGACCGGCTGCCCGACGGCGCCGTAGGCCGCCTCGGAGGCGGCGGCCAGTCCGTCTGCCAGGACGCGGCCGTCGATGTGGCCGGCATCGCCCACTACTCCACACAGGGCACGCAGCACCTGGGACAGGATCACGCCCGAGTTGCCCCGCGCCCCCATGAGCGAGCCGTGGGCCACGGCACCGGTCACCGCCGTCAGGTCGTCTCCGTCCGGGGCATCGAGCTCCTCGAGTGCCGTGACGGCCGCCTGGGCGGTCATGGACATGTTCGTACCGGTGTCGCCGTCGGGCACCGGGTACACGTTGAGGAGGTTGAGCGCCTCCCGGTGGCCGAACAGCGCATCACGGAATCCGGTCATAACGGCACGGAGGCCGGCGGCGTCCAGGTGGGTTGCGGCGGTCACGGTGAGCGAGCGTAGTCATCCCCCGCGTGCCGATCCGGTCCCGGGTGTTCTCACGACGCGGGTTGGAGCCCCCGTGGGGGTGCCCGTAGCCTTTCGAGGTTCGCACGGGCGACCACCAAAGCCGCCCGACCCCCCCCATCGAAGGATTCAGCAGCGACATGGCCTCTGTTTGTGAAATCTGTGGCAAGAAGCCCTGGTTCGGCAAGAAGTTGAGCCACTCCCACCGCCGCACGAACCGACGCTGGAATCCCAACATCCAGCGGGTCCGCGCCGTCGTCGGATCGACCACGAAGCGGGTCAACGTCTGCACCGGCTGCCTCAAGGCCGGCAAGGTGCAGAAGGCCGCCCACTAGGGCCTCTCGAAGCCCGACGAGGAGACCGCACATGCAGGGAGTCATCAAGTCGTACGACCCCGGTACCCGCGACGGCGTCGTGGTCCGTGAGACCGACTTCGCCGAGTTCGACCTGGCGGACGACGCACTCGAGGGTTCCATCTTCCGGATGTTGCGCCCCGGCCAACGCGTGCTGTTCGAACTCGACCCCGACGAGCGGGCGACCCGCCTTTCGATCGGCTCCGAGGTCGACATGCAGACCCCCGACATCCACTGACCTCCCGGTCCCCCGCTCCGTCCCGATGGCAGTCGCACCAGTCGCACCTCTCCATCTCCACAAGGCGGGTTCCCGTGGTGTAGCAAGGGTGGGCATGAGGGCTCCGACCTCCAACCAGCTCCTGCTCGAGTGGGTCGACCACTGGACCGGCATCCTCGGTCCCGACGCCGTGCACTGGTGTGACGGCACCGAATCGGAGTACGACGCCCTCGCCGACGCCATGGTCGCATCCGGCACGTTCCGTCGGCTGAACGACGACCTGCGGCCCAACAGCTACCTCGCCCTGTCCGATCCCGAGGACGTCGCCCGCGTCGAGGACCGGACCTTCATCGCCACGAAGGACCCGCTCGACGCCGGCCCCACCAACAACTGGCGCGATCCCCTCGAGCTCAAGGCCGAGATGACCACGCTCTTCCGGGGCGCCATGGTCGGCCGCACGATGTACGTGGTGCCGTTCAGCATGGGGCCGCTGGGCTCCCCGATCGCCCACATCGGCGTCGAGCTGACCGACTCCCCCTATGTCGTGACCAGCATGCGCACGATGACCCGCATGGGGCAGCCGGTGCTCGACGTGCTCGGCGATGGCGACTTCGTGCCGTGCGTCCATTCGGTGGGCGCCCCGTTGCCCGACGGCGTCGAGGACGTGCCGTGGCCGTGCGACCCGGACAACCGCTCCATCGCCCACTTCCCCGAGACCCGCGAGATCTGGTCGTACGGCTCCGGCTACGGCGGCAACGCCCTGCTGGGCAAGAAGTGCTTCGCCCTGCGCATCGCCTCGACGATGGCGCACGACGACGGGTGGCTGGCCGAGCACATGCTGATACTGGCCGTGACCTCGCCCGATGGCGAGCGCCGGTACATCGCTGCCGCCTTCCCGTCGGCCTGCGGCAAGACGAACATGGCGATGATGGTTCCGACCCTGCCGGGTTGGACCGTCGAGACGATCGGCGACGACATCGCCTGGATGAAGTTCGGCGAGGACGGCCGCCTGTACGCGATCAACCCCGAGGCGGGATTCTTCGGCGTTGCGCCGGGTACGTCCGACGCCTCCAACCACAACGCCATGGTCACGTTGGGCGCCAACGCCATCTTCACCAACGTGGCCCGGACCGACGACGGCGATGTGTGGTGGGAGGGCATGACCGACGATCCGCCGGAGCACCTCACCGACTGGCGGGGCGAGTCCTGGACGCCCGGCAACGGAACTCCGGCCGCCCACCCGAACGCCCGCTTCACGGTGCCCGCCTCGCAGTGCCCGTCCATCGCCCCCGAATGGGAGGACCCGGCCGGCGTGCCGATCTCGGCGATCCTGTTCGGCGGTCGCCGGGCCACCAACGTGCCGCTCGTGACCGAGGCCCGCGACTGGGCACATGGCGTCTTCCTCGGCTCGATCATGAGCTCGGAGAAGACCGCTGCCGCCTCCGGACAGACGGGCGTGGTGCGGTTCGACCCGTTCGCCATGCTGCCCTTCACGGGCTACAACGTCGGCGACTACTTCGCCCACTGGCTCGAGATCGGGGCGGGTGCGGACGCCGACAAGCTCCCGAAGTTGTTCTGGGTGAACTGGTTCCGCCGCGACGAGGACCGTTCGTTCCTGTGGCCGGGGTTCGGCGAGAACTGCCGGGTGCTCGACTGGGTGCTGCAGCGGGTCGACGGTTGCGGCGACGCCGTCGAGACCCCGATCGGCCTCGTGCCGACCCTCGACAGCATCGACCGCGCAGGCCTCGACGTCGATGACGCCGCCATGCAGCGCCTGCTCCATGTCGACCCGGCCGCATGGGAGGCCGAACTGGCCGTCATCGAGGAGCACTACGCCGGTGTCGGCGAGCGCCTGCCTGCGGAACTGCGCCGCCAGCTCGACGACCTGCGGGACCGCCTCCACGCCTGAGCCACCGGTCGGCGCTGCTACCCCAGGATCATCGCCCGGATGCCGAGTCCCATGATCCAGAGGCCCACGCCGCCGTAGAGCAGGTGGACCCGGTCGCCAAGTTGGCGCCGGTAGCCCCAGGCGACACCGGCCGACAGCAGTGCGGTGGCCCCGTAGAAGAGGTGGAAGGCGTCGGCGTCGATCCCCTCGCCCATCGCCACCGAGGCGCCGACCCACGCCTGGACGAGTACCGCGACCTGGGCGATGCCGGTCAGCACCCAGAGCGTGCCGCCACGCAGCGCCGCCACCCGGTGGGCGGCCAGGGCCCACGCACCGACGAGGCCGTTGCCGAGCACGATCACCCAGGCCAGCGTCCCGTGGAGGTCCCTCACGGCGCCATTGTGCCCGTTCCGGGCGATCCGTTCACTCGAGCAGCAGGCCGGTCCGGAAGGGTCCGCCCCTGCGTGGTGCGTCGGGGTCGACGTACCATTCCGTGCCGAATGCCGACGTGAACCGTTCGACCGGCATCGACAGGAAGAACGAGTCGGACGCGATCTGGCTGGCGTGGGCGACGATGGCTGCGAGCTTGCGGTCGATGGTGCCCCGCACGTCGACGGCATGGGTGATCTCGTCGGCCGGCGTGCCGAAGGCCTCCTGCTCGGCACGTTCCCGCCGTTCCTCGAGGCTGGCGGCGGCCATGCCGTCGAGGTCGCCGGTGGCGAGGGCCTCCTCGATGCTGGTCCGGATGGCGTCCCGGTTCAGCGTGACCCAGCGGACGCGTCCGATGCCAGCCTGTTCGGCCCAGCGGGTGCCGACGCGGTGGACCTGGATGTGGTCCGGGTGGCCGTAGCCGCCGTTGGGGTCGTAGATGACCGCCAGGTCGACCTGTTCGTCGGCGAGCAGTTCTCCGAGCCGAGCCGCCGCCTCGTCGACGTCGGCCTGCCAGAAGCAGTCGGGGTGGTCGTTGGCGACCTCGCCCGACATGCCGCTGTCGCGGTAGTCGAGGTACTCGATCCGGCCGACGCCCAGGATCGCCGCCGCTTCAGCCACCTCGGTGGCACGTCGGTCGCCGAGCTCCTCGCCCTCGTCGAGGACACCGTCGACGGGCTCGCCCTCCTCGCCGTTGGTGGCCACCACGAGCACGACCCGGTGCCCCTCGTCGGCGAGGCGGGCCATCGTGCCGCCGGTGGCGAGCGCCTCGTCGTCGGGGTGGGCGTGGAGGAAGACGGCTGTGGCCATGTGTGTGCTCCTGCGGTGCGGTCCGGCTCAGGCGACGGCGCCGGCGGCGCGCAGCGCAGCGACCGCTTCGGCGTCGAAGCCGGCTTCGGCCAGGATCTCGTCGGTGTGCTGGCCGGCGTGCGCCGGTGGTCGCCGGACCTCGCCCGGGGTGCGGCTGAGGCGCGGCGCCGGTCCGGGCTGGGTGATCCCGCCCACCTCGATGAAGGTTCCCCGTGCCACGTTGTGGGGGTGCCGGGTGGCCTCCTCGGCGGTGAGCACCGGGGCGTAGCAGACGTCGCTGCCCTCGAGGATGGCGTCCCATTCGTCACGGGTCTTCGTCCGGACGACTGCGGCGATCTCGTCGCTGAGTTCTGGCCAGAGGCTCCGGTCGTGCTGGTTGGCGAAGCGGTCGGGGTCGAGGCCGAGCTTGTCGAGCAGTTCGGCGTAGAACTGCGGCTCGATCGACCCGATCGAGATCCATGCGCCGTCGGAGCACTCGTACACGTCGTAGAAGTGGGCGCCGGTGTCGAGCATGTTGGTGCCGCGCTCCGGGGAGTGGAAGCCGGAGGCCAGCATGCCGTGGATGAAGCTCATGAGGCTGGCGGCGCCGTCGACCATGGCGGCGTCGACGACCTGGCCCTTCCCCGAGGTGCGTGCCTCGAAGAGGGCGCAGACGATGCCGTAGGCGAGGTACATGCCGCCGCCCCCGAAGTCGCCGACGAGGTTCATGGGTGGCACGGGCCCGGAGTCGCTGCGCCCGAAGTGGGCGAGCACGCCGGCGAGGGCGATGTAGTTGATGTCGTGGCCGGCCATCGACGAGTAGGGGCCGTCCTGACCCCAGCCGGTCATGCGCCCGTAGACGATCGCCGGGTTGCGGGCGAGGCAGTCGTCGGGGCCGACGCCAAGGCGCTCGGCCACGCCGGGCCGGAAGCCCTCGAAGATGCTGTCGGCGCCCTCGACGAGGCGCAGCACGGTCTCGACGCCTTCGGGCGACTTGAGGTCGACGCCGATGCTGCGCCGGCCGCGGCCGTTGACGTTGCCGGGCGGGCGGTCGGGGTCGCCGCCGCGCACCTCGGCGGCGCGGTTGACCTGGATGACCTCGGCGCCCTGGTCGGCCAGCATCATCCCGCAGAACGGTCCCGGGCCGATGCCTGCCAGTTCGATGATGCGTACCCCGTCGAGTGCTCCCATTGCGTTGCCTTTCGTCAGTTCGTGAGCGCCATGTCGGCGCGCTGTGCGTGTTCGGTGATCGCCGCCGCGAGGTGCGGCCAGGATCCTGGTGGCAGGTCGTGGCCCCAGCCGTCGATGACCACGAGATCGGCGCCGGGGATCACCTCTGCGGTGTGCTCGCCGGCGCTCACGGCGATGAGCGTGTCGGCGCTGCCGTGGACGACCCGGCTGGGCACGGTGATCGTGGCGACCTGCCCGTCGCGGTTGCCGGAGGCGACGGCGGCCCCCCACTGGCGTTCGAAGGCGCCGCGCGGCTGTGGCGCCCGCTCCGTGTAGGCGGCGTACAGGGCGCGGATGTAGCCCTCGTCGTACCACGCCGTGCTGCACCAGAGGCGGTTGTCGGCGACCTCCTTCTCGGTGCGGGCGGCGGCGTCGTCGGGTGCCTCGGCCATCATCGCTGCGAGCACCTCGCCGCTGGGGCGGCCGAAGTCGCGGTTGCCGGTGTTGGAGGCCATCGACACCATGCTGCGGCACCGGTCGGGGTGTTCGGCGGCGACGGTCTGGACGATCATGCCGCCGAGCGACATGCCGACGAAGTGGGCGTCGGCGACACCGAGGTGGTCGAGCAGGGCGACGCAGTCGGCGGCCATGTCGGAGAGCGTGTAGGCGGAGCCGTCGGTCAGGCAGGTCGAGAGTCCGCTGTCGCGGTTGTCGATGCGCACGACGTGGAACCCCTCGGCGACGAGCAGGTCGCAGAACCCGGGCGGCCAGGCGAGCAGCTGGCTGCCGAGACCGTGGACGAGCACGATCGTGGGGTCGGCCGGATCGCCGTGCTGTTCGTGGCAGCAGTCGATCCCGGTGGTGAGGCTTGCGGTCGGCACGCCGCCATCATCCGACGCTGGGCGGCCGCACTGCAATACCGGGGGCTACCGTCGCGCTCGTGTCCGACGTCCACGACCGGTGCTTCGACGAGCTCGACGCCAGCCTGCTCTACGCCCTGCTGCGCCTGCGGGTCGACGTGTTCGTCGTGGAGCAGGCGTGCGCCTACCCGGAGCTCGACGGCCGCGACCTCGAGCCGTCCACCCGCCACGTCTGGATCGACGGGGCCGACGGCCCGGCCGCCTACCTGCGGCTGCTGGCCGAGCCGGACGGCTCGCACAAGATCGGCCGGGTGGCGACGGCTGTCGAACGCCGCGGCGAGGGCCTGGCGGGCTGCCTTGTCGACCACGTGATGGCGACGACACCGGGCCGGCTGGTGCTCGACGCCCAGACTCGCCTCGAGGGCTGGTACGTCGCGAAGGGCTTCGTCCGGACGGGCGACGAGTTCGTGGAGGACGGCATCCCCCACGTCCCCATGGCCCGGGAGGGCTGAACGTCAGAGGCCGGCGGCCCGGAGCACCTCGGCGACCTCCGGGTGCCCCCACTCGGCGACGTACTCCGAGGGGAGGACGCCGAAGCGCTCGATGGGGAACTCAGTCAGTTTCGGAAGGTCGGGATGCGCCAGTAGGAGTTCGGCGACCTCGACGAGGGCTGCCGGCTCCGCGTAGTTCGCGGCGAGGGCGTAGAGCGTCCGGGGTCGAAGCGGGGCGCCGGCTCGGAGGTAGACCTCGACGACATCCACACGACCGGCCTCCACGACGAAGTCGAGTGGCTGGTCGCCCATGCCGCGCTCCTCGTGGGTCAGGTCGGCGCCGTATTCGAGCAACAGTTCGGCAGCCTCCCGACTGTCCGCCCAGAAGGCCACCGTCCACCCCCACTCGGACTCGGGGTCGTCGATGGGCACCCCGGCCTCGAGGAGCAGCCTGACGATGTCGAGACGGTCGTCGTGAAAGGCCATGTGCAACGGGCCCTCGAGATTCCCTCGGGCCGACAGATCGGCACCAGCATCGACGAGCATGCGAACGCCGTCGTAACAACGAATCCTGGCAAGGAACCAGACCAGTGACCTGCCCTGCGGAACGGACCCGTCCGGTTCGCCTCCGTCCTCCAACGCTTCTAGGAGTGACTCCAAGTCGCCCATGAGTGTCGCCACCACCTCAGACCGGAGGTCCGTCATCGCAGGCCGGTCGCGACCCCACCAATCCCAGTCCTCCCAGTACATCGCCGCATTCTCGGCGCAGGTCCGGTCGTATGACGGGCGGGGTGGTGACACGATGACGAACTCGCCGCGTTTGATCTTCTCCTGGATCTCCTCGTCGGTCATGGTCGGGAAATCGGGGTACTGCGCCACGAACTGCTGGTAGAGCCGGTGTGTCGACTCGATCCAGGGGATGGTCGTTGTGCCGGCCGCGGACGACGTCACGGACGGTGCCGACGTCGCCGAAGTCTCGGGCGGAACCGACGTCACCGACCACGTCGACGTCATCGACGTGGTCGTCGTGGCCGTCTCCGGCACATGCGATGTGGTGGTGGCGGTCGTCGTCGTGGTCTCGGCTGTCGTGGCCGGTTCTGCGATCGTGCCGGTCCTGGACGAGGCAGTCGGTGCCGACGGTTCCGCGATCGGCGGACCCGTGGTGTCCACTCCACATCCAGCAGCCGACAGCGCCGCGATGCTCGTCAGTGCCACCGACCGGCAGCGTCGCCCGCCTCGCATAAGACCTAGTCCCAGCCGAGCTCGGTGAGGCGGTCGTCGTCGATGCCGAAATGGTGGGCGACCTCGTGCACGACCGTGATCAGCACCTCCTCGCTGAGGTGGTCCTCGTCATCGCAGAACTCGCAGAGGGCCAGCCGGTAGAGGTGGATCGAGTCGGGCATCGTGAACCCGCCGGCGCCGTACTCGTCGCGCTCGGTCAGCGGCACGCCCTCGTAGAGGCCGAGGATGTCGGGCGGGTCGCCCCGGTCGGCGACCAGCACCACCACGTTGTCCATGAGGCCGCCCAGGTCCGGCGGCAGGGTGTCGAGGGCCTCGGCCACGAGGATCTCGAAGCGCCTCGGCGACAGCGGTTTCATGGAGCCGATCGTAGGGCTGGACCAGCGGTCGAATGGTGCGCCGGGCCGGGGAACGCTGTCACGCCCCGTGGGTAGGGTGCGGCGCATGTCCGCGACCGGCCCACTTTTCACCGAGGAACCCCCGGAAGGCGCGTCCGACGCCGACGCCGACGGGCTCCTGATCGGGCTCAACGCCGAACAGCTCCACGCCGTCACCACCGATGGCATGCCGCTGGCGATCAGGGCCGGTGCCGGATCCGGAAAGACCCGCGTGCTCACCCGGCGCATCGCCTGGCGCTCGCAGACCGGCCGCCACGATCCCCGGCGCGTGCTGGCCCTCACCTTCACCCGCAAGGCCGCCGGCCAGCTGCGGTCCCGGCTGCGCTCCCTGGGCCTGCGCGACCAGGTGGCCGCCGGCACCTTCCACTCGGTCGCCTACGCCCAGCTGCGCACCTACTGGAGCGAACGCAACCAGCGCGAACCCGAGCTGCTCGCCAGCAAGTACAGCTTCGTCACCCCGCTGCTCCCCCGCGACCGCCGTAGCACCGACGTCCTCGATGTCGTCAGCGAGATCGAGTGGGCCAAGGCCCGGCGCATCCCACCCGAGGCGTACGCGGGCCGGGCCGAGGCGCTCGGGCGCACCCCGCCGATGCCGCCATCCACCATCGCCCGCATCTACCGCGAGTACGAGGACAAGAAGGCGAAAGAGCGGAGGGTCGACTTCGACGACCTGCTCGACCAGTGCGCCAGGGCACTCCGTGGCGACCGGGCCTTCGGCGACGCCCAGCGCTGGCGGTTCCGGCACCTCTACGTCGACGAGTTCCAGGACGTCAACCCGCTGCAGTTCGCCCTCCTCTCCGCCTGGCTCGCCGACAGCGACGACCTGTGCGTCGTCGGCGACCCCGACCAGGCCATCTACGGATGGAACGGCGCCGACGCCGACCACCTGAACCGCTTCGACACGCACTTCCCTGGCGCCACGGTCGTCGACCTGCGCCAGAACTACCGCAGCACGCCACAGGTGCTGCGCACCGCTGCCGCCGTACTGCACGGCCGCACGCCGATGGAGGCCAACCGGCCGAGCGGCCCGCCGCCCACGGTCACCGTCTACGCCAACGACCGCGCCGAGGCGGCTGCGGTGGCCAGGCTGGTGCGCGACACCCGGGGCCCCGACGGCGCCTGGTCCCGGCAGGCGGTGCTGGTCCGCACCAACGCCCAGGCCGATGTGATCGTCGGAGCACTGCGAGAGGCCGGCATTCCGGCCCGCACCCGCGCCGGCAGCGGACTGCTCGACCGGCCCGACGTCAAGGGGGCGCTCGGATCGCTGTCCCGCAGCCGTCGCCCCCTGACCGACCACCTTGGCGACCTGCAGGCCGACGCCGACCAGGATGTCTCCGACGACGCCGCACCCCGTGACACCGAGCGGGCCGCAGCGTTCGCCCAACTGCGCACGCTGGCCGACGAGTACCTCGCCCTCGACCCGACCGGCACGGGGTCGGGGTTCGTTGGCTGGGCATATGGGCAGGCCCGGGCCGCCGTCGACGACTCGGCCGACGCCGTCGAGGTTGCCACCTTCCACGCCGCCAAGGGCCTCGAATGGGAGGTCGTCCACGTGGCCGGGCTCGAACATGGACTCGTCCCCATCGCCCATGCCCGCGAGCCGGCCGCCCTGGCCGAGGAGCGGCGGCTGCTGTACGTGGCGCTCAGCCGGGCCGAGGTGGGGTTGCACCTGAGCTGGGCACAGCAGCGCACCTTCGGCAACCGAACCTCGAAACGGCGGCCATCGTTCTGGCTCGAGGACCTCGAGCTGGCCATCAGCAACCTCGACAAGCCGTTCGAGCAGGCCGAGCAGGCGCGTCAGGCGGCGATGGCACGCGCACGGATCACGAAAACCGGCCTCCCCGACCACCCCGTCGTCGAACAGCTCCGCACCTGGCGCCTGGAAAGGGCCCGGGCTGCCGATGTCCCCGCCTATGCGATCTTCAACGACGCAACGCTCGCCGACCTCCTCCACCGCTGGCCCGGCTCGTCCCTGGAGCTGCTGGCCGTGTCGGGCATCGGGCCGGTCAAGGCCGACCGCTTCGGCAACGACCTGCTCGCCATCCTGGGACGCCACGAGCGACCCGCCACCGCCGCTCCCCCGGCACCGCCACCTCGGGCCAAGGCGCCCCCGGTCGACCACGGCGACCTCGACCTCGGACTGGTCGAGGCGCTGCGGGCGTGGCGTCTCGAACACACGGACGGCAAGCCCGCCTACACGGTGTTTTCCAACGCCACGATGGAAGAGCTGGCCGCCACACGCCCGACCACCACCGACGAGCTGCTGGCCGTCTCGGGCATCGGCCCGGCCAAGGTCGAGCGCTTCGGCGCCGAGTTGTTGGCGTTCCTCGCCGACCGGGACTGAGCGCTACGCCCCGTCGAACTCGTTGACGAGGCGCTTCGGGGCGGTGAGGCGCCAGGACTGCTCGGCCACGTCGGCCACCTCGTCCCAGTCGAGGTCCACGTCGAGGCGCAGCCCCACCCAGCCCCTCGGTCCCACGTAGGGCGGCACGAAGAAGCGCTCGGGCTCCTGGTCGACGAGTTCGTCCTGCACGCCGGGCGCCGCCTTGAACCAGAGCGTGGGCCGCCCGTCGTCGGGGTGCGTGTGGAGGTTTGCGAACGCAGAGCGCCCGACGATCCCGAAGGTCGGCATCCCGTGGTTGAGCCGCTCCTCCACCCCAGGCAGCGCCAGGCACACCCGCCGCAGGCCATCCACAAGGTCGTCGTCCGACGGCGGTCCGGAAGCGTGGGCCATGGCCTCATCCTGCCGTAGCCGGGGTCACCACATCGGCACGAGCACCTGGTCGCGACACGTACCGCTCATCGTGACCCGGGCGGCCTCCCGCTGCGCCGGTAGTTCGAACGACCCCACCATGCGTTCCGGGTCGACCTCGATGTCCCACCACGGGATGATCCGCCAGTCCATCGATGTCGCCTCGTCGAGCGTGTCGCCCCCGACGAACTCGTACTCGATGTTCACGAGGATCGTCGAGTTCCCGCCCTCGCCGTCCACGTCCACGCACCCGAAACTGCGTCCGGGTCCTCCCGCTGCATAGTGTGGCAGTACCACCGAGTACAGACCGCCGATCGGAACGAGCTCGTCGTCGATGAGTCGAAACGACCCGCCGTGGAAGGGACCGACGCCCGAGGAACCACCGACCAGCAGTTCCGACCGACCGGTGGCGTCGGGATCGATTGACAGCACCTGTAGTGGCTTGTTCGGACTGCCCGCAGCCACGGACGACACCGATCCCGACGCAGTGCACACGCTGAGCAGGTGACCCTTGGTCTCGAACGGGTCCCGCTGTTCGGCAGACAGGGCCGCCCACGCGACGACATCGTCGACACCGTCGCCGTCCAGGTCCGCACGGAGCCACTGGTGTGTCACGAGGTCGACCGAGCACGGCGCCACCGGTTCACCGAGGGTCATGGTCGGAGCCGTCGGCTCGGTGGTCGACGGCGGGTCCGGCGCACGCGTCGTCGAAGTGGTGTTCGGTGGAGTCGTCGTTGTCGGTGGGTCAGGCACCGACGACGTGGTGGCGGTAGCACGAGTCGTCGAGGTGGTACTCCGCGAAGCCGTCGTGACGGTGGACGTCGATTCGGTCGTCGTGGCAGAGATGTCGCGCAGGCCATCCGAGGCACAGCCGACAAGGCAGGCCATGCACAGTGCCATCGACAGGTGGTGTCGCACGCTCCGGCCCTTCTCGTCCACCGATCAGCCTTCCACAGGCGAACGTCCGGCGGGTGTCGGCTGCCTCGGGCTCAGTCCAGGGCAAAGTCGGCGACGACCGGGGCGTGGTCGCTGGGTTTTTCGCCCTTGCGCTCGTTGCGGTCGACGACCACGAAGTCGAGCGCGGCGGCCGCCGGCGGCGAGGCCAGGAGCAGGTCGATGCGCATGCCGCGCCCCTTGGGGAAGGCCAGGTCGCGATAGTCCCACCACGAGAACAGGCCGCCGCTGGAATGCCGCTCGCGGAAGACATCGACCAGCCCCAGGTCGATCAGCCGCTGCACCGCCGCCCGCTCCTCGGGGGTCACGTGGGTGGCGCCCTCCCATACGGCCGGGTCCCAGACGTCGCGGTCGTCCATGGCCACGTTGAAGTCGCCGACCACCACGACCGGTTCCGCCGCCAGGTCGGCGTTGGCGACGAGGTCGTCGTGGAGGCGGCCCAGCCAGTCGAGCTTGTAGTGCCAGTGGTCGTGGCCGACCTCGCGGCCGTTGGGGATGTAGCACGACGCCACCCTGACGCCGCCGCAGGTGGCCCACAGGATCCGGGCGTCGGGGTCGGGGTCGTCCCGACCGTCGGCGAAGCCGGGTCGCACGTCGTCGAGGCCCACCCGGGAGATCACCGCCACGCCGTTCCAGCGGCCCTCGCCGTGGTGCGCCGACTCGTAGCCGAGCGCCGCGAACGCCCCGTGGGGGAAGGCCTCATCGGTCATCTTGGTCTCCTGAAGGCACAGCACATCGGGTTCGGCGGCGGCGATCCACGCCTCGACACGTCCCAGGCGGGCCTTCAGGGAGTTGACGTTCCAGGTGACGATGCGCATCGTTGCCGACCGTAGCGGCTCAGCCGAGGGGGAACCCGACGACTGCGGCCAATTCGGCGATGGCATCGTCGGGGTCGGTCACCTTGATGGTGGTCATGCCCATGGCCCTGGCCGGCTTGAGGTTGACGCCGAGGTCGTCGAGGAACACGCAGGACTCCGGCGCCACGCCCAGCCCCTCACACGCCAGTTCGTAGAACCGCTGCTCGGGCTTGCGGCAGCCCACGACGCTCGACTCCACGACCACGTCGAAGAGGCCGACGACCTCACCGACCGGGTCGGTGAACGGCTGTGCACCGATCGGCGTGATGTTGTTGGTGAGCAGCGCCGTGCGGAGCCTCGCCGAGCACCGGCGCAGGGCCTCGACCATGGCTGGTCGCAGTGCCCCGTGCAGTCCCTCGAGGATCCTTGCGGCATCGACGGTGTGTCCCGACGCCGCCGCCTCCGCCTCGAACAGGCGGGCGAACTCGACAGGATCGACCTCGCGGCGCTCGAACCGGGCCCAGGCGTTGGTGTCGGGGTTGGTGGCGTTGAGGTGCCGGATGGTGTCCGGCGGCAGCCCGGCCTCGACCTCATAGTCGGCGAACGCCTCGAACGGGCTCGTGAGGATCACCCCACCGAAGTCGAACAGCACCGCCTCGATCACGGCGGCGAACCTAGGTGCCGGCCGCCCCGGAGGCCCATGCGGCGCCACCGGTAGCCTCGGCCGCCATGGCTGCACAGTTCATCTTCACCATGCAGCGGGCCGGCCGCTTCTACCCACCGGACCGCGAGGTGCTCAAAGACATCACCCTGGCCTTCTACCCGGGCGCCAAGATCGGCATGATCGGCGCCAACGGGGCCGGCAAGTCGTCGCTGCTGCGGATCATGGCCGGCGTCGACGACGGCTTCACCGGCGAGGCGCGCCTCACCGACGGCTTCACCGTCGGCATGCTCGAGCAGGAGCCCACACTCGACGCCGCCAAGGACGTCCAGGGCAACGTCATGGACGGCGTCGGCCGGGTGGCGGCCCTGTTGTCCCGCTACGACGAGGTGCTCGCCGCATGGGCCGACCCCGACGTCGACTACGAAAAGCTGGGCGACGAACAGGCCGACCTGGAACGCCGGATCGAGTCGGCCGGCGCCTGGGACCTCCAGCGCACCATCCAGATCGCCATGGACGCCCTGCGCCTGCCGCCCGGCGACGCCGACGTCACCACGCTCTCCGGCGGCGAGCGGCGACGGGTGGCGCTGTGCCGGCTGTTGCTCTCACGACCCGACCTGCTGCTGCTCGACGAGCCCACCAACCACCTCGACGCCGAGTCGGTGGCGTGGCTAGAGCGCACCCTCAAGGACTACAACGGCACCGTCGTGGCGATCACGCACGATCGCTACTTCCTCGACAACGTGGCCGGCTGGATCCTCGAGATGGACCGCGGCCGGGGAATCCCCTTCGAGGGCAACTACTCGGGCTGGCTCGAGCAGAAGATGGCACGCCTCGACGCCGAGAAGAAGACCGACTCGGCCCGCCGCCGCACCCTCGAGCGGGAGCTCGAGTGGGTGCGCATGGCCCCGAAGGCCCGTCAGGCCAAGGGCAGGGCCCGCCTCACCTCCTACAACCGGCTCGTGGCCGAGGCCGCCGACGTCGAGCGCCGCGACCGCGAGCTCCAGATCGACATTCCGGCCAACCAGCGGCTCGGCGACCAGGTGGTCGAGGTCGAGCACCTGGCCAAGGGCTTCGGCGACAGGTTGCTCATCGAGGACCTCTCGTTCTCGCTGCCGCCCGCCGGGATCGTCGGCGTGATCGGCGGCAACGGCGCCGGAAAGACCACGCTGTTTCGCATGCTCATCGAGGCCGCCAAAGGTGCCGGTGGCTCCGGTAACCCAGGTGACTCCACGTGGACGCCCGACGCCGGCGCCATCCGCATCGGCCCGACCGTCGAAATCGGCTACGTCGACCAGTCGCGCGACACCCTCGACCCGGACCGCACCGTCTACGAGGAGATCACCAACGGCCGCGAGTTCCTCCAGGTCGGGAAGCGCGAGGTCAACGGCCGTGCCTACGTGGCGTCGTTCAACTTCAAGGGCACCGACCAGCAGAAGAAGGTGGGCGACCTCTCTGGCGGCGAGCGCAACCGGGTGCACCTGGCCAAGGTGCTCAAGAGCGGCGCCAACCTGCTGCTGCTGGACGAGCCCACCAACGACCTCGATGTCGACACCCTGCGGGCGCTCGAGTCGGGCCTCGACGCCTACGCCGGCTGTGCGGTGATCATCAGCCACGACCGCTGGTTCCTGGACCGGGTCGCCACGCACGTGCTGGCCTTCGAGGGCGACTCGCAGGTGCGCTGGTTCGAGGGCAACTTCACCGAGTACGAGGCCTACCGGAAGAAGGAACTGGGCCTCAACGCCCAGCCCACGAGGGTCCGCTACAAGCCCCTCACCCGGACCTGACCGCTCAGTCGAGCAGAGCGAGGACCCTGGTGGCGGCGGCCACGGCGCGGCCGTCGTCGGGGGTGATCACCAGGTCGGGCGACCCGGGCGCCTCGTACGGGTCGTCGATCCCGGTCATGCCGGTCAACTCGCCCGCACGGGCCTTCGCATAGAGGCCCTTGGGGTCGCGCTCCTCGCAGACCTCGAGCGGCGTGTCAACGAACACCTCGTAGAACGGCACACCTGCCGCCTCGTGCAACGCGCGTGCCCGGTCACGTGCCACCCGGTACGGGCTGATGAGCGGCACCAGCGCCACGACGCCGGCGTCGGCGAACAGGCGGGCCACCTCGGCCACCCGACGGACGTTCTCGTCGCGGTCCCCGGCCGAGAAGCCCAGGTCGCCGTTGAGGCCGTGGCGCAGGTTGTCGCCGTCGAGCAGGTAGGCGGGCCGCCCGTCGGCGACCAGCAGCCGTTCGCAGGCGGCCGCCACCGTCGACTTGCCCGATCCCGAAAGGCCGGTGAACCAGATCGTGGCCCCCCGGTGGCCGAGCGCCCCTGCCCGCTCGTCGCGGTCGAGGGAGTTCGGGTGCCAGACCACGTCCGGGCTCGTGCCCTCCTGGTCGCCCACCGGCCCGCTCAGGCCCCGGCGCCGATAATCATGCCGGCGGCCACCGTGGCGTTGGTCGTCTCGTCGATGAGCACGAAGCTGCCGGTCGCCCGGTTGCGCCGGTACTCGTCGAAGAACAGCGGCTGCGTGCAGCGCAGCGTGACCCGGCCGATCTCGTTGAGCGCAAGCGCCTCGGCCGATTCGTCGCGGTGCAGCGTGTTGATGTCGAGCCGGTACTGGAGGTCGGTCACCATGACCCTGGCCGCCTTGGTGGTGTGCTTGATCGCCAGCTTGGTCCGGGCCGTCAGCTTCGACGCCTCGGTCAGCCAGCAGACCATGGCCTGGATGTCCTGGCCCACCATGGGTTGGTTGCCGACCCGGCAGATCATGTCGCCGCGCGACACGTCGATGTCGTCGGTGAGCCGGATCGTGACGGCCATCGGAGCAAACGCCTCGTCGACGGGCCCCTCGAAGGTGTCGACCGAGGCGATCGTCGACGTGAAGCCGCTCGGCAGCACCATCACCTCGTCGCCGGGCTTGAACACACCGCCCACGATCGTGCCGGCGTAGCCCCGGTAGTCGTGGTGCTCGTCGGACTGCGGTCGGATCACGTACTGCACCGGGAAGCGGGCGTCGATGAGGTTGCGGTCGCTGGCGATGTGCACCTCCTCGAGGTGGTGCAGCAGCGACGCCCCCTCGTACCACGGGGTGTTGGGCGAGCGGTCGACGATGTTGTCGCCGTGCAGTGCCGACACCGGGATGAAGGTGAGGTCGGCGACATCGAGCTTCATGGCGAACTCGCGGAACTCGGCCTTGACCCTCTCGAAGGCCTCCTGCTCGTAGCCGACGAGGTCCATCTTGTTGACGCAGACGACGAGGTG
>Ga0209554_1001497_pt1 | contig 17616 bp, 17 predicted proteins | sample MarorgKNORR_S2LV_5_FD_188221 | JGI IMG/M metagenome (GOLD analysis project Ga0209554, IMG submission 188221) | Marine microbial communities from the Southern Atlantic Ocean, analyzing organic carbon cycling - Bottom_A/KNORR_S2/LV (SPAdes) (version 2) | ecosystem: Environmental > Aquatic > Marine...
ATGTCGTCACGCTCAAAGCGTGATCTCTCGCTCAAAAGGCGTGATTTCTTGGTTTTAGCTCAATGTCGTCACGCTCAAAGCGTGATCTCTCGCTCAAAAAAAAACCGAAACAATTGTTTCGGTTTTTTTTATTACTTACTATTTTTTAATTTTTTTCCAAAAAGCAACAATAATACAATAGGCACAGCCAATAGCAATACCATTGTTCTATGCATTGAAAAAATCTCTGGAAACAATAATAAGGTCAGTGCAAATCCTCCCATAGCACCCCCTAAGTGTGCTGAATGACCAACATTGCCCAATTGTTTTTTCATTCCGTAGATTGAATATAATAAATACCCAACCCCAAATATATAACCTGGTATAGGTATTGGTAAAGGAAACATCATTAAGGTCATATCCGGATATAATAGAATAGCAGCATAGACAATTCCAGATACTGCTCCAGAAGCTCCTACAGCGCTATAATAAAGTTCGTTTTTATGATAGGAAAGAGAATAGATATTTCCCGCCAATAAACTTCCAAAATAAATGATTATAAAGCTAATACCTCCCAAGCTAGATGCAACAATATCTCCAAACAAATACAAGGCGTACATATTAAAACCAAGATGCATCCAGTCTACATGTAAGAAACCAGAACTAAACATTCTTACTTTTTCACCATTGAGTATTTTACCAACTTGAAATTTATAGGTATCTAAGAAAGAATAGTCATTAAATCCTTTCATTGATACCAAGACATTTGCAATAATAATTCCTAAAACTATTTGATTCATTTAGAGTGTTTTTTTACCTCACAAACTTAGCATAAAACTAACTAATAGAATGCCTTCATAAAAAGAAAATTATATCCGATATTTGCCAAAACTTTAGCGAACATGCAATTTTTACTTTTTATCTTAACATACCCTTTTATTTGGCTATTCTCTAAGCTGCCAATGAAAGTACTTTATTTGCTTTCAACTATTTCTTATGTGATAGTCTATTATATCATTGGTTATCGAAAAAAAGTGGTTTTTGATAATCTAAATATGGCGTTTCCTGAAAAATCTGATAAAGAACTCCAACTAATTTCTAAAAAATTCTTTCGCCATTTTACAGACATTTTTGTAGAAAGTATCAAAGCTTTTTCAATTAGTGAAAAAGAAATAATGACAAGGTATGTAATAAAAAACCCTAAACTTATCAATGATATTGCAAAAAGCGGAAGAAGTATTGCTCTAGTAGGTTCGCATTATGCAAATTGGGAATGGCTTATTTCCATTCCATTAAGTCTAGACATTCGAGTTTTAGGCGCCTACACCAAATTAGAAAATAAGTACTACGAGCGTATTATAAAAAAATCTAGAATAAAATTTGGAGTCATCGGATACAAAACCTCAGACATCATAAAAAACATGCACTCCAATACATCAAAAGGCGTACAAGGATTGTATATTTTATTGAGTGATCAATCTCCTAAACTGCGAAAAACACATTATTGGGCAAAATTTATGGGCATAAAGGTTCCTGTACATACAGGCGCCGAAATGCTTTCCAAAAAATTTGATCTCGTCTATGTGAATTATAAAGCTACAAAAATTAAAAGAGGCTATTATCAAATAGAATTTGAACTGATTTCTGAAACTCCAAAAGAAGTTGAAAATTATGAGCTAACAGATCAATATCTTAAAATTACAGAAACATATATAAGAGAACAGCCAGAATTATATTTATGGTCTCACAAGCGTTTTAAACACAAAGATAAAGTTCCTGCAAAATTTTTATAGTCAACTAGAAAACCAAGATGCTACCAATTCTTTTTCGATTGGCTGTACCGTTTTATGCGTGTAATCGTTCTTTAGCGCATCATAATCATACTCTTTAGACCATACTTCTACATTGGCACAAACTGCTTTCAATCCGTCGCAAATAAAGGCAACTTCTGCATCCGTAATGGTTGGGTGAATAGACAAACGAACCCAACCTGGTTTTTCTACAGAACATCCGTCTATAATTTGCTTTTCAATTGCTTTAGATGTTTCTTGATCTACATTCAATAAAAAATGACCATATGTTCCTGCACATGAGCATCCTCCTCGCGTTTGAATTCCAAATCTGTCATTTAACAGCTTAACTATCAAGTTAAAATGTACATCGTCCACATAAAAAGAAAAAATTCCCAATCGTTTTTTATGTTCTCCAGCCAATATATGAACATTCGGAATGGCTTCTAATGTTTCAAAAAGTACGGCATTGATTTCATCTTCCCTTTCTCTTATATTGTCTGTTCCTATTTGCTCTTTCAATTGCACACATAAGGCAATTTTGATGGTCTGCATAAATGCTGGAGTTCCTCCATCTTCACGGGTTTCGATATCATCAAAATAATCATGATCTCCCCAAGGGTTTGTATAACTTACCGTTCCTCCTCCTGGATTATCAGGCACTAAGTTCTTGTACAGTTTCTTGTTAAAAATCAACACTCCAGAAGTTCCTGGTCCTCCCAGAAATTTATGAGGAGAAAAGAAAATAGCATCTAAATATGCTTCCTTATCTTCTGGGTGCATGTCAATATCTACATAAGGTGCAGAACAGGCAAAATCTACAAAGCACAAACCGTTATAGCTGTGAATCAATTTTGCTATTTCATAGTATGCTGTCTTAATCCCCGTTACATTTGAACAGGCAGTTATGGAAGCGATTTTTAGTTTTCTATCTTGGTGCTTTTGTATGACTTTTTCAAACGTTTTTAAACAAATTAAGCCCTCTTCATCACACGGAATTACTTCAACATCTGCAATGGTTTCTAACCAAGAGGTTTGATTGGAATGATGTTCCATATGAGATACAAAAACAATGGGTCTTATCTCTTCAGGAATGCTTGTGTACTCTTTTAAATTTTCAGAGACTTTCAATCCTAAAATACGCTGAAACTTATTAACAACTCCAGTCATACCAGAGCCTTCCGTAATTAAAATATCATTTTCGCTTGCATTTACATGCTGCTTGATAATAGCTCTCGCTTTGTGATATGCCAAGGTCATAGCGGCACCACTTGTAGATGTTTCGGTGTGTGTATTGGCAACAAAAGGTCCAAACTCATTTAGCAACTTTTCTTCTATTGGTCGATACATTCTTCCACTAGCAGTCCAATCTGTATACATTAGCTTTTGTTCTCCATACGGAGATTGAAATGTTTGATCTACTCCTATAATGTTTTTACGAAACTGCTGAAAGTACTGTTCTAATGATTCCATTGTATTAAGCGATAACATTTTCTATTTCTTTTATAAATCTTTTTGCCAATCGGTCTGCATTTTCTTGCGATTTGCTTTCGGTGTAAATTCGAATAATTGGTTCTGTATTCGATTTGCGTAAATGCACCCATTCTTCAGCAAAATCAATTTTCACTCCATCAATGGTATTGACATCTTCATTTTTATAGTTAGAAGCCATCGTTTCCAAGATGTTGTCCACATCGATTTGTGGCGTTAACTGAATTTTATTTTTACTCATAAAATAACTCGGATAGCTATCTCTTAATGCTTTACAAGAGCCTTTCTTTCTTGCCAAATGTGATAAAAACAAAGCAACACCCACCAATGAATCTCTTCCATAATGTGACGCTGGATAAATAATTCCGCCATTGCCTTCTCCTCCAATTACCGTATTGGTTGCTTTCATAGCAATCACCACATTCACTTCTCCAACAGCACTTGCCGTATAGGTTCCTCCATGCTTTTCGGTAACATCACGCAAGGCTCTTGAAGAGGACAGATTAGAAACGGTATTTCCACCTCCCAATCTTCCCAATACATAATCTGCACAAGCCACCAAAGTGTATTCTTCTCCAAACATAGAGCCATCTTCACTGACCAATGCCAAGCGATCTACATCTGGATCTACGACAATTCCTAAGTCTGCCTTTTCTTTGACCACCAATTCAGAAATATCGGTTAAATGCTCTTTTAAAGGTTCTGGATTGTGCGGAAATTCTCCGTTGGGCTCACAGTATAACTGTACACATTCAACACCTAATTGTTCTAATAAAGCCGGAATAAAAATACCTCCAGTAGAATTCACCGCATCAACAACGACTTTGAAGTTTGCCTTTTTAATGGCATCGACATCAACAAGTTCTAAGTTTAAAACTTCATCAATGTGTTTTTGAACATATGTTTTGTTTTTGGTGTATGATCCTAAGTCGTCTACATCTGCAAAATTGAGCGCTTCACTTTCCGCCAAAGCTAAAATCTGTTCTCCTTCTTCTCCATTTAAAAACTCCCCTTTTTCATTCAGCAACTTTAAAGCATTCCATTGTTTTGGATTGTGGCTCGCCGTTAAAATAATACCGCCATCAGCATTTTCTAACGGAACAGAAATCTCCACGGTTGGCGTCGTTGACAGGCCTAAATCTACCACGTCAATTCCCAATCCCACCAAGGTATTGGCTACCAAACTTGTGATCATCTTACCCGAAATACGAGCATCTCTTCCCACCACAATTTTCAGTTGCTTTTTTGCTGGATTTCTACGGATGATAAAGGTTCCGTAGGCAGCTGCAAATTTTACGGCATCAATCGGAGTTAGGTTCTCACCTACCTGTCCGCCAATAGTTCCTCTTATTCCTGAAATCGATTTTATTAAGGTCATCTTTCATTTTTTGCTTACAACAAATATAAATTATATTCTATAATTTGCTATTGATTTTTAGTTAATTAATCAGTGCGTTTTACACAAAAAAACGCCGTTGATTTCTCAACGACGTTTTATATAAGTATGGATTCCTGCCTTCGCAGGAATGACAAGCTAAGAATTACTTCCCTTCATCCATTTTCTTTTTTAATGCAGCAAGACCACTAATGTCTCCTAAGGTAGTTTTTTCTGCATCTGCAGATTTCTTAGAGGCTGTTTTCACATTTCTCTTTTCTTCTTCCTTAAAGATTGCTGTATGAGATACGACAACTCTTCTGTACTCTTTACTAAATTCTAATACTTTGAATTGTGCAGTATCACCTTTTGCAAGCTTACCACCTTCTTCTTTATCTAAATGACGACTAGGTGCAAATCCTTCTACTCCATCAGCAAAAGCAATTGTAGCTCCTTTGTCTGTTTTTTCACTTACAGTACCTTCATGGATAGAATCGATTGCATAAGTTACTTCATGCGTATCCCAAGGGTTGTCTTGAGTTTGCTTATGACCTAAGTTTAACTTACGGTTTTCTACGTCTAGTTCTAATACTTCAACTTCTAACGTATCTCCAACAGTTACAAAATCAGATGGGTGTTTAATTTTCTTAACCCAAGATAAATCAGAAATGTAAACCAATCCGTCAATACCTTCTTCTAATTCTACAAATACACCAAAATTCGTGTAATTTCTTACAGTTCCTGAATGTTTAGAACCTACAGGGTATTTTGTTGTAATGTCTGTCCAAGGATCTGGATGCAATTGCTTCATACCTAAAGACATTTTTCTTTCTTCTCTATCCAACGTAAGGATTTGAGCCTCTACAACATCTCCTACTTTTACGAAATCTTGTGCAGAACGTAAATGTGTAGACCAAGACATTTCAGAAACGTGGATCAATCCTTCAACACCTTCAGAAACTTCAATAAATGCTCCGTAATCTGCTAAAACAACTACTTTTCCTTTGATGTTATCACCAATTTTTAAATCAGTACTTAACGCTTCCCAAGGATGCGCAGACAATTGTTTCAATCCTAATTGAATTCTAGATTTGTTATCATCAAAGTCTAAAATTACAACGTTTAATTTTTGATCTAATTCAACGATCTCATTTGGATGGTTAATTCTAGACCAAGATAAATCAGTAATATGAACCAATCCATCTACACCACCTAAATCAACAAAGACACCATACGAAGTAATGTTTTTAACAATACCTTCTAATACTTGTCCTTTTTCTAATTGACCGATGATTTCTTTCTTTTGAATCTCTAAATCAGCTTCAATAAGCGCTTTATGAGAAACTACAACGTTTTTGAATTCGTGGTTAATTTTCACCACTTTGAATTCCATTGTTTTTTCTACGTATTGATCGTAGTCACGGATAGGTTTCACATCAATTTGAGAACCTGGTAAGAATGCTTCAATACCGAATACATCTACAATCATACCTCCACGAGTTCTGCATTTTACAAAACCGTTAACGATCTCACCTGTTTCATGTGCATTGTTCACTCTATCCCATGCTTTAATTACACGAGCTTTTTTATGTGATAATACCAATTGACCTGAGCTATCTTCTCTTTTGTCAACCAATACTTCTACTGTATCTCCTTCAGCTAAACCTGGGTTGTAACGAAATTCATTTAATGAAATAACTCCTTCAGATTTAGAGTTGATATCGATGATCGCATCTCTATCAGTCAATCTTACTACGGTTCCTTCAATAACATCGCGTTCGTTTACGAAACCTACAGTTCCTTCTAATGCTTTTTCGAATTCAACTAATTTTTTCTCATCAACAGCTTCAATACCTTCTTCGTATTTGTGCCAGTCAAAACTTGCTAAAAATTCTTTTGGATTTACTGTTTCTACAACTGCAGTTGTTTCTTGAACAGCTTCTTGAGTGTTTACTACTTCGGGAGTAGTTTCTTTTGTTTCTTCAGACATTTCTGAACTTCCTTTGTATCTTGTTGTTATTTAGATTTTTAACGATAATAACTTCAAGAGATATTTATAATAATTATCTTTTTTTTGCCCTTTCTCAAATCTGTACTCGTAAAAAGGAGTGCAAATTTACGATTTTTTCTCAAATTGACAAGTCTAAACAACTGAAAATTAGCTGAATTAAAAGATGTGTCAATATAACAATTAGACCAATGTATCAACCAATCCAGTTTTTAAATTCTTTTACCCGTTCTCTACTGACAATGATTTCAGTTTCTGAGTATGAATTCAACACAATTTTTAAACGACTGTTGGTGTAGGCTATAATATCTTTGATTGCATGCATGCGTACAATAAAGGTTCGGTTTACGCGAAAAAAATGTTCAGGATTAAGCTCCGTGTACAATTGCTCTAAAGCACCATCTAGCAAATAGTTTCTGTTTGAAGTTGTATGCAAGTAGGTTCCTTTGTTTTCGCTGTAAAAACACTCAACATCATCCACAGAAATAATTTTAAGATGTTGCCCAACTATTATTGTAAACCGTTTTTTATACTTTCTGTCAATTGGATGTATCAACAGTCGTTTTATATCATCAAAATTTACACGCATTTCTGATTGTTGGCTTTGTTGATTTTTATATTTGTCAACCGCAGCTTTTAACTCCTCTACATCAATGGGCTTTAATAAATAATCAATGCTGTTTAACTTGAATGCCTTCAGGGCATATTCATCATAAGCTGTTGTAAAAATAATAGCGCTCGAAATAGTTACGTGTTCAAAAATTTCAAATGACAAACCATCAGACAATTGAATGTCTAAAAATATCAAATCTGGATGTTCATTGTTTTGAAACCAATCAATAGATTCTTCTACCGAATGCAACATTTGATTTGCTTCTACACCCAATGCTACCAACATTCTGCTCAACCTTCTTGCAGCAGGTTTTTCATCTTCTATAATAAGTACGTTCATGGTCTGTTTTTGGTGTTTTTATTTACAAATCAAATTTGTCTTTATCCATAAACTCTTTCATTTTTCGATCTTCCCACTCTTTCGAAAAAACAATGTTTTTTCCAAAAACCCCGAACCAATGAAAGACCAATCCAATTCCCCAAAAAAACGGTGTAGCAAAATGGCCATATTCAAACATGTTTTCGTCTGCATCCAATCCTCTATAAATCATGGCTAATAAGTAACCATTTACAAACACATACCAGAATAAATGCCAATAAAAACCTTTTATTTTTTCTACTTTCTTTTTAGCTGATAAATACTTTTCTTCTTCTAAATATTGATGTTCCATATTTTAAATTTTAAAAATTATCCTTATTCATATATTCTTTAATTTTGCGATCTTCCCAACTACCTCCATACCCAAAAACTGTAAATGCATGAATGATGACACTCACTCCCCAACCAAATAAAGGGAACCAAAACCACTGATAGTTCCAACTGGTTCTGTAATTGATAAAAATTAAGAATGGCATAAATACACAATACGAAACAAGATGCCCGTAAAATTCTTTCAATTCATTTACCCGTCTTTTGGCTCTTAAATACTTGTTACTGTCATTCATATAATCGGTTTTCATAATGGTACTGTTTTTTGTTAATAATGGTATTTTTACAATGAAGTTCCCTTTTTCTTTTATAACGAAAACTTCTTTATTTGTGATGAGTCGATAGCGATCAAAAATATTTTTAAGACCAACTTTGGTGCTTTTCCCTAATGATTCTTTTGGGTTGTAATTATTGCGAACAACTAAATAGCCTGCTTCTTCATAAATTTTTAGTTGCAATGGGCTTTTAGAAGAAACTACATTGTGTTTTACTGCATTTTCTAATAACAACTGCAATGATAACGGCACAATCTTTAGTTCAGGATTGCTGATTTTCTCAGGCAGTGCAAATTGAATAGCATCTTCAAAACGCATTTCTAATAATTCCATATAAATTTTCGCGAACTGCAACTCTTCTTCTAAAGGAATGATATCTTTATTTTTCTGCTCTAAAACATAACGATAAATTTTTGACAACTTTGTGGTAAAGTTTTCTGCTTTTGCTGGGTTTTCAGCTATTAAAGAAGTTAAAACATTCAAACTATTGAACAAAAAATGTGGGTCTAACTGACTTTTTAATGATTCGTATTTTGCCGATTCTGTTTTGGCTACTATTTGCGATTCTTTTACCTTCTTATCTTGACTCTTTTTAAAGAAATAAATCACATAAAAAACAATTACAATTGTAAGTGTTATCCACAATCCGAACGTATAATTACCTATAGACTCTTCAGTAATAAATTCATCAAAAGTTGCTCCGCCATGATACATTTCGGTATACATTCTCAAGAAGAATAGGCCTATCACTGTTAAAATCACTGAACCGAAAACACCAATAACAATTTGCTTGATGGTATCTTTTTCTTTCCACACTCTTTTTTCTAAATAACTAAAGTATACCATATTTAAACCCCCTAACACAAAGGAATACAACTGATAAAGTCCAAAAATAATTAGAAAGCTATTCACACTTTTGAAATTAAAATCACCATAGATTGCATTGCCAATGACAAACACAGCGGTTCCTATTAAAAAAATGAGAAGTATATTTTTAGTTATTGTATGCATCGTTAAAATTTAATCTCTAAAGTTACATTTTTATTCAAAACTTCAAACTTTGCGTCCTCGTATTGTGGTGGTCCATAATTCATCACATTATTAGATGCTCCATAATCTTCCATTTGCATACCATTCGATTCAAAATCCATCGTGTTATTATCATTTTTATCATGATAATAAACAACTGCATACGCTCCTGAATCAACATTTTCAAAAGTTATTGTACATTTTCCATCTTTAATTTTTACTAATCTAGTCTGTACTGGTATTTTCATAAATGTTTCTTGGGTATACAACGCAAAACTTACTTTTCCGGTATCTGATGTTGTATTTTTTACAACGACTGTAATAGTTCTTTTTTCTGATTGCTTACGAGTTTCCATTTTTTTTTGTAGCTTGAAGCAACACTACAAATGCAAAATAGCTGTAATTATTTTCATGATTTCTTTTTTTTATGATACTGAAACAAGATCAGCACAGGTTATTAATAATGCAAATGTGCAACATCAATTACCTGTGCAAAACAAAAACAAACTGAACTGTATTTTTTTTAGGATGAATTGTAAATACTTCAAAAGTCTTGTAACATTGTATACTTTTAAACTACTTATACCTTAAATTAACCAAAACAGCCGAGTGCAAAAAGAATTAGAAAGTAAATTTTTAACAGACTTTGAACAGCATCAAAATATTGTTCACAAAACCTGTAGACTTTACACAAGCAATCAAGATGCACACAACGACCTGTTTCAAGAGATTGCCATACAATTATGGAAAAGCTCACTTTATTAGAGCTGAACCATCGCGAAAAACGCAATTTCAAAAAACAATACAGAATATGTAGTAGCGATGGACTAGACATCATTTTTGTTGATTCGTGAATTCCAAAAAAGTTTCTCTACAATGGCAAGGAATTATGATCGTTTCGGGATTCTTTTTGTGGTAAAGATGAATCCGCATTAAGCTTGATTTAAAATCTTTCCAAGAGTCAAAAAACAACCTTACTATGGGATTCGGTAAGTGATACTCTGTATAATTTTGTTTTAACCAAGCACCATCAGCCACCAAAAACACTTTTCCTTTTTCGGTTTCTAACAAGGCTCCAATTTGTCCTTTAGCATGTCCATCGAGCGCACACAAGAGTATAGATTTATCATCAAACAAATCATACAATTTCCCTAGAGACTCATCTTCAACCGAAGCATTTTGAATGTCAATAAATTTGGCTCTCGACTCAAAGTCAGAAGGCATTAAATTAGGCACAAAACCTTTACTTAATGCTGAAATACCCTTCCTATTTCTCACATCATCATAAGCCGATTTAGCACATATAAATGTGGCATTGGGGAAATCTTTCAAGCCTCCGATATGATCGGCATGAAAATGTGAAACGATGATATAATTCACCTCTTCAGGGCTAACTCCTTGTATATTCATTTGATGAGATGCATATTCATCTGGACGAATATAAACCTTGGTTATCGCAGCATATATACTGAAAGGAAATCTTTTAGTTTCCTCATAAAACCGTTGGGTATAGCCAGTATCAAATAAGATGTGTCCGTGCTTTGGATGATGTATATATGCAAAAGTTGCATAAAAGGGAATGACACCCTTTGGTGTTCCTCTTAAAGCATGACTACCATCAGCTTCGCAATAACCTGCACATTTTAAGTCAAATTTAAGCTTAGTCATTTCGATTCTTATTATGCCATTCAGCAAATTCTACTATAGCCTCGTGAGTACTTTGCATAGGATTATACCCTAATCTACTTTTAGCTTTTTGAACATCAAAAGTGCATGATTTTGATAATATGCCTACTGAATATCTAGTAAGTATAGGTTCATTAGTTTTCAGCAGTATTGACTTCCACTCCATGAGAGTTGCAATAATATATAAAACTGCATAAGGAACCTTCTTCTCAATCTTCCCATAGCCAGTTAAGGTTAATACCGTATTAATAGATTTCCATAAATTCACTGGCTCAGAATTGGTGATATTATATGCCTCACCACAGTTTTCCTCAGTAGTATTAATTGCTAGCCAAACAGCTTGAACCATATTCCTAACTGATGTTAAATCGACTATATTTTTACCATTGCCCATTATCTTTAACCTGCCCTCTTTAAAAGATCTGATTAAACGAGGCATAATAACGGTGTCTCCCTCTCCTATTAATGCTCGTGGACGAAGGGTTACATAGCTCAAGCCTGAATCCTTTAAAAAAGATTCAGCTTCTAACTTAGTTACGGCATATTGATTCACCAACACTTTGGGCAGAGGAGACTCTTCATTAAGATTGAATACATCCTTAAAATTGAAATAAATACTTGGGCTAGATATGTATATGAACCTCTTTACATTTGCCTTTTGACTCTCGGCTATCAAGTATTTTTGAGTAGTGCAATTTGCCGTATAAAAATCTTCATAAGTTCCCCATGGGGATGAAAGGCTAGCGCAGTTTATAACAATATCAACTGTATCTGAAAACAAGGACTTAACAAATAAGCCATTAGTCAAATCGCCAAGGATATAAGTAATATGTGAATTGTGAACTCGATTGTTTGAGCGAAGAGTTCTTCCAGTAGCGGTAATCCTTTTTACTTGAGGATAGTTAGCAAATTCTCTCACCAATCTTCCCCCCAAAAAACCAGTAGCGCCAGTAATCAATAAATACATTATTTAAAATTTTATCAGAAGCTAAGTTATCACTTATTGAAACATAGTCTATTATTTATTTCCCTTAAATTTCGCAGACCAAAAGATAAGCTGCTACAAATGGACGCCATTAAAACTTTATAGTTAAAATCACCTTTCCATCGCGAAGTTTCTGCATTAACATATGTCCTCCCAATAGTTCTATCCTTTTTTGATACGATTCAAAACCTTGATCATGTAGACTGTATTTATCTGCAAAATCGGAACTACTTTTAATTTCAACAACAGCCATAAGAGAATTTGTATTTTGAATTATAATCTGAACTGATGAAACTTCGCTCATACTCGCCTTGTCGAGTATAGCCACGATTGTTCTATAAAGGGTAATCTCAACGTCCTTATCTACAGGGTTCTCGGCATTAAACTTGTTGCCAAAACGCTTAGTGTTGATTATTATTTTGCTCACCAATACTACTCTTGGGAAAGAGGTTCTAATGGAAATCTAAACGGGCTCATTAGGCCGTATTTCAAAAAGGATCTGACTTTACTAATATTACCCAGGAAAGAATCTCAGAGATAAAATTCAAGTTAAATAACAGACCCGAAAGAGATTTAAATAGGAAACCCCTATATTTGTTATGAATCAATTATTGTAACTCGGAAGTTGCATTTATAAGTTGAATTCAGCCTTAGTCTTTATTCATTTCTTTAAACGATACTAATCTTTTCTTCTTTTCATCCCACAACTTACATTTTATGTGTTTGAAGAAATCTCTAAAATATACAACTGAATAATTTAATTTGTCACTTAATTGCTCATGAGTACCTTTAAGATTATAAAATGGAATTCTTGGATTCAAATGATGTATATGATGAAAGCCTATACTTCCTGTTATCCAATTAAACACAGGATTAAATCGCAAATATGAACTTCCTTCAACAGCAACATCAAACATACTCCATTCATCATTACTCTGCCATAAAGTTCCATCAAATTGATGTTGTAAATAAAAAATCAGTGAAGCATATACATGAACAAGGAATAATGGAACTAAATAAAACAACAAAAGTTCCACCCATATATCGTTTTTAATAGCATAATAAACAATGATTGCATAAAAAACATCATGTATAATGACTGTAGCATTAGACTTCCATGAATGTTTTAATACAGGGATTTTTGTGAAGATGAAAATTACAAGTGGCACCAGGAAAACTTGAGTAAATGCTGACCTTGCTAGGATGTAAATCGATTTTCTCAGAATGGAAGCATCTTTAAATTCGTCAACAGTCCATGTCATTAACTCTGGATTATCTTCTCTAGAATGAAGTTTTCCATGAGTTGAATGATGCATATTATGAATATATTTCCAAAAATAAAATGGCATCATATTAATAAAGCCCATTAAATTACCCGCAATCACATTCATGCTTCTATTAGGAAATAGCGATCCATGACCAGCATCATGGATAAGAATAAATGAACGACATAAATAAACAAAACTAATAGGTATAGTCATGAAGGATATAAGAGGATAACTATCATAAGAAAACACAGCAATCCCGATACTAAAACAAGAAAACAGGAATGTAGTTAGGAAAATCAAAGTTGACTTATTAGCATCTGCTTCTTGATACTTTCTTAACTGCTTAAATATTTCGATTTTATTCATCTCGGCTGTGTAATTTAAACGCTGTCAGAGGTTTATTTCTTTTTGGTTTTTCCATCAGAAATAGGTTCGTTAATATCCAGCGATATCCTATCAATGTAAGTCTGCAAAAGATACGAAGTATTAGCTAAAACTAAACTCATCTCGACGAATATTTAAACAGTAAAGTACTTATCGACATTCCGGCTGCTGTACCAATCAACAAACAGGAGTCTCCGTCTTTCAATTCGCCACTCTTTATGGAGCTTGCAAGCGCTAAAGGGATAGATGCAGCAATACAATTTCCGAATTCCGAAAGTTGATTGCTGATATTATCTTCTCTATTACCGTTTATGCTAACCAATAACTTATGCCCCGATTTACTCGCTTGGTGAGGAACTACCCAGTCAACATCAGACATTGAGCCTGTGGTTTTATCAAAAAACGAATTCAAATATTCATACATGTGTTTATTGGCAGCCCTCAACAACTTCGCTCCTTGCATCTGGAACGAGTATAATGCCGGATCATATGGATAATCCTTGGGATGAAAAGCATTACCCCCACCTTTAATAATAGTACTCATTGCATGTTGACTGTATGTTTTTAGACCATATTTAACCAAACCTGCTTCATGAGAAGTTTTTGAAATAATAATGGCTACTGCTGCATCACCAAACAGACTATAAGGTTCGGCATTAGCAGGATCTAAACCTTTAGAAGCTATTTCTGAACTTACTATGGCGATATTCTCATACTCACCTGTAGACAATAATATTGTAGCATAATCTAAAGCACTGATAAAACTCGTACAAACTGTATTGATATCTATACAAGGGAAATCGAGATTTCGAGCTTGAGAAAACGCATGTTTTATGAGGGAAGATCTATTAGGAATTACATGATCGAAAGTTGCCGACGCACCAATCAAGCAGTCAATATCTTTGATGCTCAAGTGCGCATCGTTGAGAGCCTCCTTTAAAGCTTCAACTCCCATAAAAGTATTCGTTTCATCAATAACTTTACGGCGAGTATTTACACCCAAACGTTTTTGAATCCATCCTTTTGGAAGTTGAATCTCTTCTTCAATTTCCGCACTCGTGACTATATTTTCGGGTAGATACTTACCTACACCGCTAATACTAAATGGTCTTTTTATAGTCATTTCTGATTCTTTTAAACTTATTCATTGGAGAATGCTGATAATCAAATTCAACAACATCTACATCCGTCAAATCCATCTCGCGAAGCATTATTTTCAAAGCATTGCTAGCCTGTAAATAAACACTTTCTTTTTGAACAGTATCCTGAACCTCTAGGGACAAGCGGATCTCATATTCAGTATACTGACAAACGACATAATTAACAATCGCATCAGAAGAATTAATAATCGCACGTCTTATAAAGTCTGGGTAAATCAAGATTTCCTTTTTGTTTCTCTCAAAACGAAATACATCATCCGATCGACCTTCAATTTTTTCAATTACAGTGGATTTCATTCCACAATCACAAAGAAGTCCCTCGTGAATAATATCGTTCAACTCGTAGCGAACTACGGGTTGAGAACTACGTAAGTAATCGGTAATTATGGGATGGAATATTTTATGTTCCTTATCTAAATAATGTTTTTCAATTTTCAGCCAATCTTCATTAAAATGCAAACGGCCTTTCTTACACGTATGTGCCAAAAACCCTTCGGTGCATTGATATACTTGATCGATACGACATCGAAAAACCTCTTCAAAAAAGGCTTTCTGATCATCTTCTAACACTTCAGCAACAGAAATTATCTTTTTAAAAGAACTCTGAATATTTTCGGCTTGATAAATACGAGCAATTTCAAAAAGAACTGATGGCTGAGCTACCAATATATCTGCTTGAACGGCGATGAGCGCTTTAATATGATTGGCAATAGGCGTCTTTATATCAAAAAAATGAAAGGTTAATATTATTGACTTAACCGACTCATAAAGATTATTATTAGCTCTTAAGAAAAAGGCTACTTTTCTTTTCCTTAATGAAAAGCCTATCACTCTATCGAGCACTGCCCCAACCCAATTAGCCTTCTCCTTAGTACTGGTTAGAAACAAGCCTTTATTACCACTTGTGCCAGAAGATAAACCCACACTTATTCCGTTTATGGAAGGTGAAAAATCTCTGGACTCCTCACTATTTAAGGCGACTTTAAAGGCCTCTTCCTTACTTATCCCCACAGTATTTATAGCGTTGAAGTGTTCCATAAACAAAGTCTTGTTGAGTATAGGGAACTCTCTATTCTCAAGAACAAAGGGCTTATAAAAATGAGAGTTCACTAAATTATTACGCCATTTACGCTTGGTGAAAAAGCTCACTTTATTAGAGCTAAACCATCGCGAAAAACGCAATTTTAAAAAACAATACAGAATATGTAGTGCAGATGGACTAGACATCATTTTTGTTGATTCTGTTTTGGCTACTATTTGCATTTCAACAATTGCTTTAGTGTTAATTATGTTTCTTATTCTTTGGCTTTTCTATAAACTTACCTACGGAAAATTGTTAAAAGAACTATAAAGAATTAGACAATTTGGAAGTTCTTCATTAAAAAGAGCGCAATTCTTTAAGTAATTTTTCTAGCATTTCATCAGTGATGTCTAAATGTGTTACCATGCGTAATTTTCCATTTCCCATAGAAGTAATTAAGATGCCCTTTTCTTTTAATTGCTGAATAAAATTCACATCATTTACCGTGTCATTCGTGTAAAAAATAACAATATTTGTTTCTATCGGTTCTACTTTTTCGATGTATGAACACGATGCCAACACAGCTCCTATGCTGGTTGCCTTTGCATGATCTTCTGCCAACCTTTCAACATGATTGTCTAACGCATAGATGCCTGCTGCTGCCAAATAACCTACTTGCCGCATCGCACCACCAAACAATTTTCTGATTCGAAATGCTTTTGCTATATGTTCTTTTGAACCTAACAAAATAGAGCCTATTGGGGCACCCAGTCCTTTTGACAAACAAATAGAAATGGTATCAAATACCATTCCGTATTGCTGCGCTGTTTCATTTTTCGCCACCAATGCATTGAACAATCGAGCTCCATCTAAATGATACGCCAACTCATTTTCTTTACATACAGCGCTTATTTTTTTCAATTCTTCAAAACCCCAACAAGCTCCACCTCCTTTATTGGTGGTGTTTTCTACACAAACCAAACGAGCATACGGAACATGTATATCTGCGCGTCCAGAAGCAGCATCTGCCAATTGAGCAGCCGTAAACATTCCTCTTTCTCCATCTATCAAATGACAAGAGACTCCAGAATTAAAGGCAGCGCCTCCACCCTCAAAATTAAAAACATGCGCCCATTTATCGCAAAACAATTTATCTCCGGGCTGGGTGTGTAATTTAATAGCCGTTTGATTTGCCATCGTTCCAGAAGGAAAAAACAACGCCGCTTCCATTCCAAACAATTGAGCTGCTTTTTCTTGCAATGTATTTACCGTTGGATCTGCGTTAAACACATCATCTCCAACTTCTGCCTGCATCATAGCCGTTAACATTTCTGGTGTTGGGGTTGTTACAGTATCACTGATTAAATTTATCGTCATTTGTTTTCTGTTTGATATTAATTCATTCCGATGGGTGAACCGTCTGGAATTTTTGGTGCCACTACTTTTTGATATTTTGAAGGTGCTTTTTTAAAGGCATCGATACTTTTGATCAGAGCACTATCGTACATTTTCTGCACGCCTTTTGACTTTCTTTTCCATAACCAGCCTTGCAATTCATTCAGTTTATAAAAAACAATTGCGGTTACCTGTTTGTAACTATTTTTATTGGCAGCCAAGTAAAAAAGCTGATTCAACACTTGATTGTTGACTACATTTTGCAACTCTTGATAATAGGCGTCTTTATGTGATTTTTGAAAGGTATTTTTAACCACTTCATCAATCAACGCTGACAAACCTAATTGCGATGCGTCCAAACTTTTATGCAATACCAATCTTGAGGCTCTCTGCGGATGAAAAAGCAATTCTAACATCATTTCAGAAGCGGTTTCTACAGCTCCAAAAGG
>Ga0209554_1001498_pt1 | contig 17599 bp, 16 predicted proteins | sample MarorgKNORR_S2LV_5_FD_188221 | JGI IMG/M metagenome (GOLD analysis project Ga0209554, IMG submission 188221) | Marine microbial communities from the Southern Atlantic Ocean, analyzing organic carbon cycling - Bottom_A/KNORR_S2/LV (SPAdes) (version 2) | ecosystem: Environmental > Aquatic > Marine...
TATATAGAAGTAAAAAATAGTTCGGCACAAATAGAACACGAGGCAACAACCAGTAAAATTGGAGAAGATCAATTGTTTTATTGCAACCAACGTGGAATAGATACTGAAAAAGCCATCGCATTGATTGTCAATGGATTTAGTAAAGAGGTGCTGAATAAATTACCGATGGAGTTTGCCGCTGAAGCTCAAAAATTATTAGAAATTAGTTTAGAAGGATCTGTAGGTTAAATTTCTGAAGAAATTTAACTGTCGAATTGTTTATTCGTTGAATTGCAAAAATAATTACACAAATAAACACATCCACAAATCAACAATAAGAAAAATGTTAAAAATAGAAAACTTACACGCAAGTGTAGAAGATAGAGCAATTCTGAAAGGAATTAACTTAGAAGTAAAAGCAGGAGAAGTTCATGCAATTATGGGGCCAAATGGATCTGGAAAAAGCACAATGGCTGCTATCATTGCAGGAAGTGAAAGCTATGAAATGACCGAAGGAACTATTGAGTTGGAAGGTGTTGACTTTACAGATTTAGCTCCAGAAGAAAGAGCACATCTAGGCGTGTTTTTATCGTTTCAATACCCTGTTGAAATTCCGGGAGTTTCTGTAACTAATTTTATAAAAACGGCCATCAATGAAAACAGAAAAGCGAAAGGCTTAGAAGATATGCCAGCCAAAGATTTGTTGAAAAAGATTCGTGAAAAATCTGCCTTGTTAGAAATAGATCGTAAGTTTTTGTCACGTTCTTTAAATGAAGGGTTTTCTGGAGGAGAAAAGAAACGGAATGAGATTTTTCAAATGGCGATGTTAGAACCTAAATTGGCAATTCTTGACGAAACCGATTCAGGATTGGATATTGACGCCTTGCGAATTGTTGCGAGCGGAGTCAATAAATTAAAATCGAAAGACAATGCCGTTATTATTATTACACATTACCAGCGATTATTAGACCATATAAAACCAGATTTTGTACATGTAATGTACGATGGTAAAATTGTAAAATCAGGAGATGCCTCTTTGGCGTTAGAGTTGGAAGAAAAAGGATACGATTGGATTAAAGAATTGGCGTAAATAAATTTGGGTTTGTTTGTCATTCCTGCAAAGGCAGGAATCTGATAAATTAAAATGAGGATTAGTATTTAAAAGACTCCTGCCTTTGCAGGAATGACAAGACAGAAGAATGGAATTAAAAGAAAAATTAGTAGCGTCATATGTAGCGTTTGAAAGCGGAATCGATATCAATACAGATATTCATGAAATCCGTACAGACGCTTTACATCATTTCGAAAAATTGGGCTTTCCTTCTAAAAAATTAGAAGCTTGGAAATACACTTCGTTGAACTCCATATTGAAACAAGATTATAGCCTTTTTCCAGACAATGAAATTGCAGTCGAATTGGCAGATGTAAAGAAGTATTTTATCCATGATATAGATACCTATAAAATTGTGTTTATTGACGGGAAATACAGCTCTTTTTTATCGGAAACGACACATGACGAAATGGATATTTGTTTATTATCCGCAGCATTTAGCAAACCAAAATACAAGGTGGTTATTGAAAATTATTTCAATAAAATTGCCAAGAAAGACAATATGACTTCGTTAAATACTGCTTTTGCTAGTGAAGGAGTCTATATTCATATTCCAAAAAATGTTGAGGTAGAAAAGCCCATTCAAATTATCAACTTTACAACAGGTGCAGAACATGCCACAATGTTGCAACCGCGCAATTTAATTGTTGTAGAGCAAAATGCACATGTTCAAATTATTGAGCGTCACCAAAGTTTAACAAACAACGCGGTATTAACCAATTCGGTTGCAGAAATATATGTTGATAGACACGCAACGGTAGACTATTATAAAATTCAGAACGACTCCGTACATGCATCCTTAGTTGACAATGTGTTTATAGAGCAACAATCAAACAGTGTGTGTTCGGTTCATACATTTTCTTTTGGTGGAAACATCACGAGGAACAACTTAAATTTCTACCAAAAAGGAGAACATATTGATTCTATCCTAAAAGGGATTACCATTATTGAAGGAAAACAACATGTAGACCATCATACCTTGGTACATCATATAGAACCTAATTGTGAAAGCCACCAAGATTATAAAGGAATTTATAACGAGCGTTCTACGGGTGTTTTTAATGGAAAAATAATAGTAAATAAAGAAGCTCAGAAAACAAATGCATATCAGAAAAATAATAACATTTTGATGAGTAACAGAGCAACGATCAATGCAAAGCCGCAGTTAGAAATTTTTGCAGACGATGTAAAATGTTCTCACGGATGTACCATTGGTCAGTTAGATAGTGATGCGTTATTTTATATGCAACAACGTGGAATTCCGAAAAAAGAGGCTAGAGCTTTACTCATGTATGCCTTTGCAAACACCGTGTTAGAAAGCGTGAAAATACCAGAAGTTAAAAAGAGAATTACGAAGATCATCGCCACCAAATTGGACGTAAATATGGGATTTGATTTGTAGGGAATCCTAGTTTTTTATTCTATAGCCTCAATTACATCCTTTAAAAAAGCATTGTAATCCATACTTCTTAAGCCCATTCGAACCACTACCAAATCTTGGTCAGGAAAGATAAAGATACGTTGTCCTTGGTAGCCATTGGCAGAAAACATGTTTTTCGGAATGCCTGGAAACTGCCCTTCTGCATTTAACCAAAAATGAGCACCATACTCGCCTTTAGAAGTCGGTGTTGGTGTCGTTATATATTCTACCCAAGATTTATCAAACAACTGCTCGCCATTCCAGTTTCCATTGTTTAGATAGAGCAATCCGAATTTCCCCCAATCTCTAGGTGTTGCCCAAGCGTATGATGAACCCACATAATTTCCGGATAAATCGGTTTCAATCATCATGGAATTCATTCCAATTTTATCGATAAGTGCCGCATACCAAAAATCTAAGTACTCTTGATGTGTTTTAAATTGATTTCGTAAAATACCCGATAGTAAATTGCTCGTTCCAGAAGAGTAATTCCAAGTTTCATTTGATTTTCCAAGAAAGGGTTTGTGAACTTGACTTGTGGTCATATCTCTTTCTAGGAACAACATTTTACTCACATCAGAGATGGTATTGTAGTTTTCATCCCATTCCAAGCCACTATTCATTTGTAGTAAATTATGAATGGTAATTTCTTTTCTAGAATCATTTTTCCAAGCAGCAATGGGAGCTTTATGTTGCACATTGAGTTTTTCTTGAGTTTGCAATATTCCAAAAATAGTAGCCGTAATACTTTTGGTCATAGACCAACCTAAAATACGAGAATCTTTGGTAAAACCATCGGCATATTTTTCTGCAATAACCTGATTTTTATAGATGACAATGACCGCTCTTGTTTTGTTGGCGTCATTAAAGATATCCGTCACTGTTTTATGCAGTTGTTCATAGTTCACTGAAGAAAATAAGGTGTCCTTTTGAGCTGCATTTCCAAAGGGGTACGAATTGGTGTTATCTGGTTCAGATCGTTTAGGAATTAAAGGTTTTGCATTGATGATCTTGTCTAAGATTAATACGCTTCCTAAACCTTCTCTAAAAACCGCTTTTCTTGTCAACAAACCAAAAACAGAAGCAGAAGCAGACCTTTCTGTTTGATTGATGTTGTCATCTGCAAATTTTATAAGATCAAAATTGTTGTCATGTATGTCTGTAAAATCAAGATCTCTGCCAGCTAAAAATACAGAAGAACTCATGTTTTTTGCAGAATAACCCGCAATGATATTCAGTTTAGGATAATTAACTACTACAATTCCTGTTGCAATAGCTAAAAGGAATAAGATGCTTCTTTTTAAAATTTTCATAGGATGCGTTCAAGTTGAAAACAAATATAACAATATTATACAATTGATTTCTGTAAGTTTTTATGCTCGTTTCATTTACATAAACTATTTTTGTAGCACAAAGCCAGACAAGATGTTTTCTATAGATAAAATAAGAGCCGATTTCCCTATTTTACAACGTACTGTAAATGGAAAACCCTTAGTGTATTTTGACAATGCAGCCACTTCACAAACTCCACAGATTGTAATTGATGCGATTGTAGATTATTATAGTAACTACAATGCCAATATTCACAGAGGTGTGCATTCTTTGAGTCAAGAAGCAACGGATGCTTATGAAAAAGCTCGGATTAAAATTCAACAGCATTTCAATGCAGAAAAGTCTTATGAAATTATTCTTACTTCGGGAACAACCCATGCAATAAACATGGTGGCTTCTGGTTTTTCTGAATTGTTATCCGCAGGAGATGAAATTATCGTTTCTGCGTTAGAACATCATTCTAATATTGTGCCTTGGCAAATGTTGTGCGAAAAAACAGGCGCAGTGCTAAAGGTCATTCCTATGAATGAAGAAGGTTCTTTACAGTTAGACGTATATGAGGAATTGCTTTCTAAGAAAACAAAATTGGTTTTTTGCAACCATGTTTCAAATGCGTTGGGAACCATTAATCCGATACAAGAAATAATAGCAAAAGCACACCAAGTTGGTGCGGCGGTTTTAATTGATGGCGCACAAGCGTGTCCACATATAAAACCAGACATGCAAGCCTTGGATGTTGATTTTTATGTTGCTTCTGCTCATAAAATTTGCGGACCAACGGGCGTTGGAATTCTCTACGGAAAAGAAGAGTGGCTCCAAAAATTACCACCCTATCAAGGAGGTGGAGAAATGATAGAAACGGTAACGTTTCAAAAAACAACCTATGCCGGTTTGCCACATAAGTTTGAAGCAGGAACTCCAAATATTTGTGGAGGCATTGCTTTTGGTGTTGCCTTAGATTATATGAATGAGATAGGCTTTGAAGCTATTGAAGAATATGAACAGGAGTTGTTGATATACGGAACGGAAAAACTACAAGAAATAGAAGGGTTGAAAATTTACGGAATCGTAAGTAAAACGGCCGTTATTTCTTTCAATATAGAAGGAATTCACCCGTATGATATTGGTGCTATTTTAGATAAATTAGGTGTTGCTGTGAGAACGGGTCACCATTGTGCACAACCCATCATGGATTTTTATGGCATTCCGGGTACAGTTCGTGCCTCCTTTTCGTTTTACAATACCAAACAAGAAATAGACGTATTGGTAGCTTCTGTAAAAAGAGCTGTGGGTATGTTGGGCTAATTTTAGTTGAAAGAGAAAAGCTAAAAGTTAAAAAGAGAACCTAGAATCTAGAGCCAAGAGACAAGAAAGTTATGAGTGATGAGTTTTGAGTTAAAAACTAAAAGTAAAAAGAGAATATTTTATAATTTCACCTAACACCTAACACCTAACACCTAACACCTAACATCCTATTTCCTTCCAAAATCTGCAGGAATTTCACCCCATGCTTTGGTTTCCCATTTTAAAATCGGATTTTGAAACGCATTTTCTTTGAGCCATTTTTCGGCACGTTGAATTAATTCGAGGAGATTTTTATTGTCCTTATTAAAAACAAGATTGGTGCGACATTGTTTTTTACGTACCCAGCTCATCGCGATTCTTGAATCAGAATAAATAGGAAGCGCATCCATGCCTTTGCTTTTTAACATTGCAATTCCGTGGACCAATGCTAAAAATTCTCCAATATTATTGGTGCCTCTTTGATAAGGACCTTTTTTAAAAATTTCTTTTTTGCTATGTGTCAACACGCCACGGTATTCCATAACACCAGGATTTCCACTACACGCAGCATCTACCGAAATACTTTCTAAAATAGGAGCGCCATAGGTTCGCTTTTCAGCTTCCGTCAACGTTGGTTTCTTGGTGTTTTTTCCTTTATAGTCGTTGTAGCTTTTTGTAAATGCAAGTTCGGCAGCTGCTTTATCAGCAAATGCTTTGTATTGGGCATTTTTAAAACCATCGATGTGCTTTTTACAAACTGACCATGAAGAAAAAACACCTGTTTTGTGGCCACTCCAAACGACATAAAACTTTTTTTTAGCCATCTTTTTAGTTTAGAAGTACTTTTTCAATCACCTTTGGAAAATGCTCTTGCTCTAATAGGTGTATTTTTTGCGCAATATCCTCAGGAGTATCTTTTTTGTCTACCAATGTTTTGGCTTGAAAAATGACGGCACCTTCATCATAATTTTCAGTTACATAATGAATGGTAATTCCGGTTTCGGTCTCATTATTTTCTTTAACAGCCTTGTGTACATGCATTCCGTACATTCCTTTTCCGCCATATTTTGGTAATAATGCAGGGTGAATGTTGATAATTTTATCAGGAAATTGCTGAAGGATGGCAGTAGGAATTTTCCATAAAAAGCCTGCTAAAATGATATAATCTACTTCGTTTTTTAGCTGATCTGCCATGCTGGTTGAAGAAAATAAGTCGTCTTTGCTAAAAAGAACACAATCAATATGCAGTCTTTTACAGCGATCAAAAACAAATGCATCCTTTTTATTACAATATACTTTGGTTACTACAGCCGTTTTGGTGGTGTTAAAAAAAGTAATGATATTTTCTGCGTTAGAGCCTGATCCTGAGGCGAAAATAGCAATTCGGTTCATGTAAGTTGATTTGTGTTACTGCAAAAAAAAGAATAATTATTAACAATAATCATTTCTTTAAGGAAAGTTTCCTTTTTTTTTTTAATTTAGACTTCACAATTTTCATGTAAAAGTTAGAATTAAATAATAAGATTCGTATTTTTGCATCGATTTTAAATTTTTAAAACTTATAAAATTATGTCAGACATTGCATCAAGAGTAAAAGCGATTATCGTAGACAAATTAGGCGTAGACGATAACGAAGTAACAACAGAAGCTAGCTTCACAAATGATTTAGGAGCAGATTCTTTAGATACTGTTGAATTAATTATGGAATTCGAAAAAGAATTTGATATTCAAATACCAGACGATCAAGCAGAAAACATTGGAACTGTAGGTCAAGCAGTAAGCTATATAGAAGAAGCAAAAAAGTAATTTTCATATGCAATTGAAACGAGTTGTAGTAACTGGACTTGGTGCATTAACACCGATAGGGAATAACATACAAGAATATTGGAGCGGCTTAGTTAACGGAGTTAGCGGAGCCGCGCCTATAACGTATTTTGATGCTACTAAGTTCAAAACTCGTTTTGCATGTGAATTAAAAAACTTTACAGTAACCGATTTTATTAATAGAAAAGATGCCCGTAAAATGGATCGTTTCTCTCAATATGCTGAGGTTGCATCCGATGAGGCAATTGCCGATTCTGGATTAAATTCAACAGATCACAATCCTGATAGAATTGGGGTTATCTGGGGATCAGGAATTGGAGGCTTGGAAACCTTTCAGAACGAAGTGTTAAGCTATTCGGCTGGAGATGGTACACCGAGGTTTAATCCATTCTTTATTCCAAAAATGATTGCAGACATTGCTCCAGGGCAAATCTCAATCAAGCACGGTTTTAGAGGACCTAATTTCGCAACAGTCTCTGCTTGCGCATCTTCCTCAAATGCGATTATAGATTCTTTAAATTACATCCGTTTAGGACATGCAGATGCAATTGTAACTGGTGGTTCTGAAGCAGCAGTAACTATTGCTGGAATGGGAGGTTTTAATGCAATGCATGCACTATCTACAAGAAATGATAGTCCAGAAACAGCTTCGAGACCTTTTGATAAAGACCGTGAAGGTTTTGTTTTAGGAGAAGGAGCAGGTGCACTTGTTTTAGAAGAATATGAGCATGCTATAGCTAGAGGGGCAACAATTTATGCAGAAGTTATTGGAGGAGGAATGTCTTCTGATGCACATCATATTACAGCGCCACATCCAGAAGGATTGGGTGCAAGAAATGTGATGCTTAACTGTTTAAGAGATGCCCATATAAAACCGGAAGATGTAGATGCGATTAATATGCACGGAACTTCTACTCCACTTGGAGACATTGCAGAATCAAAAGCAATTAAAGAAGTATTTGGTGAGCACGCATACAACATCAATATCAATTCAACAAAATCAATGACAGGACACCTATTAGGTGCTGCTGGTGCTGTTGAAGCGATTGCTTCGATATTAGCAATAAAGCACGGAATTGTTCCGCCAACGATCAATCATTTTACAGATGATGAAGCCATTGATTCTAAATTGAACTTTACGTTTGGAAAAGCGCAAAAGAGAGAAGTTAAAATTGCAATGAGCAATACTTTTGGATTTGGAGGACATAATGCCTGTCTAGCTCTAAAAAAACTGGATTAACTTCTATGAGTTTTATTCGTAAAATAGTAAGATCTTATTCAAAAGAAGACGAGAGCTTTTATTACGAATTAAAACAACTCTTATCTTTTTCGCCAAAAAAAATTAACTACTATAAAAAGGCGTTTACTCATAAGTCTTTAAAAGCGATAGATAAAAAAGGAAACCCTGTTAACTATGAGCGCTTAGAGTTTTTAGGAGATGCCATGTTGGGTTCTATTATTGCGTCTTATCTGTATAAAAAAGCACCAAAAGGAACAGAAGGATACTTGACTCAAATGCGTTCTAAAATAGTGAGTAGAGAACATTTGAACGAACTCGGAAGAGGTTTAAATTTACTAAAATTTGTAAAGAGTGCTATTGCAGATAAAAATGTAGGAGATAATATCTACGGAAATATTTTTGAAGCCTTACTAGGCGCTATTTATTTAGATAGAGGATACAACTACTGTAAGAAATTTATTTACGAAAAAGTAATTGTTCCGTATGTAGATATTGCCAAACTAGAAGGAAAGGTTGCCAGTTACAAAGGGCTCATTATTGAGTGGTGCCAAAAGCAAAAAAAAGAATACCTTTTTGACATCTATGAAGATTCTGGAAATGAAAACATTAAGCATTTTAGTGTTAGACTTAGTATTGATGGTAAATTTATAGCCAAAGGAAGGGCGACTTCCAAGAAGAAAGCAGAAGAACAAGCCGCTAAAAGAGTATTTTTCACATTGCAAGATCAAATTAAAAGATCCTAGCACTACTTTATACGATAACGATTTCGTCATTTTATCACCAACATTCTCCAAACAATCCGTAATTTAGCCCTCATTAGTTTACAAATTTCGTTTCGAAAATAGTAGCTGTCTGTTTAATTTTTTTATTGAAAATAGGATGCAAATTCATTCGTTAGAATTAGATGATTTTTCTGATAATACATATACTCTGATTGGAATACATACAACCCTAGAAGAGTTTAAGCTGGCCTATTCTTTAAATCAAAAAATAAACACAAAATTTGAAAAAGCAACCTATAGGTTAGATTTTGAGAATAAGAATAACAATGCCTCGTTTTCTATTTACGAACATTTGAATACAAAATTTAGCCATAATTGGTTTCTAATTGCAAATCAATATAAGAACCAATTACAAGGTATTAAAACAGGATTGTTTAGCACTGGTGATGTAACCACGTATTTGATGCCAGAAAAAAAGAAAGTCGATTTTTTTTTGAAACTAGAGGGCGTCTTTGAGTCTAAATTTATCGTAAAAACGGTAAACAATATCAATGCGATAGATCAAGTAATTACCTCGTATACGATTAACCCAATGACATTAAAATCGAAAGATTTTTTAATTTTTTAACTATGCCAGAAAATAAAAAAACCAAAATTATAGCCACTTTAGGCCCTGCAATAAATACCAAAGCTATTTTAGAAGAAATGGTGTTGGCAGGAGTGAATGTTTTTCGTGTGAATTTTTCACATGCAGACTATGAAAATGTAAAAGATAGAATCAAAGACATTAGAGAGATCAATGAAGAAAGAGATGTAAACGTAGCCATTCTGGCCGACTTACAAGGTCCGAAATTACGGGTTGGCGTTATGGAAGACGGTGTGGTTTTAAAAGAGGGAGCCACGTTTACCTTTACGACAGAAAAATGTGAAGGAACTGCTGAAAAAGCGTTTATGACCTATCAGAATTTCCCTAGAGACGTTAAAGTTGGAGAGCATATCTTAGTAGATGATGGAAAACTGATGTTTGAAGTAGTTAGTACGGATAGAAAAACAGCAGTTAAAACAACAGTCTTGGTTGGCGGAGTGTTGTCATCTAAAAAAGGAGTGAACTTGCCAAACACAAATATATCCTTGCCTGCATTGACAGATAAAGATATAAAAGATGCGATTTTTGCTTTAGAGCAAAATGTAGATTGGATTGCCTTATCTTTTGTTAGAAACCCAGAAGATTTAAGAAAATTGCACGATTTAATTAAACAAAACTCATCGCATAGAGTTCCTGTAATTGCAAAAATTGAAAAACCAGAAGCGGTAGAAAATATCGATGTATTAATCCCCTATTGTGATGCCTTGATGGTTGCTCGTGGAGATTTAGGAGTTGAGATACCCATGCAAGAAGTACCTCTAATTCAAAAGAGATTGGTTCAGAGAGCAAAAAAGGCACGAATTCCAGTAATTATAGCCACTCAAATGATGGAGACGATGATTACCAATGCAGTACCTACTAGAGCAGAAGTAAATGACGTTGCCAATTCTATTATGGACGGTGCAGATGCCGTAATGTTGTCTGGAGAGACTTCTGTTGGAGCACATCCAGTGAAAGTGATTCAAAAGATGACAGAAATCATTAAAAGTGTAGAAAACTCTCCATTGATTAAGGTTCCTCAAGAGCCACCACATATTAGAACAGATCGATTTATAACAAAAGCAATATGTCATCATGCCGCATTAATGGCAAATGATATTGATGCAGCAGCAATTTCTACCTTGACAAATAGTGGATATACAGCATTTCAAATTTCTGCGTGGAGACCAAAATCTCTTGTGTTGGTATTTTCATCAGAGCGGAGAATTTTAAATAAAATGAGTTTGTTATGGGGTGTAAAATCTTTTTACTACAATAGAGATGTAAGCACAGATGACACTGTTGTTGAGATCAATAATATTGCCAAAGAAAAGGGCTTTTTAAAGGCGTCAGATCATGTAATTAATTTAACATCAATGCCTGCAAAAGTCAAAGGAATGGTAAACACCTTGCGTATTACGGAAATAAAATAAGCAAGTAACCCAATTACATAAAAAAGCCCATCAGATAGATTTCTATCTGATGGGCTTTTTGCTAGAGGTTAATTTCTTGAATACAAATAATAGCATCATTTGTAACAAAAGGCATGGGTATCATTTCTGCTGTTCTTGGTTGCAAATCAAATTGAGGGTTGCTTAATAAATCATAGGATATTTCCTTGAGAACAATTTTGAGGTCGGCCTCTTTTTTAACAGAAAAAGAAAGCGCTAATTTGCTGTCTGAATTTCCAAAAGAATAGCTTAAAAAGGTTCCTTTTCGTGTGGTGGAACCCCCATTCTTAAAGTGCACACCATTTATTTTAAACTGATTAAAGGTGACTTTGTTTTTGGTGCGAAACTCTAACTTATTAATTTTTCGCTGAGGTGTAATCAGCAATGCTATATGTCGTTGATCAGCAATAATTGTATCTGTTTCTATAGAAACGATTGCTGTTGAAATGTTTTTATAAGCGGTTTTTTTGTACTCCTTAAAACGAGTATTGTACTTACTAATGGTTGCTGTAGTTTCAATTTCAACAGGGGTATCATTTTCGTCAAATACTTGGTTGGTGTAGCTATCTAAAATGGTATTATACGTGCCAAAATAAGCCGTTTTAGTTTCAGAATTTTGTACATACACCAAGCTATTCGGTTTTTTATTGTCAATAGAAAAACCACTATTGTAAGTTGCCAAGAAAACGAATAGAAGGGTTAAACACCCAACGATTTTTCGGAGGCGCTCAGTTGATTTTTTACGAATAAAAATAGGGGTTAACAAACCAAATAATAAAACGATAAAAATTGCACTAATAAACAGATTTTTTAACCCCAAACCGACAGGAAACATTTTTACTAAAGGCGCAAAAATATAGAGTGTAGGAATTGAAAGTATTGCAAATAGAAAGGGGGTTAATTTTCTGTTGAGATTCATAAAAGTAGCGATGGCTAAAATAAGCAAAGCACTTAGTACAGGAATGATAAAAAATCCTGCACCTTGCAAAGATTGATAGACATAAAAGTTGATGATTAGCCAAACAAAAATAGGCGTAATGAGTAAGTTTATCGGTTTTTTATCTTTGTAAAAGGGTTTGTAAATTTTTAGTAAGATCCATAGATTTAAAAAAACAATAGTGCTAATATATAGGTATCCATTGTAGGTAAATCCATGCAACATATCTTGGTATTGAGGATGAATAATCAACAATAATTTCCAGAATCCGAAAGAAATACCTCCACATAAGAGTAAAGAAGCTAGAAAAGGAATCCCTCCTTTTAGCAGTCCTTTGATGGTGATTTTATTCAAGGCAATTCCGAGGATCAATAACCCTATAAAAATAATAATGGCAATAATTAACATGGGTAAGATCCACGAGAAAGGGTAGCTCAATAATTTTATAAAAGGAAAATTCACATAGACTAAATCTTGATCGCTTTCAAAATTTTGGAGATCAGAAAAGGCAAAATAATTCAACATGGTTGTTAAATAATCTGCTTGATGTAGCAAGGTTTCTCTATCTAATCTTTCATAAGAATCTTGTGCTGTATGGTAATCAAAATGGTCGCCAATAAAAGCAAAATTGAAGCCATTGATGTTTGCATTTTCTCTAAAAACGGTCAAATCGGTATCATTAGGTAGCTTTTTATAGATGCTATACATTAATGAATTTGCTACTGGATAATTTGGTTTGGCCTTTATAAATTCAGACAATAGTTTTCCGTTTTTCCCATTGGTTTCCATCAACATATAACTTGGCCCACCGCTTCCACGTGCTTCAAAATTCAAGACCAATCCAACCTCTTTTGCCCACGGATGCACATCAACAAAAGCCTTTGCCCCTAATAACCCCAATTCTTCTGCATCGGAAATTAAAATGATGATGTCATTTTTTGGTTGCTTGTTGTTTGCCAAAAAAGCCCTGAGCCCTTCTAAAATAGTGACCACTCCAGATCCGGCATCACTTGCTCCCAAAGAAGAATGTGGACTGGAGTCGTAATGGGTTAACAACAAGAGTGCTTTTCCCTTATGGGTTCCTTTAATTTTTGCAAGAATGTTTTCGGTGTTTGTTGCGGCAAGCCATTTAGAATTAACAACAACTTGTTGTTGTATTTCTGGGGTTAGGCCTAATTTTTTAAGTTCGTTTACAATATAGTTTTGTACCACTTTGTGTTCTTCAGAACCAACATAATGTACTTTCTGACTTATCTTTTTTAAATGAACTAATGCATTGTCTAGAGAAAATTCAGTTTCTGCTTCCGTTTTTTTTGAGTTTATAGAAGGTTTCATGTCAGAAAAGCTCCAGTAAATAACGGCTGTTATCAACACAATGGAAAGTAGAGATGCGTATTTTTTCATTAAATTTTGATTTTGACTTACTAAAATAGTTTAATTAAAGGATCTATTCGAGCCTATGGTTGGTAGGCAGGTAAACTATTGTTCTGATAATTTGACTACTGGAGGGAGTGTTTTATATCGAAAACGAAGAACTTCCTACATCGATCACTTGGCTATAAATGTACTAATTTTAGAAAAAAAATCAACTATTTAATTTTAAAAGGTTGAAAAGTAGTAATTTTAGATGACTAAAAATCAACTATTATGGGAATTATCAACTTTCAAGGTAAAAGAACATCACAGCAAGAATCAGAGAACGCACCTATTTTGGTTTCAGATTACATGACTCGTAAACTTATTACTTTTAAACCGGACGATTCTATAGAGCATGTAATACATACATTGATAGAGCATAAAATTTCTGGAGGTCCTGTTGTCAATGAAAATAACGAATTGATTGGAATTATATCTGAAGGAGATTGTATGAAGCAAATTTCAGAAAGCAGGTATTATAATATGCCCTTAGATCATGAGCGGACGGTTGGTAATGCCATGGTAAAAGAAGTAAAAACAATCGATGGAAATATGAATGTTTTTGATGCTATAAACATTTTTTTGGAGTCTAAACGTAGACGTTTTCCTATAGTAGAAGAGGGGAAATTAGCAGGGCAAATCAGTCAGAAAGATATTTTAAAAGCAGTTATAGGAATGAAAGGAAATACCTGGAAATAGGAGAAGAGTAATTTATATTTTAATGATTTTAAAAACCCCTTGGCTTCCTTTATTATCAGTTATTTTAACAAAGTAAATACCTTTTTTTAAATGTTTAACATCAATTTTGTTTATTATTGGTTTTCCCAATTTTATTCTTTGCCCTGAAACATTAAAAATCATATAACTGACAATAGGAATATTATTAGTGTTTAAAATTGTCAAATACTCTGTCGTTGGGTTTGGGTATAATTTTATTTGCTTTTTGAGAAAGGAATCATCTACCGTTAATGTATTAAATTTGGTGTTTATTAGGTCCCATAATTCATTTCTATTAGCATCATAATTCAATGCCCAAATACCTATTCCTCCTAGGTTTTTTTCAATTGCTTTATCGTATTTTAGAGTAATACTTTGTTCATTGTCTGCCCAAACTTGATTCCATTTTGAAGATTCAAACCACTTGTACCAAGAGGTTTGTGAGTTTGCATCCCAAATAAAACCTCCATATGTTTCTGCCTCTGTAACCGTGTTTTTATAAAACGTGGAACCTATATATGTATTAATGGAAGATCCTGCAACACTTGTAGATGTTTCCCAATGTTTCCCGTAATAAGGTATCCCTAATATTAATTTTTCGGGATGATTGGCAATTGCTGTGCTATAATCATTATTAAGAGATTTAGAAACACTAATTCCTCCGGAAGGATCCACTAGTGGAGCAACTGCACCTGTATTTGAGCTCCAAGAACCATTATAGTCATATGCCATAATAAATACCTGATCAACACTTTCTACCAAGCCATTTAAATTCCATCCGCCCCAATTTACAGCAGGCCCATCAAAAGACACTTCTTTTCCTGGTAAATTTGCATGAATATAATTGGTCAATTCTAATAGAAATCCATTTAAAAGCGACCCTCTATCTGAAGAAGCTAACCCTTCAAAGTCAATATTTACTCCATCAAGCTGGTAGGTAATAATCGTATTTTTAATATTAGAAAACAAGGTGTTTCTTGAAGAGCTGTTTGTTAATAATGTGTGAATTTCCGATTGTGAAAAATTAGTTACCACCATAATTACCTTAGTTCCATTGCTATGAGCCTCATTAATTACATCTGTCCATGGCCAATTAGAAGGATTGGTAAGCATTCCTGACGAAGAGGTTTCAAAGTTAAATATTGCAATATGCGATAATAAGTTGTAATGCATATTTGAGTGAGCGCCGCTACTATATTCCCAATACGGTAAAAACCCAAAGACCATTTTTGACAAAGTATTTGTACTGGTTGTTAGAAGAGGAATTATAGTTGTGTTTTGTGTTTTCGAAGAAGGATATCTTTTTTTTAGGATTCCTAATTCTTCTAACTGTTGTTGATGCGCCCCTTTTCTTTGGATTTCTTGAGAAAAAGAGAAGTTACTGATAAAAAAAGAAAATAGAAAGAATAATTTTAACTTCATAAGTCAATATCTTTGATTAAAGTAATGATAAATAAATGGCTTGTTTTTAGTTTAAAAAGCTATAAATGCTTGCAAAAAATTAATCTCTCTTAATCAGTAAATAATAATCATTTTCAAGTGCCAAATAACCTTGGTTGTACACATAAAAATAGGTATTTCCCGTTTTTGTTGTATAAATGGATGTAAAAAAATGAAAATCAAATCCTTTATCAAATAACCGAGTTCTGGTTGTCTTTGTCTTACCAGAAGTATTGATTTCTAACAAGATTTTGTGATTTTTCCGAAGCCTGTTGTTGGTGTTTCTAATTAAGTTTTTACTATCCTTATTTACCTTGTTGTTGTAGGTGTTTCTACAATAATCGGTACAGAATTTTTTGTCAATTCTACCCCGTATTGTTTCTCCACATTCTAAACATTGTTTGGTTTCCATAACGTTCTATTTTATAGTTGATAAAGATACTAAAAAAACGTTTACAAACGACTACAAGTATTTACAACCGAAAGTAAGTGCTTTATAACCGAATAAAAGTAGCAAGTCGTTTCATCTTTGCAATGTCAAATCGATGGTCGTATTTGGCAATTATATTTATCAATCATTTAAAACTTATCTTATGAGTACGTTAAGAAACAAAGTACAGTTAATTGGAAATTTAGGAAACAACCCAGAAATCATCACATTAGATTCGGGTAAAAAATTGGCAAAATTTTCTATTGCCACGAACGAGAGTTATAAAAACTCCGAAGGCAAAAAAATAACAGACACCCAATGGCACAATGTTATTGCATGGAACAAAACAGCTGAAATTATTGAAAAGTACCTTGAAAAAGGGAATGAAGTAGCTATTGAAGGTAAACTAACTTCAAGATCTTATGAAGATAAAGAAGGTGTAAAAAAATACATTACTGAGATCGTTTGCAATGAGTTGTTAATGTTGGGAAGTAAACAGTAGGAAAATTGCGCTATGAAAAGGGAAAAGCATCCGTTACAAAAACGGATGCTTTTTTCATGAAAAGAACTTTTTTTTAAAATTCCTTGTCAACTCAAAAAAATAATAGATATTTGTCCCATCATTATGAACACACAATTAATTAATATCATTTCTATTCATGTCATTGCTATTCAAAAGCAACGGTAAAGGAAGCGTATATTAAAAATAAAAATATAGTTAAAAGCCTTCCAAATTTGGAAGGCTTTTTTTATGGACAAAAAAATGAAATATTTAAAGAACATTCGTATCGAAGTCATTATTGTCATTATGAACTCAAATTGGAGTTGATACAAACGGTTATTTATAATAAAAAAGAGCCTGTATCAATTTGATACAGGCTCTTTTTTTGTGATAAATAGATGCCATTGACTATCATATATCAATGAACGTAAAAATCTGTAAATCAACAAATTAAATTATTTTAAAGGCCTATGAATATAAGGAGTACACTGAAAGAAAGCAGAGAACACAAGCACAAATAGCTAATTTCGAAATCGCTACTATTTTGGGATTCAAAATCGTAGCTGTTTTTATCGATAAAAAACAATAGAAAAAAAGATGAAACTAAATAAATTTAGTCAAAGGGTTACTCAAGATGAAACGCAACCAGCTTCTCAAGCGATGCTATATGCAGTAGGATTAACGGATGAAGATATGAGTAAAGCGCAAGTAGGAATTGCGAGTACGGGTTACGACGGAAACCCGTGTAATATGCACTTAAACAATTTAGCTGCCGAAGTAAAAACCGAATGCAATATTGCTGGTTTGGTTGGCTTAGGTTTTAATACAATTGGGGTTAGTGATGGGATTTCTATGGGAACTTTAGGAATGAATTATTCGTTGGCTTCTAGAGATGTTATTGCAGATTCTATTGAAATTGTAATGAACGCTCAAAGTTATGACGCATTGGTATCTGTCGTTGGATGTGATAAAAACATGCCAGGTGCTGTCATTGCCATGTTGCGATTAAACCGTCCTTCAATTATGATGTATGGAGGAACCATTGCATCTGGAGAATATAAAGGAAGAAGGTTGAACATCGTTTCTGCATTTGAAGCCTTAGGACAAAAAGTTGCTGGAGAAATTGACGAGGAAGAATATAGACAAATTATCAAAAGAGCCATCCCAGG
>Ga0209554_1001499_pt1 | contig 17599 bp, 18 predicted proteins | sample MarorgKNORR_S2LV_5_FD_188221 | JGI IMG/M metagenome (GOLD analysis project Ga0209554, IMG submission 188221) | Marine microbial communities from the Southern Atlantic Ocean, analyzing organic carbon cycling - Bottom_A/KNORR_S2/LV (SPAdes) (version 2) | ecosystem: Environmental > Aquatic > Marine...
CGAAGTTATTTAATTAAGCTATTTTATTTGGCCAATGAATAAAAATCTTTAATTGTTTGAATCGGATCATCTGCTTTAAAAATTTCTGACCCCGCTACCAATACATCTGCGCCAGCATCCATCACCGCTTTTGCATTATGGAGTTTGATGCCACCATCTACTTCGATCAATATGTGTTCAAGGCAATTGCCGGACAAATATTGTTTTAATTCTGAAATTCTTTCATTCGATCCCGGCAAATATCCCTGTCCGCCAAATCCAGGTTCTACACTCATGATCAGCACCAGATCCACCTTACCTAATATGAGCATAATATCATCTAATGGTGTCTTGGGTTTGATTGAAACACCTGCTTTACAACCATTGGATTTGATTAAATTTATGATTCCGATTGGATCATCCGTGGCTTCAATATGAAACGTAATATTATCGGCGCCGGCTTTCGCAAAGGATTCCACCAGCTTTTCAGGATTGATCACCATCATGTGTACATCCATGAATTTATCTGTTTTAGGTCGGAGCGATTTCACAACCGGCGGACCAATGGTCAAGTCTGGGACAAACTGATTATCCATCACATCCACATGAATCCAATGAGCACCGCCTTCATCGCAAATGGTAAGCGCAGATTGCAGATCGGAGAAATCTGCAGATAAAATGGAAGGAGCTAATTTGAATTCTCGGGACATTTTAAAGGGAAGAACTTATAAAAAAGATTTGGAGTTTGGATTAAGAGTTTGGATTAGGATCAGGAATTTGGATAAATGAACTCCACTATTTCTTTCAAATCTTGGTGCAGGCTACCACTAACAGGACAGGTATGGGCGGCTCGTTCCAATTTTGCCCGGTCTTTTTCTTCAATGGGGTGAGCAAAATTGATTTTAATTTCTATTTCTCCAATTCTTCGCGGATCGGATGCCATTATCTTTTCCACTTCGGCTGTGGTTCCTTCCATCTTGATTTTATCTCGTTTTGCAACGATTCCCATAATGGTTATCATGCAGGATGCCAATGCCGTAGCAACGAGATCCGTTGGGGAAAATGCTTCACCTTTTCCCTGATTATCCACTGGCGCATCGGTGATGATTGTTGCACCGGATTGCAAATGGGTTGCTTCAGTTCTCAAATCTCCTTTGTAAACAACTTTTGAAATCATCCAGCTACCTCTTGAAATATTTGATTAAAATTTCCGTGAATAATTTTAATACAACTGGTTCTGAATTCCCCTGCTCTAATAACTTTTCCATAATAATGGGTAACTTGTTCATATTTCATGTTTTAACATTTTGTCCCTAATTGTTTTTCGAGTATTAAAATAGACTCATCAAAATTATCCCGCGTGACCTGAATAGGCTCCTTAAAATGCATTGTAATTGTTGAGTAAGGTAAAGGTATCCGTTTTTTGTCCCAATTTCTGGAAAGAATAAAATATCGGCTGCTAGATATCTCCAGTGGAATAATGGGTTTTTTGGATTGGTAGCTCATATGGAGAACACCTTTTTTAATCTCATATAATGGACCACGCGGACCATCTACCGCAATCGCTGTAGAATATTCTTTTTTTAGCTTTTTGACAATTTTATCAGCACCTTCCCGCCCATAATGACCAGATGAGCCCAAAATAACTTCTGCGCCAGACCACCTCATCACCAGAATTGGACATAACATATACCAAATGGGGTAGGCTAACTCAATATATCCTTTTCCGGATTTTCGTGAAAACCAATAAGAAACCCCTACCCGATGCCAAACTGCAATAATATGACTCGGGTTTTCTTTAAGGTTCTTAGCACCAATTATATTGATTTTACACGTTTTCAGGATGAGTTTCCAATATAGATAGAGTGCCCCTCCCAATAAAAAGAATACAGGGTAATAAAGGGGTTGCAGCCAAAAAGGGACTGTTTCTACAGTGAATCTTTTGCTAGACATTAAATATGGAAAAACAATTGAGTTTTATCCCGAAACTTCCCGAAAAACCCGTTTAAAATTTCCACCAAGAATCTTTTTCACATCTTTTTCTGAATATCCCCGTTGCAATAATTTTTGGGTGATCGCTGGCATTTTTGTTATATCTTCAATGCCGCTGGGAAGAATTTCAACGCCATCCCAATCTGCGCCGATACCCACATGGTCCACACCAATCAGTTTTGCAATATATTCAATGTGGTCGATAACAGCATTCACATTTGGGACGATTTCCGTCAAATATGGCACCAGAAATTCGTTTTCTTTATACCAATACAGATCCGTGTTCGGATCGTATAAATTGGCTAAAGAGTCTAACTCAAATTTGAATTGGGCTTTTACCCTTTCATATTTTTCAGAGTAGGTGGAATCGATGTAGCCCGGGTAAAAATTTACAAACACGACACCACCATTTTCTTTTATTGCCATGAGCTGATCATCTTTCAAATTCCTGAAATGCGGACACAAATTATATACAGATGAATGAGACGCGATGATGGGCTTTTTTGTCGTTTCTATAATGTTCCAAAATGTTTGTTCACCGGAATGGGAAATATCCACCATTATTCCCAACTTATTACATCTTCGAATTACATTTTTTCCAAAATCAGTTAATCCCATAAATGAGAGTGAATCACCATTTCCAGTCTCATCTTTTGCTGATGTTGCCCAATCAGTAGAATTATTCCAGGTGACCCCCAAATAACGCATTCCCCGATTATACAAAGCATCCAATTTCCCCAAATCATTCTCGATAGCATGACCGCCTTCAACGCCAATCATACAGGACAAAATTCCTTTTTGATCGTTATAAACCAAGTCCTGATAATTTAATGGAATCGCCCATTGATTGGGTACGCGAGAGCATAGATATTCCAACTGAGAGATCATTTGGTTGGCACGATCAAAATATTGTCCTTCCTTGAATTCGAATGGTGAAACCCAAATGGAAAAAACCTGACAATCCATACCACCTTTTTTGAATTTTGGTAAATCGGAATGACTTTCAGGAAGATCGGTCAAAATATCGCGACCGGTTAAAGATCGCAGTAATACATCGTTGTGGGTGTCCACGACGAATGCTTCATTATGGATTGTTGTTGGGTCTTTTTCGCATGAAGAAATCAGGATTAGGATTAGGAATATGAATGAGGAATGATAAGGTGTGTTTTTCATTTAATGGGTTGAAGTTGTCCTAAAATGGTTGTGTGTAATTCAGTTACGGAAATTTCTCCGGCCATGAATTTATTCATTAAATCAAATTGAATTGCTCCTCGGCGGTAAACATCAGCATAAGGGATTTGGTGGAATGAAACCATAGAATATCTGGGGATGAATTTATCGGGAAATTTCTGTTCCAACTCTAATTCCAATTGTCGTCTTTTTTTAAAATTGGGATTGTTCACTGAATCCCGCATTTCGATATAATTCTCAATTGCCATATCAGCAATTGCGTGACCATTGGGCACATGAGATAATGAATATTTTTCAAATATTTTCCCCCAGTCACCCTCATTTTCCCCAATAAGATTGTTCAAAACTGTACAATCCTGAAAAGAAGCATTCATTCCTTGTCCGAAGAATGGAACCACCGCATGAGCAGCATCACCTAAGAGTATAGCTTTGTCAGTTATATGCCAAGGATCGCAATAGACTGTAGCCAGATTTCCGGTTGGATTATTCTGAAAGTCTTTCACTAAAGTTGGCATTAATTCTAATGCATCAAGGAAATAGATTTTAAACAGACCGGTAATATCATTCTCATTTTTTACTGTTTCAAAACTTGTGGGACCCGTCATGGGAAAAAATAAAGTGCAAGTGAAAGTTCGATCTAAATTAGGGAGTGCTATGAGCATGAATTCACCCCTGGGCCAGATGTGGAGTGCATTTGGATCTAAAAGGAATTCATCATTTTCCGATGGTGGAATCACCAATTCTTTGTAACCATGACCCAATGGTTTTTTTACATAGTCCGCCTGAGACTTTTCTATGATTGCTTTTCTCAATGGTGATGCCGACCCATCACAACCAATCACTTGATTAAATGAAACTTGTTTACCACCAAAGTCCAATATTTTGTTAGTTAGATCCGCATTTTTTAATTTATGATTGAAATGAATTTCAACCCGTCCCGTCTCTTCTGCCCGTGTCATAAGATCCATATTTAACTGGGCACGGGAAACGGAGTAAATCATTTCATCTTTTTTTTGTCCGTAAGGTTGTAAGTGGGTATCCCCGTTCAGATCATGGATCATTCGTCCTTTCATGGGGATAATAGTTGGTTTGATTTGATCAAAAATACCAACTTCCTTTAAAGAATGAATTCCTCGAGCAGAAAGAGCAAGATTGATGGAGCGCCCAGCGGATAAATCAGATTTCCGCATATCCGGTCGTCTTTCAAAAATATCAACGGTATATCCTCGATTCGCTAAATAGGTTGCCATAAGTGGACCGGCGAGTCCGGCACCGATTAAAGTGATATTCTCTTTTCGACTGGGCATCATTACGCTAAAGTGATTTTTGCAATATTTTGACGAACCGAAATACTTCAGAAAAAGTGTTAAATAATGGATGGGGTGCCACACGGATCACATCCGGTTCACGCCAATCGCAAACCACTCCTTTTTCAGAAATGGTTTCAAAAATGGATCGACCACCCGGAATGACCAAGGATAATTGGCACCCGCGATCCTCCGGTGTAATGATAGATACTTGTGGGAAATTTTCTTTCAATAGAAATTCCAAAAACCCGGTCAGTTTGTCTCCTTTTTCTCGAATTTCAACCATTCCTACATCTTCAAATATTTCCATGGATGCTAATAATGGAGCCATTCCCATCACCGGTGCATTACTGATTTGCCAGCCTTCTGCAGTTTGGATAGGATCAAATTCCGGTCCCATATCAAAACGGGTTTGTTTATTTTGTCCCCACCACCCGGCAAGTCTCGATCCCGACCAATCATGGTGACGCACATGGATAAAAACACCTGATGGTGCACCCGGACCGGCGCACAGATATTTATAGGTGCACCAAGCGGCAAAATCCACATTCCACTCGTGTAGTTCCAAAAGGAGATTCCCGGCTGCATGGGCCAGGTCAAATCCAACATATGCCCCGACAGACTGACCTGCTTTTGCGATGGCCTGCATATCAAATGCTTGACCGGTGTAATAATTCACGCCACCTATTATTATGGTAGCTAACTCATCACCCGTTTTTGTAATTGATTGTAGAATGTCTTCAGTTCGAAGCGTTGTTTCACCTACTCTTGGACCTAATTCAATTAAACACTCATTGGGATCAAATCCATGAAGTTTGATCTGTGATTCAACTGCATATTGATCCGAAGGAAACGCACCTTTTTCAATCATGATTTTCTTGCGCTTTTCTGTGGGCTGATAAAATGAAATAAGCAATAAATGAATATTGACTGTGAGCGCATTCATGACAACCACTTCTGATGGTTTTGCACCCACGAGCTTAGCAGAAGATTGAGTCAATCGTTCATGAAATTTCTCCCACCGACCATGCTGACCCATTACGCCCTCTTTTTCCCATACAAATAATTCATTTTCTACAAAGGATCTCACCGATTTTGGTTGTAGCCCGAGAGAATTGCCACAAAGGTAAATTACATCTTTCCCATTCTCATTTTTAGGATAATGGAATTTCTCACGGTAGGATCTCAACGGATCAATTTGATCTAATTGTTCCGCGAAGGATTGTGAATTTTCGTAAATCATTTAAAATAATCGTGCGAAAGCCCTAACCAGTCCAACGCATTTTGAAAAAGGAGTTTATCTTTCGTATCATTGGTATAATTTGCGGATTCAATAAGTTTCCCCGGTTCCAATTCACCCAGCGGAAATGGGTAATCGGTTCCCAATGCAATCTTGTTCTCTCCCATTTTTTTGATGAGAAAATCTAACGCATCCGCATCGTGCACCAGGGAATCTACCCAGAATTTTCCAAGATAATCCAATGGACCAACTTTATTATCCACGGCACACAGTTCTGGACGCACATCGAATCCATGTTGGATGCGTCCAACTGTAGCAGGAAAACAGCCACCGCCATGTGCAAATGCCACACGGAGATTTGGGAGCCTTTCAAATACGCCACCAAAGATCATGGAGCAAATGGCGCGACTCGTTTCTGCCGGCATGCCTACCAGCCAAGGGAGCCAATATTTTTCCATCTCATTCTTTCCCATTATATCCCAGGGATGGATAAAAATCGCTGCACCCAAATCCGCTGCTGCTTCAAAAACAGGGAAAAGAGAATCGTCATTTAAATTTTTCCCATTGATATTTGAACCGATCTGAACGCCGGCAAGATTCAGGTCATTGACACATCGTTCCAATTCCCAAACAGCTATTTCCGGGTTCTGCATTGGGATGGTGCCCAATCCTAGAAATCGACTAGGAAATTGATCAATAATCTTGGAAATGTGGTCATTGAGAATCTTGGAAAGTACCAGTGCATCATTTGGTTCAGACCAGTAACTGAACATGATTGGCACCGTAGATAAAATCTGTACATCAACGCCATGATAGTCACATTCTTTCATCCTGATATTTGGATCCCAGCAGTTGGCTTCCACGGTACGAAAAAATTCAATATCCTTAAGCATTTTAGCACTACCAGGATCATGGTGTTCCAGGGATACCCAACCGCCATAACCAAATTCTTCTTTCAGGTTGGGCCAGTTTTCCGGGAGGATATGGGTGTGAATATCGATCTTCATTTATTTCTTAACGCAAAGTAATTTTACCAAGTTTTTTCATAAATACCTTAAGGACTTCCCAATAATGGGGAAGATTTAGATGGGGATTTTAGATACTGATTATGAAAAAACGATATTATAAAACCTCCTTTTTATTTACCCCAAAAATGTGGGAAAAAGTAAAAGGTGTTTTTCATATTCTTTGTACCTTTGCGTCATTGCGTTCAATTATTACGGTTTTTGCTGGATGTCGCCACAGGATTCACAGGTTCTTGCATCCATATTATTCCAGTAAGCATCAAATAATGGCGGGAGTTGGGTAACTATATTTTCAAGGTCTAAAGTAAACTCATGGATAAGTTTGTCACATGAATCACAATACCATTGGAAACCATCCAATGCGCCTTCTTCCCGCTTGTATTCTACTACAAGTCCGATGGTTTTTTCAAAGCGCTGTGGGGAATGAGGTACATTTTTCGGGAGTAAAAAAATCTCACCTTCCTTAATGGGGACATCCACTCTTTTACCATTTTCCATTATTTTTAGTAACATGTCGCCTTCTAATTGATAAAAGAATTCTTCCACCGTATCTACATGGTAATCCTTCCGGGAATTCGGACCGCCCACCACCATGATCATAAAATCGCCTTCATCATAAACAACACGATTCCCAACAGGTGGTTTTAAGAGATGTCGATGTTCTTCGATCCAAGTCTTAAAATTTATCGGGGGAAATATTGACATAAAATTTTCCTAATCAATAGTGGCAATGCATTTTAATTCAATGGCAATGGGCGTAGGCAAAGATGTGATCTCTACTGTGGTTCTACAGGGTTGATTGTCTTTAAAATAATCCGCGTAAATCCGATTGTAAGTATCAAAATCCCGCTGCATGTTCGTGAGAAAAACGGTTACATCTACGAGATTTTCCCAACTGCTTCCTGATTCTTCCAATATAATACGGACATTCTCAAAAACAGAATGGCATTGAGTTTCTATATCGTGTCCTACCGCGTTCCCTTGGCCATCCATCATGACACCGGGAATCACCTTTGTCCCTGGTTTTCTGGGACCAACCCCAGATAAGAATAACAAATTCCCAACCCGTCTTGCATGAGGATACATCCCAACCGGTTCCGGCGCTTTATCTGTTTGGATCTTTTCACTCATTGATTTGATTTCCTGATGGCTTGCAATTCTTTCCAAGTATCTTCGGTGGCGACTAACCGTTCTACCACACCATTATTTAGAATGGATGTTTCAAATATTTCATCCACATCATCTGGAGAGACTCGCGTATACCAAATATTATCCGGATAAATTACAACGGATGCACCCAATTCGCAGGCATCGAGACACCCGCTTTTATTGGCGCGTACTATACCTTTTAATCCATGCTTATTGATCAATTGCACGAATTTCATGCGGATGTCTTTTCCTCCACAGCGCGTACAATCCCCTTTGGGATTATTCTCGTCCCGTTCATTCATGCATATAAAAATGTGTTGACGATATTTCGGTGTCATGATGGATTACAAATATTTTTTAGTTCGGTGAAAAATCGCAGCGCTTCATCACCACCCTCACGGCCTAATCCGGATTGTTTCATTCCGCCAAAAGGTGTGCGAAGATCCCTGACCAGCCAGCAATTTACCCAAATTACACCCGCATCAATTTGAGCTGAAACGCGGTTCGCTTTTTCATTATCTTCTGTCCAGATGGTGGCAGATAAACCATAGTCTATTCCATTGGCTAATTCTATTCCTTCTTCATCAGTGTTAAATGGCATTAATGTCACTACAGGACCAAAAATTTCTTCCTGATTGGTTCGACAAGAATTATCCAATTCATCAATGACAGTGGGTTCAACAAACCATCCAGTTTCACATCTTCCATTTATTTTTATGGCGTTACCGCCAGTCAAAACTTTTCCACCTTCTTGTTTTGCGATTTCAATGTAATCCAATACTTTTTCAAAATGACCCATAGAAGATAGCGCCCCGAATTGGGTTTCTTCATTTGATGGATCGCCCACTTTTAATTCTGAAACGCGTCGAACAAAATCTTTTTTGAATTTTTCATAAATGGAATCTTCTACCAAAATTCTTGAACTGCATAGGCAAATCTGCCCTTGATTTGAAAAGGACGATAGAACCACAGTTTCCAGCATGTTATCATAATCGCAATCTGCGAAAATGACCGCGGGATTTTTTCCACCCATTTCTAATGACAGTTTTTTAAAGGATGATGCTGTTTTTGCGGCAATCAATTTTCCTGTGGCAGTACCACCAGTGAAAGAAATCGCTTTTATTTTGGGGTGACTTACCAACGCATCACCGGCAGTGTTCCCTTCTCCATGAATAATATTGAGCACACCAGGAGGCAATCCCGCATCCTGACAAACTTCTCCCAATTTAAATGCAGTATAAGGTGTGATCTCCGATGGTTTGGCAACGACTGTATTCCCGGCAATTAACGCTGGAGCAATCTTCCATGAAAACAAATAAAGGGGAAGATTCCAGGGTGAGATGCATCCCACCACGCCCAAAGGTGAACGAACAATTTTATTAAAAGAAACTTCACTTGTCAATTCCTGTTCAAAATTGAATGATTGGCCATATTCCGCGAAGAAACGAAAATTAGAAATAGCACGTGGGATATCAACGGTCTTTGCCAAGGAAATTGGCTTCCCAGTATCTCGTGATTCATGTTCAGCGAATTCATCCAATCGAGTTTCGATTCCATCAGCGATCTTATTTAAATAATCTGCTCTTTCTTCAACGGATTTTCCTGACCAATTCTTAAAAGCAGATTGCGCAGAATGGATGGCATTTTCAACATCATCAGAATTGGAATCGGAAACTTGGGCATAAACTTGACCTGTGGCAGGTTCAAAAATATCTAAATACTGATCGGAGTTTGGCAGAGCGAATTTACCATTAATAAAATTAGTGAGTTTTTCCACTATTCAAATTCCAACTTAATATCAACTGCAGATGCTTGCGCCGTAATGGCGCTCATGGAAACGCCGTCAATTCCCGTCCAGGCGTAAGATTCCAAGGTGGCATAATCGATTCCACCACTGGCTTCCACAAAAATCGATTCTCCATTGGGTCGGTCTCGAATTAATTCTACAGCTTCTTTCACCATTTCAGGACTCATATTGTCCAGGAGAAATCCGTCCACATCCATATCCAATCCTTCCCGGAGTTGATCTAATGTATCCACTTCCAATTCGATAGGAAGATTATGACTGTTTTGATCTCGTGACTGTTCAATGGCTGCTTTTACACTTCCTGCGGCCTGGAGATGGTTGTCTTTAATTAATATCCCGGAAGTCAGATCCAGCCGATGATTCCAACCGCCACCGATGGATACAGAATATTTTTCAAATTTTCGGAGTCCCGGTGTGGTCTTTCGTGTGTCCATCACTTTGAAATGATCGGGTAATTCCAAGTCACAATATTTTTTCGTTTCGGTGCTGATCCCGCACAATCTCTGAATCAAATTCAAGGTAACCCGCTCATAAGTGAGAATTGGACCCGCGGGACCCGTAATGATCGCTAAAATATTTCCAGGCTGAACCCATTCGCCATCTTTTTTTTTCACATCCACTAAACAGGGTTCCGGGAAACAATAAGGTATAATGGATTCTCCACAAAAAACGAAAGGTTCCGCAGCGACCATATTCGCAATTATGGGAGCAGATTCAGTGATTGTAGCCTTTGTTGTTACATCGCCATCAGGAATATCTTCTTCCATAAAATGAGCTATCTGTTCGCGGACCCAATCCGGATCCAGGGATGTTATTTGCTCGTATTCGATCCGTTTTTTCATCAGGCGCCAAATCGTCCGCCATCCACGGAAATATCGTGGCCATTAATATAACTGGCAGCGTCCGATGCTAAAAATGCCACAGCGCTGGCGATTTCTTCCGGTTCTCCCAACCGGCGTAAAGATGTATTATTTTTCCACGCTTCGTTTATTTCTTCCGGCGTAACTCCCATAGACTTTGCTTTTGATTCTGCCAGAGATTGGAGTCGTACGGTATTCGTATATCCTGGAAGAACATTATTCACCGTGATGCCAAATTCACCTAATTCAAGCGCCAGTGTTTTTGCCCATTGTGCTACGGCGCCCCGAATCGTATTGGACACACCCAATCCCGGAATCACCTGGCGAACCGATGTAGAAATGATATTTATGATTCGACCTTCGCCCAAGTCTTTCATGCCTGGAACCACTGCTTTTGCCATGATCTGATTACAGATCAATAGCCTTTCAAACGCAACACGAAATTCATTTTCATCCGCATCAATGAGTGCCCCGCCATGGGGACCACCAGAATTATTTACCAAAATATGCGCCTGACCTACAATGACTTTCATGTGGCCCCTAATTTTCTCTTTTAATTGATCCGGCTTATTAAAATCAGCACATAATGAAAAATGGACCTGTCCGTGATCCGTTGAAAGTTCTGATAAAGTTTGGGATAATTTTACTTTGTTCCGGGCAACCAATGTAATAGATGCACCTCGCTCCGCCATAAGTAGTGCAGATGCTTTTCCGATTCCATCAGTGGAGCCACAAATGATTGCTTTTTTATTTTTTAAAGACAACATTTTAACCGTTTGACTCATTCCCAAAAAAATATCCGAGATTTTTCTTAATTTTTTCTGGCAATTCCGGTAGCGCTGATCTTGGAATAAAAAATGTGGAAAGGTCAGCTAGTTCAGCAAATACTTTATGCCGATCTGCTGTTTTTTCTAAATAAGCATGTCCGGAAGAACCTCCTGTTCCAATTTTCGCGCCAATCATTCTCCGCACCATTAATGCATGACGCTGACGCCAAGTTGTAAAAAGTTCATCCACATCCATTAACCTCGACAATAAATTGAAGGGAGAATGAAGAATTGGCTCATCCCGATATAGAAAAATAAGAAGTGCCGCTTGGGTGGCTTTATGAGATAATCGCTTTTTCTTTTTTTCAATTAAAGCATTATGTTTTTCTGTATCGATCATTGCCTCAAAAGAATCAACTGCCCTTCCATGCTCTTTCAAATGATACTCGATTTCTTCTGCAGTATGAGTAGGATTATTTTTTATGGTTTCTTCTTCATTTTGGAGCATGAATCGAATCGCTTCGCTGTATTGCTCCCAAAAATTGAATCCTTCAAAAGTTAAAAATGGAGTTCGTTCCAGCCAAATTTCCAGAAGTTCAAATAGAGACAACGCTTGTTCTGATTTTTCAACCTTTTCCTTTTCGGAATCCAATAATGGATTCTTGTAATCCTGTTTGCCATAGTTAATCCGATCAGATTTGGGAAGTCCAAGTTTATTTTCCAACAATCGGAATTGGGCACTCTGGAATCCTGATGAAGGAAAAAGGTCATCCCGGAATTCAAGAAAATCCATGGCGGTCATGGTTTCCAAAACACGGACTTGATCGATCAATATTTTCTGAATCTCAATGATCCGGTCCAATCTGGAAACAGCAAGGCTCACATCCGATTCATCCACGGAATCTTGACCGAATACATTTAGAACCGAATCCAATTCATGAAGCACTTGTTTGAACCAAAGTTCATACACCTGATGAATAATAATGAAAAGCATCTCGTCATGCGCCGGTGTGCCCCGTTCTGCACTTTTCAATTCCTGACTGTTTAAGATAGTCTCCAGTTTTAAATAATCTGCATAGTTGAGTAGTTTTTTATCTGCCATAATTCAATCCCATTCAAATCCGGAAACACTATCCGTCTTTGTGCTGATCTCAATTGTATTATAATCCTGCATTTCGGAAATAAAATAATACAGGAATTTCGTTGATTCGCGATCGTCCAACCAAACTGAATCCGGGAGGCCAAATGTATCAATTACATCATTCTCAGCTGGATTATCCCGCAGAAATTCCCAGATCTCATACCCGGACATATATCCACGGGAAAAGAGTGTTTCCTGAATCATCTCTGGATTGGATTTCTTTGTAGGAGGCATTGCTATAGGTTTGGGCACCGGCACCGTACCACAAGAAATCAGTAATAATCCAATCAATAATAGGCGATTGTCCATCCGTGGAAAATACCGAGAATGAATTCGGTCAAACAATAAGCAAATACAAGGTCTTTAATGTTGCCGATAATCAATAAGTCGAGTTTCTAATGCGATGAATAATAGAGTATTCACCCTCTTCGATTACCCTTCAATCCCCATTGGAATTGGGATTTATTTGTATGCTTTTCTCATATAATCTTGTATTTTCTTCAAATGGAAAATGAATTACCTTCCCGATTCGATTTTTAAGGAAAAAAGTGAATGTCAAAAATTATAGATAAGGAGCGCTTCTATTATAACCCGGATTTTTTAGGGAGCCCCCAAGGTAGGTCCGTTCGAATTTTATCAGAATATTATGGACCGCTGCAACGGTTGCAGCGAAATAAAATTGCAGATACCATTGTATTTTTCGGCTCGGCACGAACCCTGTCTAAAAAGGAAGCCCAAGCCGCTTTAAACAATGTATCCAAGGACGCTGATGAGCAAACGATCAAACGATTGAAAACTGATCTGAAAATGAGCCGCTATTACGAAGATGCTCGGACGCTGGCCGGCAAATTCACTACTTGGAGCAAAGGGCTAAAAGGGACAAAACGGCGATATATCATTTGTTCCGGAGGTGGACCCGGAATTATGGAGGCATCCAACCGTGGCGCTGCAGAATCGGGTGGGATCAATGTTGGACTCACCATTTCATTGCCCTATGAATCATCCGGGAATGAATGGATAACCAATGAACTGGATATGAAATTTCATTACTTTTTTATGCGTAAATTTTGGTTTCTGTACTTGGCAAAAGCGCTGATCGTTTGGCCTGGTGGGTTTGGCACCTTGGATGAACTTATGGAATGCCTTACATTGATCCAGACCCAAAAGATAAAAAAACGCCTACCCATCGTGTTATACGGAAAAGAATTTTGGGAAAATGTGATCAACTGGGATTATTTAGTGGAAGCGGGAACGATTTCACAGGAAGATTTAAACCTGTTCCATATTTCCGATGATATTAAAGACACCTATAAATATGTCACAGATTTTATTGAGAAATACCAACTGAAAGGGCCAAATTTTTAAATGAATAAACTGCTCTTCTTTCTCTTCACCATTACTTTTATCACGGGACAAACAGAGCCGGTGAAAGATCTTCACACAAATGCCCCTCGCGTGTGGGCACTGACCCATGCTATGATCCACACCGAGCCTGGAGATTTTATTAAGGATGGAACCATTATCATTCGCCATGGTAAGATCGAAAAGGTCGGCCGCTATATTCAAATTCCCGGGGATGCGTACAAGATCGACCTGGAAGGTGCTAATGTGTATGCGGGATTCATCGATGGCTGGTTGGAAGTCAAAAAAGATGAAAAGGTTAAAAGTCCTGATGACCACTGGAATGACAGGATGCGATCTGAATATCGCGCCAAGGATGACCTGAAGATCAAGGACAAGGACCTGAAGGCGCTCCGATCCATTGGGATCACCGCTGCCCATGTGGTGCCGGAAAAAGGTATCTTTAAGGGGAAGTCGGATCTGGTGGTCTTGAATAAGGAGAATGTATCCATTTCAAAGGATTTGGCCCAAGTCATGACATTTAAGACCGGAGGCTGGGGCGAACCCTATCCTAACTCACTGTTGGGCATCATCGCTTTTATTCGCCAATCGCTCTATGATGCGGAATGGTACGGAAAATCCACAGCCATTGTTGAAAAATATCCAGATGAGAATGAGCCGATTCCATTGAATCCGGGACTCGCAGCGTTGGAAGAATTCCGGTCAAATCGTCGTCCCATGCTATTCATGACCCGGGAAGAACATGGTGCACTTCGTGCTCTAAATATTTCACGAGAATTCAACCTGAATCCGTGGATTCTGAGTAGTGGATATGAATACCGCAGATTGGATGATATTGCTAAACTAAAACCATTTATTATTTTTCCACTGGAATTCCCTGCCAAGCCAAAAGTAACGGATCCCTACATCGCGCTGCAGTATTCTACGGAACAATTAAAACACTGGGATATGGCGCCGGACAATATCAAAAAGGTTTATGATGCGGGGATGCAATTCTGCTTTTCTGCCAGTCCATTGAAAAAGAAAACTGATTTCCGTACCAATCTCCAAAAGATCATTGATCGCGGATTGCCACAAGATGTAGCCTTGGCGGCACTCACCACCTTCCCTGCTGAAGCCATGGGGGTGGGTAAAACACTGGGGAAGATCCAACAAGGATATATGGCAAATCTTGTGGTCACAGACGGTGATTATTTCGATCCAAAATCACGGATCATTTCACTCTGGCTCGCCGGTGAAGAACATTACATGGCGCCGCGCCACAAAGTGAATCTAGCGGGAAAATGGACCCTTACAATTCATAACAATGAATATGACTTGGAATTTTCCATGCCCAAAACGAAGAAGGGTGCAAATGGCGCAAAGGGGAAACCATCTTTCGGCAGGAAACTGGGTGGTACCATCACGATAGGCGAAAAAAAGATCAAACTCCGAGACTTAGATATTTATGAAACATCCATCAGTTTTACCCTTGACGGGAAGTCTCTCGGATTCAAAGGTGCACTTGCTTTTAATGGGGAGATCGTCAAGGATGATTTTTCTGGTTTAGCTCATGATGGATCTGGCGAAAATTATCCATTCAGTGCGAAACGGATTAAAAAGAAAGAACCAAAACCACGGGAGCCAGAAGTAGCCAGTGATGCAGCACTCTTCTTTCCCGAAGGTGCCTATGGATTATCAAGTGCGTTAATCGCACCGAATGCGGTATTGGTGAATGATGCCACGATCTGGACTTGTGGACCTAAAGGGATCCTGGAAGATTGGGACATCCTGTTTTTGGATGGGAAAATAAACAAGATCGCACCTGATATTACTGTTCCCCAAGGCAGCGCTCTTGTAATTGATGCCACAGGAAAACATGTAACCCCGGGACTCATCGATTGCCACAGTCACTCCGCTGCATCTTCAATCAATGAAGGTGCCCAGGCCGTAACTGCGGAGGTTCGAATTCGTGATGTGCTTTACGCCGATGATATTAATGTGTATCGCCAGTTGGGCGGCGGACTCACTACAGCCAATGTGCTCCATGGATCTGCAAACCCCATCGGTGGACAAAATGCTGTCATTAAACTTCGCTGGGGATCAGGACCGGAAGAATTATTATTTACAAAAGCACCCCAAGGAATCAAGTTTGCATTGGGTGAGAATGTAAAACAGGCAAATTGGCCCGGGACTCGTTATCCCCAAACCCGGATGGGCGTGGAACAGGTCATCCGCGATGCTTTTCGAGCGGCACAGGATTATCGCCATCGACATAAAACCTATAATCGCAACTCGAAAGCCCAGCGGAAAAAAGTTCCACCAAGAAAAGATCTGGAATTAGAAGCATTGGCAGAAATTTTAGAAGGAACACGGCTCCTTCATTGTCACTCATATCGACAAGATGAGATTTTGATGCTGACCCGAATTGCTGAAGATTTTGGATTTAAGATTGCTACATTCCAGCACGTGCTTGAAGGATACAAAGTGGCAGAACGGATCGCTGAACATGGCGCTGGTGCATCCACTTTTTCCGATTGGTGGCAGTATAAATATGAAGTGATTGATGCCATTCCTTATAATGGAACACTCATGGCGAAAAATGATGTTCTTGTTTCCTTTAACTCGGATGATGATGAACTAGCACGTCGGATGAATACCGAAGCGGTTAAAGCAGTCAAGTATGGCGGATTAAATGAGGAAGATGCATTAAAATTTGTAACCATCAATCCGGCGAAACAGTTGCGGATCGACAAATGGGTTGGTTCTTTGGAAGAAGGAAAAGATGCTGATTTTGTAATTTGGGACGGACCGCCATTAGATATTTATTCTCACGTTCAAGAAACCTGGATCGAAGGAACCCGGTATTTTTCCATGGATGAAAATGCTCAATTAGAAGAACGGGACACGAAGGTCCGACAGGATCTAATCCAAAAGATCCTGGCATCTACATTAAAGTCAGGTGGAAAAGAAATGAAGCCGAACGGTGCATCACCCCATCATAGTCACGATTGTGAGATCGGTGATAATGATCTACTGGGATGGGAGGTGCAATAATGAAACATATTATATCTCTCCTGCTCTTTACATCCATATTTGCCAATGACCAAATTCCTGGTACGAACCAGAAGCGCCCGATACTACTGAAAGGCGGTACGCTTCACACCGTATCCGGTGAAATTCTTGAAGGCTACGATCTCCTGTTTGCTAACGGGAAGATTGTAACAATTGATGAGCAGATCCAGCCATCACCGGAAACGGACGTATATGACATTTATGGAAAGCATGTGGTTCCCGGTTACATTGCCGGATATACGCGGATCGGTTTAACGGAAATTGGCCTTGTAAAACAAACCAATGATTATTCTGAAATTGGTGAGATCAATCCAAATGTGCGGGCAAATGTAAGTTATAATCCTGATTCGGATCTGATTCCGGTCACGCGCTCCAATGGAATATTGATCGTCAATTCTGCGCCGGCTTCGGGTCGGATTTCCGGTCAATCATCTGTCATGATGCTGGATGGCTGGACTTGGGAAGATGCCACTCTTAAACATCCGTCTGCATTAAATCTGAACTGGCCCAATATGCGATTCAATTTCCGGAAAGATGCTAAAAAGAAAGAAAAGGATCAGCGGGACACCTACAATAAAGCCCTCCGGGAAATTGATCGACTGGTGCGGGATGTGCAAGCTTATCACCAGCGCAGGACCGTTAGAGAAAGGAAAGCGGAACAGAAACAGCAATCCGATCTTCGGCTGGAATCCATGGTTCCCTTTATTATTCATAAGGAGCCAATC
>Ga0209554_1001501_pt1 | contig 17592 bp, 14 predicted proteins | sample MarorgKNORR_S2LV_5_FD_188221 | JGI IMG/M metagenome (GOLD analysis project Ga0209554, IMG submission 188221) | Marine microbial communities from the Southern Atlantic Ocean, analyzing organic carbon cycling - Bottom_A/KNORR_S2/LV (SPAdes) (version 2) | ecosystem: Environmental > Aquatic > Marine...
TCTTAACTCAAACATTAAAGTACATCTTATCGCTTGGGATACCACTCAAATATATGGTTATATAAACAAAGAAAATTTTGAAGAGCTAGAAAAAATAAATTCTTCACTATCGCAATTTTCAATTGATATTCAACAAAAAGCTCTTCAATACTATAAAATAAAATATAATGAATACAAGGTAGATCTGGCTGACCCTCTAGCAATGGCAGCATTTATTGACTCTAAAACCGTTACTGAATATAAAAATTGTGAAATTAAAATGATACTAAATGGTTTAGAAAGAGGAAAAGATATAGTATCATTTACTAAAAAAGGTAATATTAAACTTGCATCTCAAATATCACGAAAGAAATTTTTGAATACTCTCAAAAAAAGCCTAGTATAGAACTGTGAAAATATTAAATTTTGGTTCTATAAATAAAGATTTTGTCTACTTAGTAGAAAATTTTGTTCAATCTGGACAAACTATATCAAGCAAAAAATATGAAGTTTTTCTTGGAGGTAAAGGATTAAATCAAAGTGTTGCTTTAGCACATTCTGGTGCTAATATCTATCATGCTGGATGTATTAATAAAAACGATGATCCTATAATAATTCAATTAAATAAATGGGGTGTAAATACCGATAACATTATAAAAGTTGAAGATCCAACAGGTCACGCAATTATTCAAGTAAATGATCAAGGAGAAAATTCAATTATAATTCATGGAGGTGCTAATCACACCATATCATCTGAGCAAATAGAGAATACTCTTAATAAATTTAATTCTGGAGATATTCTAGTCCTTCAAAATGAAATTAACAAAATTGATGAAGTCATAAATAAAGGATATGAAATAGGAATGAAAATATTTTTAAATCCAGCACCCTTTACTAAAGAAATTATCAATTATCCATTAGAAAAACTTGATACCTTAATTTTTAATGAATCAGAAGGATTTGGTCTTTCATCTGGAGGAAAAGATAAAACTAAGATCCTCAAATATCTATCAAAAAAATATCCTAGTACAAAACTTTTATTAACTCTTGGGAAAAAAGGATCTGTTTACTCTTATAATAATAAAGTAATAGAAATCCCTGCAAATAAAGTTAATAGTATTGATACAACAGCTGCAGGTGATACATATATTGGATATTTTATATCATCTTATTATAAAAACAATAAAGTAAAAGAAAGCATGGAGATAGCTTCAAAAGCAGCAAGCATTAGTACAACAAAAATGGGAGGTGCAATTTCTATTCCTAAACTGTAATTATTTAATCAATGATTTTAAGATTAATACGCTTCGTGCTTTCTCTCTACAAAACTATTTAATCCATTTTCATCCTTAACTAAATCAAAAGAATCATAAAGATCACCAACCGCGGTATATGCCTGGTAAGAAAGTTTATTACCATCTACTGTTATAACCTGAAATAATTGCATGTTTTGTCCTGCTTTATCTCTTAAAGCATCGTATTGATTCCAATCTTCTTTTAAAGGATACATTTTACCTCCACTAACGGATACAACATAAACAGTACCGGTTAAATTTTTAGTGTTTTGACCAGAAACTAAATTTTCCTCATAGGGAGAAACCCTTCCTCTAGTGTAGGCATGATCATGACCTTGTAATGCTAAATCCACTTTATATTTATCAAAAATTGGTTTCCATTTTGATCTTAATTCTACATTATCTCTTCCTCTAGATGCAGAATATAGTGGATGATGATAAACTACAACTGTCCACTTATTAGGATTATTTTTTAAAACTTCTTCTAACCATACGGTCTGTTCTTCAATCATTAAATTGCTATTCAATCCAATAAATCTTACTCCCTGATAATCAACATAATACACAGTTTCTTCCAACCCTTTAACACCATTATCTGGAAAAGTAAACTGATGATTCCATTGAATGGATAACCTATTAATTTTTTCATCAAGATCTTTTTGAACTTGTGGTCTATACTCATGATTTCCAGGAATAGACAATGATGGCAAAGATCTATGAATCCATCCACCAGCCATATACCACTCATGCCACTCATGGTCACTATGGGCATTATTAACTAAATCTCCAGCATGAATTATAAAACTAGCATTAGGAGCTTTCCTATATCCTTCCCTAATAAGTCTTGACCATAACTCTAAAATATCATTTTGAGCATCACCTACATATAAAAATGAAAAAGGATCAGGCTTATTGCTAGCTGTTTTGAACTGTATCCACTCACTCCATATCTTTCCGTCACCAACCCTATAACCATATACTGTATTTGGGCTTAGGTCTGTAAATGTTACAGAATGATAATGCGAATATAAATCATCAAAATCAACTTTTTTGTCAGAAAAAGTTCCATTCTGAACAACATCACTAAAATCAAAAACTTCAGTGTTAGCTTCAAAAGTACGTCTCTCCGCAATAAATGTGGGATCTGCTGTTGCTTTAGCAATTTCCGCATATCCGCTTTTTGCATCTTTATTTGTTCTCCACGTCACACTAATTGTAGATGAAGGATCATCTGAAAAATTAAGAACAATATGATCTGGGTGCTTTCCTGGATTACTCCAATTTTTTGCAAATTCAGATTTTTCGTATGATTTCTGACCATATATATCATTTAAAGAAATGATAAGAAATGATAAGAATAATATTTTTTTCATCCTACTAAATTTCGGACAAAGGTATATGAAACTAATTAAAAGTAGAGAAAGATATGCCTTCGGTTTAACCAGGACAAATTCCCCAAATAGGTTTGTTGGCTGCTGTTAAAGTATAAAAACTAAAATTAGATGGTTCAACTGGAATATTAGTTACACACCATTTAGTCAAATCTTTATTAAATGAACTTGGTCCATAAAACATCCAAACCATATCAATCACATTACTTACATCCCAATCACCAATATCTTGATTGAATACTTTTTATTATAACTATTCATTTTTGTACTATAAATCACTTAATATCTCGAAAAAATAATAAGTGATAGACCAACAATAAAAAATAAAAACATCATATATATTAATCTATCAGTTCCTTTAGGTGAACCTTTAAATTCTTTCCAAACAAAAACTCCCCATGCAGCAGCTACCATAGTTGCCCCCTGACCAAGACCATATGAAATTGCATAACCTGCCTCCTCACTTGCTATCATACTTAAAGACATCCCTATACACCATATAACACCGCCAAAAATGCCAATTAAATGCAGATTGGTTGTTCCTTCAGTAAAATAATCAAGATAAGAAACTTTTTCTCCTTGAATTGGCTTATACATAAAGTAGGTATTCCATAAAAAATTAGAAAGAAAAATTCCTAGCGAAAATATAAATACAGCTGTATAAGGAGTAAATAAGCCTTCTTCTGGATTTTTAAAATCTGTTGACATAGAATATGCTACAAAACGATAGAAAAAACCCATCAAAATACCTCCAATTATTGAAATAACAATTCCTTTTGAAGAAGATTTATAATTATTACTTGTTAGTCTATTATAAGCTAAGGCATCAATAATTATAGCTACTACTACTATAAATACTCCAGCAAAAAGAAGAATGGGATCGCCTATTGGAGTAGCCATGTAATTAATTGTAACACCCAAAACAAGAGCGATACCAATTCCTATTGGAAAAGCAACAGCCATTCCAGCAATACTTATAGCTGCAACAATTAATAAATTTGCTATGTTAAAAACAACACCACCAAGAAATGCCGACAAAAAAGAAGTAGAATTTCCTTGAAACATATCATCAATAAAGCTTCTTCCTTCTATTCCACTACTTCCTAGTGTCAATCCAAAAATTAATGATAAAAGAACAACACCTATAGAATAATCCCAATAAAATAAAGGGAATGACCAAGATTTTGAAGCCATTTTTTGAGCATTAGCCCAAGAACCCCAACAGAGCATTGTTATGATACATAAAAATATGGCTAGAGTATAATTTTCTACTATAAACATTTTTATTTTTTAAAGAAGTCAACAATCTACTAAAATTGAAATAAAAATACAATCTGAAGTATATGACAGTAGTGTTATAATAGTTTTTTTCTATAAATTAGAATCCGAATCATGGTAAGAATTTCTAGACTAGTAATTTTATTGTTATCTATAATATCTATAGAGTTAATCGCACAGGAAATTTCTGGAGAAACTCCTTTCACTAGACAAGACACATTAAGAGGTAGTATAACATCTGAAAGAGCTTGGTGGGATTTAAATTATTATCATTTAGATATTTCTGTTAACCCAGACAACAAAACAATTAAAGGAAAAAATACAATCGGATATACTGTTTTAAAAAAACACGATATGATGCAGATTGATTTACAAGAACCCTTAATTATAACATCGGCTACACAAAATAATACTACTTTGGAAATTAATAGGGATGGGAATGCCTACTTTATAAAACTAAAAGAAATACAAAATATTGGAGATGTTAATTATGTTATAGTAGAGTATGAAGGAGAACCTAAAGAAGCAGTTAGAGCTCCTTGGGACGGAGGATTTTCATGGGAAAAAGATGAAAATGGCAATCATTTTATAGCCACATCTTGTCAAGGTCTCGGAGCAAGTGTTTGGTGGCCCAATAAAGATCATCTATATGACGAGGTAGACAGTATGCTAATGAGTGTTAATGTCCCTAATAATTTGATAAATGTTTCTAATGGAAGATTAAGAGAAGTTACTACCCATAACGATAATACAAAAACATATCATTGGTTTGTTAGTAATCCTATTAACAATTACGGAGTAAACGTAAATATTGGAGATTATGTAAAATTTTCAGAAATATATGACGGTGAAAAAGGAAAATTAGATGTTGATTATTATGTTCTTAGTTATAACCTTAAAAAAGCAAAAGTTCATTTTAAAGATGTGCCAAAAATGTTAGATGCTTTTGAACATTGGTTCGGTCCCTACCCTTTTTATGAAGACAGCTACAAATTAGTTGAAGTTCCATATCTGGGAATGGAACATCAGAGCTCTATTACTTATGGCAACAAATATTTAAAAGGTTACTTAGGAAGAGATCTCTCTAATACAGGATGGGGATTAAAATTTGATTTTATTATTATTCACGAATCAGGCCATGAATGGTTTGCTAATAACATAACCTATATAGACATAGCTGACATGTGGATTCATGAAGGATTTACAGCCTATTCAGAAAATTTATTTCTTAACTATCATTATGGAAAAGAAGCAGGAGCAGATTATACAATAGGAACAAGAAAAGGAATTAAAAATGAGAAACCTATAATTGGAATATATGATGTAAATAGTAAAGGTTCAGGAGATATGTATTCAAAAGGAGCTAATTTACTTCATACCATAAGACAGATTACTAATGATGATGAAAAATGGAGAAAAACTTTAAGAGGATTAAATAAAACTTTTTATCATCAAACCGTAACATCCAATCAAGTTGAAAATTACATTTCAGAAAATATAGGTTTTGATTTAAAATATATCTTCGATCAATATCTAAGAGATATAAGAATACCTACTTTAGAATATACAATTAAAGATAAAAAGTTAAAGTACAAGTGGTCTAACACAATTAATGGATTCAATATGCCTATTGAAATAATAATTGATAAAAAAAAGCAATGGTTGTATCCAACAAATTCTTGGAAAGAAATGAGTATTAAAAATAAAACTATTGAAGTTGATAGGGACTATTACGTTTATACTAAAAACTTAAACACAAAAAAACTACCAAAGTAAAATGAAATATATCTTAATTCTATTATTATTAGTTTCTTCAACTTTTTATGGACAAATAGTGTCTTACGATTTCGAAAATAATCTAACGGACAATATTTCGGGATTTGATGGTATTTATACTGTAAATGGCAACATTAGCAATACTACTCCAGTTTATACTACTGGTCAGTCAGGATTAGGTATTCTTTTAGATCCCACACAAGGAATATACTTACCTATGTCATTAAATAACCAACTGGATTTTGATAAAAGTATTGAGTTTGTTTTTGATTTTAATATAACAACTCTTGGAAGCGATGAGGGAAGAAAAGAATTACTTGAACTCTCAGCGGGCTGGAATGATAATACAACTGGAATTAATGTTTGGACTGATAAAATTGATGATAATAATTATAAAGTTATTTTAAATTATACTGATGGAGGATATAATGAGGGTGTAGAAAATCATCCTGGAGGAAGTAGAAATAACATTGGAACTTTTGATGTTGGTGAATTTGTTAAATTCAGATTAATTCTTGATTTTGAGAAGAACAAATGGACTACAATTCTTAATAATACATCTTCATCTGCATATTTTGATAGTTATTATGACTTAAATAAAATAAAACAAGCAGTAAAAGATAATTACATTAGGATAGGATGGTTAAATAATTCAAGTTCTTTACCAGATAATGATTTCACTTCAACAGTTCTAGTTGACAATTTAAAAATATATTCACCAAAAAGTAACACACTGCTTTCTGAACTTACCACAGCTTTGAATGCGATGACAAATCATGTAAATGGTTCCTCTCCATTAACTGAAAGTCAATTACAAAAATACCTAACTGATATTCAATTAAATTATAGCGGAAATTTTACTGATGCAAAATCAGATATTTTCGAATTTTTAAATGCATATGAAGATAAGTATGAACCAGTATTTGCTGATGGAAATCAAGCTGTGTTTTCTGAATTACCAATAGAAACACAGACCCTTATTTTCTTACAACAAGCTATTTTTGATGAAGAGTACAAATCAAATGCTGATGAGATGGAAGGAATTAAATTTGAATTTTCTGAAGTATTTCCAGGAAAAGTTAGCAATTCTGCTCAAAGAGTTAATGATGCCCCTGTTGAAATTGATGGGACCTATAATATAATCCATGGAGCAAGACATATAAATGATCTGTGGGATGCTAAAAGACCTAGTGGATACTACGCACCACCAGGGGAATTAATAACTATAACTATTCCAACAAATCATGTTGATAAGGGAATGAGTGTAATGATAGGTGCACATGAAAGAGACCACTCGAACCTAAGTCAAACAAATAGATTTTTAAGAATTTCGAATAGATTTAATTTGAATCAAGAGGAAACAAAAATTGTAAATCCATTTGGTGGTGGTATATATATATTAGTCCCTGAAGGATCTAATTTTGGATACTTTGATATTAAAATTAATGGAGCAGTAAAGTCACCATATTTCTCAACAAGAGAAGGAAAAGGAACTGACCTCTCAGTTTGGCAAGCTGAATTAGCTGAGCAAAGTGTTAAGTGGGTTGATATTGAATCCGATAAGTTTATGACTACTCTTCCAATTGATGTATTAGATGGGATAAGTCCAGGATCAATCAATTTAACTGATCCAAGACTAATGATGGAAAAATGGGATGAAGAAGTTGCTGATGGTTTTAATTACGTTGGAGGAAGACCACAAGAAAGGTCACGAGCAGAGTATATTATATCAGATACTAGAATACCAGATGGGGGCTATGGAACTGGATATCCTGCAGTATATGATGATGATGATGATGATATGATGTTAATTGCATTACTAGAAAACGAACCACATAAAATAGGAGGAGTAAGGACAATGTTTCATGAGTTGGGACATGCAGAATGGCACCCTACTTTGGGTAATGCGACAGAGTCTATTGTACACCTTCCTGCAGTATACATATGGAATAAATCTTATAATCTTCCTCTTGACACAGCTTTTAAATATTCAGCATTTCAAAATTTAACTATGGATCAAACTACAATAGACTGGATAATTACAGATAATTTTAGAAATAATAGAGAAATTAATTGTGATCCTACAATGGATCCAGGAGTATGTCATGAAGTAAGGTACCAACATCGAGGCCATGCTATGTATGTTGAAATAGCTGATTTATTTAGTTGGTCGGCAATTCACAACACACATAAAGTTTTTTTTGATGAATGGAAGATTAATACACAAAAAGATTGGGGATTTATGGGAATGGCAAATGGAAATCAAATAACTGATGACGAATTAATCCTAGCCGCATCTAATGCAATCGGTGTAAACATGGCTCCTTTATTTCATTTTTGGGGACGTCAACCTTCAACTTCTTTAGTTAATCAGTTAGAAAATATGCCTGAAAGCAAAGAAATTTATTGTAGGCTACAATATTATAAGTCTATGGCACCAACTGATTTATCATCATTTCAAACTTGGTACGATGCAAATTATGTTTCAGTAGGTGACGTTCAACAGGTTCGTTACGATTACGCAATCAACAACTTTGATAAAGATAATTATGGATCTGCCATACAAGACCAAATTGATTTGATTATCAATTCTTATTTCAGTTCTGAGATCGATTGTAATTCTCCTCCATTATACGTAGAAAACAACTTATCCAATAATGGTTTATATCCTAATCCTGTAAATAATAAATTATCCCTAGACCTAACTAAATTTTCAAATAAGAAAGTAAATATTTCTATAACTAATTTGTCAGGGAAAAAAATTAATAATTTTATTGTTCAAGGAGGTGAAGTGGCTGTTCTTGATGTAAGTAAATACAATTCAGGAATATATTTGATAAGAATTGAACAAAGAAAAAAGAAAACTTTAATTCGCTTTATAAAAAATTAATTTAATAACCAATCTAAAGAGAATGATGTAAAAACATTTTTAGTGTAATTATCTTTTTCAAAAAATAATCCAATTTCTCCATTTTTAAGTATTGTCATTGATGAATAAGCTGCCTCTCCACTATAAACTATTTTTGGTTTTGACCAGTTTTTTCCTTCATCCAAACTGTACCTAACAACAATTTCTTTTCTTGTTTTTGAATTATTTATGTTCGACAAAACTAGTAAAGCTTTTCTTTTATATTTCCCGTAATTATATTTTATAAAACTTGCATTACATCCAGGATCAATCAAGTCATTTTCCTCCTTAGTTAACCAGTCTTTTCCCTTATTAGAACTAGTATGAGAATATCTAATTCCTTTGTTATTAGATCTTGAATTTACCATCCATGTTCCATCTTTTAACTCTACTATTTTGGATTCATCTCCCGGTTGTACAGGTATTTCTGTTAAAAACCATGTTTTTCCATGGTCTTTACTTCCAAAAACATGAGTGCCATTTTGAAGATTTACCAGACAATGTAGTAAATCTCCATTTTTGGTTTGAATTCCCCTTCCTGAAGTAATGAATTTAAAATCTTTTTCCCAACCTGGTTTAGAAATTTGGTTAGTAATATCAACTGGCTTAGACCATGTAATCCCATTATCTGAACTTGTAACATATTTTAAATAGTAAACATCTTTTTCATTGTCAAGGTCCATGTAGTTATAAAATAAAAAAATCTTATTAATTATTCTATCGAAAATCATTGAAGGATCTGAAGCTGACTTACCTAATGGATAATCAATAACTCGCTCAATTACTGACCAGGAATTTCCATTATCATTACTTCTTCTAATCACAATATTAATATCCCTGCTCCATTTCAAATCCCCACATGATGGAACTCTCTCATCAATTGCAACAATTAAATCCCCATTCATAGTAGTAATTATTGAAGGGATTCTGTAACAAGAAACTTCCGTATTTTCTTTGGAACTAAACAAATCATAAAATTTCAGATTTGATTTTTGAGAATACGATACGTAAGAAAAAAAAATTGTTAGAATTAATAGTAATTTTTTCATTTTAATCTGAATTATAATAATTATACTTTCACTGCTCGTTTCAATTCTTCCATGACGCGCAAACCTGATTCAATTGCACCATTCATAGAAGCTCTTTGGATGGCCGTATGTTCTCCAGCAAAAAAGACCGGTCCCTCACGTTTTGCTAATATCTCTCTAAAACCTTTTTGACCAATTCCAGCTAGAGAATAACTGGCTTTAACCCAAGGATCTTCATTCCAGTATTTTGTAATCCCTTTTTCCCAATATTGTGATGATTCTGGCCATATATTTTTACAAGTATTTTGAGCAATCTTCACCCTTTTATTTTCATCAAGACGTCCCAGTTTTATAGCATCTTCTCCCGAAGTAAAACTTAGCAATATACCCCGAGGGCCTGGTTGATCAATTGAAAAATGGTATATTCTTCGTAGTGAAGTATCAGTAAAAACACGTTGTCCAATAGAATTTTTATCATCCCAAAATCGTTGACGATACTGCATCGCTATTTTCATTGCATGGCCATATTGTTGGTTTTGAATACAATTTGTTTTTTCTGTAGAAAAACCAGGATTGATATTTATATTTCTTAATATAGAAGCTGGGATTGCTAGCACACATTTTATTGCTGTAATTGAGGTGAGTTTTTCATTCTCTTTTACAGTGGCCGTGACACCTTTAGAATCAAAATCAAGACGTTGCAATGATCGATTATACTTAATTTTTTTTTCCAATTTTTTTGCAAGTATTTTAGGCAACTGATCATTACCTCCAAAGATTCGTCCTTCCACTGTATTTTCATTAAAAGCAGATGTTCTTGTATTGGCCAAAACCATATATAATGCAGACATTTTTGATGGTACTGTAGTTGATTCAGTTGCATTTGTATATGTATACAGATCTATAATATCTTTTGGTGCTCCACCTTTCTTCAATATTTCTTCAACTGAAATTTTATCCAATGCCTGTACTTCAGGATAACTTACACCTTTTTGGTTGACCAAATCTATCCACTTTTGAATATATTGAACTTCCTGACCGAATAATTTACCTTTCAAGGTTCCTTTAAAAGGCAATAAATCTTTACCAGATCTCAATCCTTCCATAGTTAACCTCTGCCCCCTTACGTAAACACCATCATACTGTTTTGCTGGTAAAACTTTTAAATCAAATTTTTTACAATATTCCTTAACGTACATATCAGTACTATCTACATATTCAGCACCCATTTCAGCATATAAATTATCAGCAAATGGATCACGATAGGTTCTAACCCTTCCACCTGGACGAGAACGCGCTTCAATCAAAATCACATTAAATCCCGCTTGATCTAATTCATAAGCACATGATAATCCCGCCAGTCCTGCACCAACAACAATTATTCGTTTATCATCTGATGAAGCAGAAAAAATGGATGAAATTGTTAAAGGAGAGATGGAAGCTAAAGAAGTAGCTACGCTTGTTGTTTTAAGAAAGGATCTTCTTGTTAGTTGATTTTTATTTTCTGATGATCTCATAATAATAAATATACCAATTAATTAAGTAATATTACACTATAAAAAAACCCACTAATTCAACTCCTCCTTTTTTACTTTTTCTTAGATAATAATAGATGATGTACATTAAAACTATTTGAATATTAAATATAAGGTTATTAATATGTTAATTTTATCCCAATTCCTGTTTTCATATCACTATCATAATGGGAAGAAATACTCAAATTTTTATTAAGTATATAATAAAGACCAAACATATATTCTTTATCAGAATTTATCATAAATGCCATTCTTAATCTTTTTGATATAGGAATATCATCTCTTGATAATTGAAACCTTAAATTTCCATTTTCATAAATTTCTCCTTTCAAATCAATTAATAATGGAAGTGTATAAACAAATCCTAAGCTGAAAAAGCTTCTTTTATTACCTTTTGAATATTGTCCAAAAATATTTTTTTCTTTTTGATTATTATCTATTTTTCTATACCTAGTATCATATCCAATAAAAGGCTTAAACCATTGATATTGACCAATATATCTTCCAACATGAAATTCTGCCTCATAACCATGCTTAGCATTATAGCCAACTCTCCAATCACCATCTATACTCCATCTAGTATTATGATATCTAAATTTTCCATCATTTCCGCTTGAAGAAACGTCATTTTCAAAATATATATGGAATTTTTTATTTTCATTAAAAAATTTTCTATTTGCAAATTTTGCATCTTTTATTTGTTTGTTATCAGGTGAATCTTCATATGTAAAAACTCTCCCCATTCCACTCATCATATGATAGAGAATATGGCAATGAAAAAACCAATTACCATATTTTTCAGATGCATTGAATTCAATTGTATCAGTTTCCATTGGCATTATATCTATCACATTTTTAAGTGGAGAATTATCTCCCATACCATTAATTACTCTAAAGAAATGACCATGAAGATGCATAGGATGTCTCATCATGGAATTGTTGGTAAGGGTAATTTTTACATTTTCTCCTTTCTTAATCAAAATTTTATCAGTCTCAGATAATGTTTTATTATTTATGCTCCAAACATATCTGTTCATATTACCTGTCAAAACAAAATTTAATTCTCTAACATTTGATTTTTTGGGAAGTAAAGTGTTTTTTGGAGATTTTAACATCGAATAATTAAGAGTAATTATTTTTTCATTATCAAGCTCAGGATACATAACTTCATTCATATCCATTTTTTGAAGACTCATATTCATACCCATATCATCCATACTACCATCCATATTCATCATATTATTCATCATTTTCATACCTTGAAAATATTTAAGCTTGGGTAATCTTTTTGAATAAACTTTTTCGCCATTACCAAAAAAAATTGAAGTATGACCTGATCTATCTTCAGGAGTTGCCAGTAATTCATATGATTTTACATCAGGGATTTTGATAATTATATCATAAGTTTCAGCAACTCCAATGATCAATCTATCAACTTCTACAGGTTCTACATCCATTCCATCATTTGCAATAACTTTAAACTTACCACCACTATAGTTAATCCAGAAATATGATGATGCTCCTCCATTTGCAATTCTAAGTCTTATTTCATCTCCAACATTTAAATTTTTATCATTTATTGAATTGATATGTTGTTCTTTTTTTCCATTAATTAAAAAAGCATCATAATAAACATCGCTTACATCCATTGCATGCATTCTTTTTAATTCATTAATGAATTTTGTTTTAAAATGCTTTTCTTTTATCGCTTCAAAATAACTTTGTACAGAGTTCTTTTTAATAGCATACCAATCTGTAGCATTATGCAAATTCCTTTGAATTTGAGAGGGTTTTTCGTCAGTCCATTCACTTAAAAGAATTGGAAAATCAATAATTTTATCATAAACCCTTAATTCAGGATCTTCTACTTTTTTGTATACAGTCAATGATCCATACATACCAATTTGTTCTTGAAATTTTGTATGTGAATGGTACCAGTAAGTCCCACTTTGTCTTAACTTGAAAGTGAACATATGTGTAGTATTAGGTTTTATTGGTGCAGTGGTTAGATAAGGAACACCATCCTGTTCATTAGGAACTAAAAGTCCATGCCAGTGAAATGAAGTACTTTTATTTAGTTTATTATGAACATAGATAATTGCACTATCTCCCTCTTGGAATTTGAGTTCAGGCATAGGAATTTTTCCATTAACTGAAATCGCTCTTTTTGTTTTGCCTGAATAATTTACAATTGTATCTTTTACATATAAATTATAAGTAACAATGTTTTGGCTTAATGAGTAATTACTATGAATTAAACTTATTATTATTATTATAAGATACCTCATTTGTCAAAATATAATTAAAGAGATTATTTATTTTAAAACCTCTTTTGTAGTCCCACACGAGAGCATTTTACTTCCATAGTAAGGATTTTTTATTTTCTCATTATCACTTAACCAAAAAGAATTTGCCATAGGACAATATTGGTAATACAAATTTTTATCAAAATCATTTTTCTTAACTATTTGATAAAATTCTTCAGTTAATTTGGAAAAATATTTTCTTTGATGTTCTATATCATTCATTTTAATCATATAATTTAAATTGAGAACTAAATCATCTTTTACATTTTTCCAGTTTTTTAATTTAATATCTAATTGATTTTTTTTAATTAAGTCAATTAATGATTGTGCATTGATTTTTACTCTATCAAGATTTGATTCAATAAGAGACTCACTTATTAGAAGATATCCATTCAATAAATGATCATTTACTTTATCAGATTTTTTTTGAAATAATATCTGAACATTTTCGACACAATTATACTTTTTGCAAATTATCGATTTTTCAAAATTAAATGTTAAAATAATCAATGAACTAAAAAGTATTTTTATCATAAAAACTTATTAAAACTATGTAATTAATTAACTGCAAAATTATAATTAATTATTAAAATAAAATATTTGTTAAGCTAAAATATGTTAAACCACAATTCGAAAATAAACCATTTAAAAGTTTGTTAACAATTTCTTGTCAGCAAATTATAAATAAAAACGTTGTGAACCTAAATGTCCTTATTTCAAACTTTTTAAAAAATAGCTGTAAGTTTGTTTTATGAAAAAATGTAATTTATTGTTAATTCTATTTACACTGCTATTGCTAATTTCAACGCTAGCTAGTTTCGGGCAGACTACCAAAACTTTTAACTTCAAAATCCAAGGAATGACCTGTCAAAGTTGCGTAAATACAGCAATACAGATACTCAAACAGGTAGATGGAGTAGATAGCGTCTCAGTTGACCTTAACTCTAAACAAGCCATCGTCATTGCTTATGGTAAAATAACTAAAAAGGACTTAAAAACCGCCCTTGACACCAAAACCAATTTTGAGGCATTATTCGCAAAAGAAACTCTTCCTCAACCACTGACAAAAAAAGAAAAAGAAGAACTTGATATCAAGACGATAAAAGGCGGAAATAAAATCAAATTTACAGATCATTTGGCACAAGGGAAAATCACCATCTTCGATTTTTATGCTGATTGGTGCAGCCCGTGCAAAGTTTTTTCACCTAAAGTGGAACGACTGGTATTGGAGCAAAATATGCTTGCATTAAGAAAAGTGGACGTTGTGGACTGGAAATCAAATCTTGCCAAACAATTGACAAAGAAATATAAACTACCATCCTTACCTTTCACGTTAATCTTTGATGACAAAGGAAGTTTATTGGGAAAAGTGGAAGGCAACAATATTGAAAAAGTAAAAAAAATTATTGCTCCTAAATGAAAGTATCACAATCAATCATATTTACCATTGCATTAATTATATACACATCCGAAACATTTTCCCAAGGGTGTCCTGCTTGTAGTAATCCTGCATTGCAAAGCAGCGAAAAATTAGAGGCAGGACTTGACACTTTAAAAAAAGGGAATTTCAGGGCAACTCTTAATGTAACAAATGGTTTCGATTATCAAGGGGGACATCCTCATGATAAAGGGCTAGCACAAAACGGACAGGAGATAATCGTTCCTCTGCACGAGCACATTGTTGAACTGGATTTTGGAAGGACGGAATTGAACTTGGAGTACACTTTTAAAACTAACTGGACTATTTGGCTTCGCGTGCCTTTTGATATTAAAATGCAAAAAGCTTCCATCACTTATGTTGAGACTGTTACACAGTACGAGCAATCTGCTATTCTTCGAAATAGAGACATACACCACCGTACTGAAAACTATATGGGTTTAAGTGATTTCAGATTATTGTTTGCCCATCGCATCAATGGGTTTCTTTCTAAAAAAGGACGATTAGATTTTGCCTTCGGTACATCGTTGCCAATAGGAAAAATAGAAGAAAATCCACTAGAATTGGGAAAGGAAGGGAAAAAACACCTACACATCCAATTTGGAACAGGCACATTTGATCCCTTACTTGAACTTCATTACGCGATGGGGTTGACCGACAAACTTTCTCTTGCACTTTTTACCATCAACAAAGTTTCCCTTTATCAAAATAGTAACAAGTATAAAGGTCCATTTGAGATGACCACTGGTTTCAGTTTCGGGTACAGAAAAACTAACTGGCTAACATCGAGATTGACCTTTGCTAATTATACGTCGACTTGGGCAAAATGGGATGGAGAGAACGATCCTAATTCGGGATTAATGTCATACAGCCTAACAGCCAACCTGACTTTTAATCTCAAAAACGGACTGGCAATAACTCCGGGATACAGACATCCAGTTTCACAACAGATATTATCTGACAAAGGAGATACATTTAAGTACGGACCAACATTCCTACTCACTATATCACATAAATTTAACGACTGACAAAATGAGATTACATTATCAATTGCAGTCTTCTCATTCCGACTTTTTTTCTTCACCTTTTGGTGGACCTAACTAGCCTTATTTCGAACTTTTTATACCCATTATTATGAAACAAATACTTAAACAAAGCCCAAAAATATACATAATTCATGAAAATGAAGAATGGATAATTCCACTAAAAAAGGAACTTGACAAACTGCAGTTGCCCTACGTAGATTGGTTTATAAATACTGGGAAAATTGATTTAACTGATGCCCCTCCAAATGGTGTGTTTTACAATAGAATGAGTGCTTCATCCCACACAAGAAATCATAGGTATGCTGTTGAATTTACAGAACCTCTTTTGTGTTGGTTACAGGCGCATGGAAGAAGGGTGGTAAATAACAGGAATGCTATTCTGTTAGAGGTAAGAAAGGCCGAACAATATTTAGCGCTAAACAAATACGGAATTAAAACCCCAAAAACCTTTGTTGCTCGTGGAAAAGAGTTCATTCTTAAAGCAGCAAAAAAGTTTGATAACAATCCTTTTATCTTAAAACCAAATAGAGGAGGAAAGGGAACAGGGGTTCAGTTGTTCAAGTTTACAAATAGCTTGGAAGAAGTTTTGAATAATGACTGGAATGAATTATCGCTTGATGGCATTACATTAGTTCAAGAATATATAGAGCCAAAGGATGGTTGTATTGTAAGGGTTGAATTTATTGGGGGTGAGTATTATTATGCAGTTAAAGTAGATGCGTCTGACGGATTTGAACTTTGCCCTGCTGATGATTGTCATGTAGAAGATACTTTTTGTCCCACAACTGAAGATGTTTCCTTGAATAAAGCAAAATTTGAAATTATCAAAAATTATTATAATCCTGATTTGGATAAATACAAGGATTTTTTAAAAAATAGTGGTATGGAAATTGCAGCTATTGAATATGTAGTAAATAAAAATGGAGAAAAATATGTATATGATGTAAATGTAAACACCAATTATAATTCAATTGCCGAAAGAAACCATAGAAAAAATTTGAATGGAATGCGTCAAATAGCTTTATTTTTAGGAGAAGAACTCAAAATAATTCAAAATAAAATGACTTAGCAATGGATAAAAAAGAATTATAAACCTTATTTAACTAAAGATGAAATATTAGAAGGTTATAAAGAAACAATTGAATTTAATGAAAAAACATTCAATAAATTAATTTGGAAAGCTATTGAAATTATTTAACCAGCTATCTAACCCCATTCCCTTTTTGAATTTTTCTTGGATAGTAGTAGATTGTAAGTATGAAATATGAATTTGAAAAAAAACTTTTTGATAAAGGTATAATGACACTTAGGTTTAAAGTAAATTATTGGGTTTTAAAAAAACTAGGCCTTAATGCAATTGGTGTTTTTGCATTTCTTTGGGGGATAATAGTTACAATAATTGTTTATAAATTTATTCTAAACTAAACAAAAAACTCCTCTATTTCAAAAGACTAACCCCCACTCCCCTATTGAATTTTGATTTAATGTTTGTAAATTAGCAAGTCTAATTAAATAATTATAATATGGAAACTTTTGGAATTATAGGATTTATTTTTGGTCTAGGTGCGTTGAGTATGGTGATTCAATTAAAAACAACTGTGGAAACCTTAAA